>JACCDO011858685.1_pt1 | contig 30327 bp, 24 predicted proteins | sample 7446101 | NCBI WGS metagenome assembly JACCDO01 (sample SAMN15323440, study PRJNA562643) | freshwater metagenome | isolation source: river surface water | place: USA:Blue River Watershed | collected 2017-08-16
ATTAAAATGTAATCGAATCTAATCCAATTACTGAATTATGTGTGCCTCCTATATTCCAAAATTTGGCGTTAATTCTATTTTTAATACATTCTGCATAGTTTTGTCGGGCCTCTGAATAAGGTATAACATCATCGACACGGGAATGTATAATATTAAATTGGATATGGCTACCACCGAATTTAGCGAGTCGGGATTGTGTATCTAGGTCATTAAGGAACAACCCGCGATACAAATAATATAGAATTGACCCAAATGAACCTAATAAACTCCTGATGGAACTAAAAGTAGATTGTAGGTATACTTGTTTAATCCGAGGCATTAGTAAATATTCATATGGATTTGATTCAATCATAGCATCTTGGTAATCATTTCCGCGCAAATAATCTAGTGTTTCCATAACTATCCCACCGCCTATACTTTCACCCCATAAATCAATCACTGAATATCGAGGTTTCAAATAATCTAGCCAAAATAGATGATTCCTTAGGCAATTGGGGATACTCACTGATTTGTCTCCTAGCACGCCAAACCCGTCATATTCATAACAATATATATCACCAGGATAGTGCGCTAGGGTATCAATAAGGCCAGTCCGGTCAAAACATGTCCCGGCATTACCATGTGATATCACCAAACATCTAGATGCAACTGATTTAGAATTATTTGATTCTGTAGCCTGACTAATCCTTGCCAACGCACATTGGTCATCATTAGGTCTGATTATTTTATAAGGTTCTAAACTGATAGTGTCCGGCATATCACATTGTGTGGGGTGAAACATAAATCGATGTAAGAACTCTAGTGTCCATTTGTAATTTTGTCCTAGACATGACACGTAATCTTCATTTTCGTCCGTCATTTTTCAAGGCGTGTGTGTATATATTATTATGTTTTTACTACATGCAACTTTTAAAGCTAATTAAAACAACAGTTCATTTTTCTATTTTTCCAAGATTTAATACAAGAAGCTAAGCTAGGATAACAAAAAACGTTTTAACATAATTCTGATAACCTAGCATAACAATTAATATCAAACTATCCTCTACACGAAAATGTCCATTAATATCGATCTTACTAAAATTGCGTCCACTATCCGTAAGGTTGCTGAACAAGTTGAAACAGCTGTAGGAACAGCAGTTAATGCTGCTGCGACTGAATTCCAACGTGAAATCCGACCACAACTTTTCCAAACTAATTTTGAGAAAGCAGTTGAGTTCAATCAAACTGCTGAAGTCGAAGTTAACAAATCGGTTGGGCTATCATCTGGATCACCTAGTGCCAAAGTAGTATTTCGTGAACAACCTAAACTTGTTAGTGGAGCACTTGCACTTATCCGAGAAGAAGTCCGTGAACTGGAAGAAGCTATTCAACAGGAAGATATGGTTGAAGTCCTAGATGCGCTAGGGGATATTCTAGTCGTCACATATGGTATGGCTTATCGTCTAGGTTATAATGCCGATGAAGTATATGACATGATTCATAAGAGTAATATGAGCAAATTCTGCACAAGTGAAGAAGAAGCCCGCGCTACTGTCAATAAGTATAAATCAGAATATGAAGCTGGAAATAGCCCTTATGCTACACCTGCCTACCGCCAATCCAAAGACAAAACCAGATGGATTGTATATAATCAAGATACCGGTAAAATTCTAAAAAATATGAATTACCAGGCTGTTGACCTTACAACTGTTAAACCTGCTTTCACATCAGATAGCCATACAAATGGTGAATCAATGGAAACTGCAACTTCATCAAATACTGCACAATCAGTTGCAATTGTGGATATTAATGGTCCTAGCACAACAAATTAAAAAAAAATTATATTATCTTTATTTTTAAAAAAAACTACAATTAATAAACAATATGAGCCAATATTTGAATATTTTTACAAGTGATCAAATAGAGTATTTATCAAAATTACCAGCAGTTCTTGCTGCTAGGTATGAAATTGACCAGAAAGCAGCCGGTTCAGTGCAGTTCACATGCCAGATTTCCAATGATATTAAGACGACATTACATAATAGTATTGGACTGGACCTAACAAATATTAGTGATGTCCCAATGCGTTGGATAAAAGGTGACCTAGCACCACATAAAGATACCGGATCAGAAGAATTTAATAATACTTATTTGGTATATCTGACCGATAGCCCAGGTGAATTTATTATTGGGGACGCTAGATATCCTATAAGCACAGGTGCCGCTTATGTATTTAATGAAGGCCTATTACATGAAACTATTAATACAGGATCTGAACCTAGGTTATTATTAGGGCCAATGAGTGAACACGGTTTACCAGTTGGTGCAGGGCCATTTACAATAGAAGGCGACGGTGGCACTACAATTTATATCAAGCAAAATGGTTTAATTGTTGAATATAGCACTGATAATTCTACATGGAATCTAATTTCCTGGCCATGTGGTATTAGAAATACTAATACATCACTTGGTTTTTTAACAGTAGAATTCACAACTGATATAACATTAGATACTAATGACCAACGATATTTCATTTGCAGTCCATATACACTTACTGGTTATATACAGTTTGGAAGTAACTCATTAAAAACAGATGGCACTCGGCCAATAATTACTGTTAATGATATTCCGGATTATCCTGGATTAATTAGTAATGGCGATAGTAGCGCTAGTAATTCTTGTAATAATATACGTATATGTAACCTAGAAGTGCATGCAACAGGAACCACAACATTAGCTGGTAATGCTGGTTGGATAGGACAATATTTTTTTGGTATATCAGTTACAGACAATTATATAATTAACTGTAGAACAGTAGGTAATATATTATCGTATAGTGGTGGTATTGTGGGCGGTTCATCAGGTGGTGGATCAGGAGCCCAATTAACAATTATTGGCTGCAGTAGCTCTGGTAATATTGGAAATTATTGTGGAGGTATTATAGGTCAAAATTCGGGTTTTAGTAATGGCAGTTTATCATGTTCAATGTGTTGGTCAGAAGGTAATATCACCGGAGATTCAGCTGGTGGTATAGCAGGCCAAAGTTGTGGTAGTTCAGGAGGTAGTTTAACAATAACAAATTGTTATAGTTTAGGCGATGTATCAGGAACGTCTGCAGGAGGTATTATTGGTGCCAGTGCAGGTGCTACTGGTGGGACTGTGACAATTACAAATGCGTATAGCACAGGCACAATTAATGGTGTTCAGTCTGGAGGGATAGTTGGAGCAAATTCCACAAGCACAACTGTAAATAATTGTTACTCAATAGGAATTGTAGATGGCTCAGTAGATGCAGGTGGAATTTTTGGCCTAGGATATAGTGGTTATACAATAACACACTGTTATACCATCGCTGGGCCAAATGTTAATGGATTCATATTAGCTGGTGTAGACACTGAACCTGCTAATTGTTATTCTGAAGGCAAACACGGATCTTCTAGTTGGGATAATGCAAATGCTGAAAATACATTAGATGGGGTTCCATCTCCAGTTGTTGGGACTGTTTGGATATTTAAGGGAAATGCTCTACCTTATGAACTACGTAATATGGGTTACACTCCATATACTATTCAAAATATAAATACATCCGGAACACCTGGATTGAAGCAATCCTATACTGCTACAATTGTAGCTGGCAACGGCACATCAGCCGCTATTATAAGTGGTGCAGCATATAGCAAATTACAAATTACAGGCGGAACAAGCGGGTCATATAGTGCAATTACTATTGACGCAACAACTGGTGTAATATCAACCACTACCGCTGTAACAGCCGGTGTATATACTATATACATACGTAACACAGGTAGTTATAATATATCATCAGTTGTATTAACAGTAACTAGCCCCGATCCGGTGCCATGTTTAACCGAGGAAACTATGGTTTTAACACCTAGTGGCTATATTAATGTAACTGAACTTAATATTGGTGATTTTGTATTAACAAGCGACGGCCGTAAATCACAGATTACAGCACTATATCAAACAATAGTAATGGGTTCACCAAAGACGTTTCCATGTATAGTCCCTAAAAATAGCATTGCTGAAAATTATCCAGTAGAGGACTTCCGGATTTCACAGCATCATTTAATTAAACATGGTGATGAATGGATTTTACCTAAATACCGATTTTCAATAGATGATACTTACCCGACCATTAAATATTTCCATATACAATTAGAAAATTATAAAAAGGATCATTTAGTTATTAATAATGGTGTAATTGTCGAATCTTATGCTAAGAATTCCAGTGAATATAAACGCAGAGTAAAAGCTGCTCTTCAATTATTAAATAACAAAGTGGAATGAATATATTTTGTATTAAATTATTCCAGCAAACCATTCCTTTACAGTCAGTTGGTCAGCAACAGATAAATGCAGTGCCAAAAAATTAGTGCAATCTTGCGTAATTATTTTACAATCCCAGTAATCAGCCAATGCAATTAATGCAAATACCTGTTCTAGGTTGGATTTAATTTGTGATAATTCAAAAGTGGTATCACCTGTTGACTTATTTTGTAAATTTAGTTGAGAAATATATTCTTTGGCAGATAATCCACCTAGAATAGCACAATTAAGATAATTCATTCCGGCATAAGGGGTTGATTCCATAAACCTTAAAACTTGATGACCTAGTTCCATAACTTTAGGATGTGCAGGTAAAGGTAACTCTAGGTCATCAAATAATCCAGCATCAAGCATCCCTGCTAAAAACCCAATTTGCCTACAAAGTTGCTGGGATATAGAATATGTATGTCCAGCATATACAACATATACAACATTGATTTTTATAATGTCATCTGTTTCATATTCAGTATTAGAATTATTATTACTGGGAGTGTCTTTTTTATCATATGTATTCATGAGATTGGAATAAATTATATTAGATTTTCTAAAGTAGTTTTATTTGGGTGCCTAGAATTACTAGGCAGAGTAATTCTTAAATTAGTTCTATAATAATCAAATGCCGCGATTTCTAAAATATGAATAATTAGTAAACTAGATATAAGTATTATTAGAATGACTTCTAAAACTAGGAAGCAACCCCAAACAAACAAAACAATAGCTAGGACTAAAAAATCTCAAAAAAAGAAAACATATTCATATCTCATCAAAACAGATTATTATGATGTTGATATGGTAAACAAATTATTTACTCAGCGTGGTAATTGGGAACCATATAATCCAGCGATACATGAGAAGCCTGATTTTTTCTATATAGATGGATTGCACATAGGCAATAAAGAATTATATGACATTAAATCAGGCCTTAAAAGCTTAGTGGGTGATGGTAAGAAAACCGTAGTAGTAAAAAATAATTTATACCGGAATTTGAGTATAATTCCGGAAGCCCGTAAATTCTTGCCATGGACTGTTGAATTAGATATCAAGGGTAAAACACATAATTATCTGCTAGGTTATAAGAAGTATTTTCATACTGGAAAACCATTAATTTGTAAGATTGCTAATATGGGAGAAGGGCAAAATATAATAACTACTGACCGGTTTGATGTTTGGCAGAAATTTATGGCAGGTAAAATATCATTATTGCAAAAACGTCCTACACTTATAATGAATAAATGGGTTTTGCAAGAATACATTGCAAATCCACTATTAAAGAATGGCAGGAAATTCCATCTCCGGCTAATGTTATTATACCAACCTGGCCGCCGGCCATCATATTATATACATGATGCAAGAGCAGCACTTGCTGAAGCACCATATAAAGCAGGTGATTGGACTAATAAGGATATTCATGATACACATTTTCATCGTCGACAAGGTCTAATGTTTCCACTGGATTTTCCTGAAATACCATCACAACAAATTACTAATATTTATCAGCAGATAGATACTATTACTAAATATGTTGTTAATACTATTACACCAAATTGCTATCCAGATAGTCAACATTGTTATGAATTTTTCGGGCTGGACCTAATGATTACTAATGATTATAAAGTTAAACTAATTGAGGTGAATGACCGAATTGGATTAAGTGGCACTCCTGAGTATAAAGCAGAAACTTTCGCCGGGATAATGAAATTAGTGGTTGATGAGTATTATCCACCCCAAAACACGCAACCTGAACTTTCAAATAAGTTTTTTAAAATTATTGAATAATTAATACAGTCTAGCACACTAAATAAGAACACCCTGATTGAGTGTTCTTCAGATTAATCTACGGTATTAAGACTTTTCCATCATAGACACAAACAATGTTATTTTACTAAAATAAACACATGCGACAGACAGTCCACCTGGAAAATAACACTTATTAATAAAAACAATTGAATAAAACAAAGCATTTTATAGGAAATAAACACATATGCTTGAAGAAATATATTTATTTGGACGCGGGCTATTATCATTTACATATGATGTGCCAATACCTATACAAATTGGTGCATACCTAGCACTACTTGTAATCATCTCCGGATTAGTATATGTTTTCAGGGATTCATTAGATGGCGGGGCATACAGGGACACGTATATGTGGTATTATTTTATAGCAGTATTTAATATCTTGAACATATGCGGTGTATTATACTATTACCATACTAAAACAGGAAAATTCATAGGCGCACCTGGTGCATCAGGAGACCCGGGACAACACGGTAACCGTGGTAATAATATTTCATGTTCACTTTGCACACAGAATATCTACTTACAGAAAACTCAAGGATATGATTTGATAACTGAATTGGATTTTGTCCGCTTAGCAGATATAGTGGTCGGCACCGACCTGGCTAAATCTCTCAAGGACATGGATGCTGAGATAGGTGGTGCTAGGACCAAATTCTTTGATTTCAGTCAATTAGGCACAAATCTAGCAGATGGGACATTTGATTTCACAAACCCATTGGTTAACAATCTGCTTTTACTTAGCACATATGGCGATTATTCACTTATTCAATATATTAATCAAGTTCTAGGATTGTCGGTTCCTGGTGGGCTAGCTGGGACATTAGAGCGCCCAGCCCGCAAATTGGGTAGTTTTGCACTAGGTGATATTGCATTCGGCGGTAATGAGAAATATTCTGTAACTGCATTTATGGCGAATGGTGATATTCGATGCCCATCTGGATTCGAACCAATATGCTCATTTGCTACAGCAAAAGGAAAAGAAGGCCGATTGGAATACTATACTATTTATAAACCCACTCCACCGACACTGACTAATGATGATATCAAGGCAGTGCGACTGGCGAATGATATTTCCCGGCAGCCAACTGATAACCGATATGTATCACTAGGTCATATCGCCTATCCTATGCTAATCGGTGGTGATAGTGAAACACGTGAGGGTGGTCCAGATACCCTTTTATTTGCATGTATCAAGGCGAGCTGCTGTGAACGGGTGAGCACTGATAAACTCCGTTTTGTTTGTGTATATCCTGGCGTTGGTGGTGCTACACAACCAGGGGTTGTAGCCAGGCCAACAACTCCACAAACTGCTGCAAGTAACATACCTGAAATACCTAGCGATCCAACAGCAACCGCAGCACAACAAACTGAGACTGGTAATCCTGAATTAGAAGAATCTATACCCAACGCCAAGTTGAGTGAGAGTATAGCCCAGAAACGCACAGGTAATGAAGGTTATTTCAGTATTTGGCGCACACCTATTAATACTATGATTGTCAAATTTAGTAATGGGCAATGGGAAGATGGGTTATATCTGCCCGAAATTATGTATGAAGCATCTGAGAGTATATATGAAGATGACGGGACTGTTAAAGCCAAGATCCGCACAAAAATAGAAGCATTTTTAACCAAGGTTAAACTCGACCAAGTAATAGTGGCGACTTTTATATTTGGTGGAACTTTAGATCAAGTAAAAAGAGAACTCCGGATGTTTGTTAACCGGTTTTGTTCTGGTCCGGGAGCAGAGATACTCCCAACTCCTGCATTACAGTCAGCTGTTAGTCAGGAAGGAATGACACCGACACAGGTTAGTCAAGCATTAAAAGATATTCAAACCGCTATAGATGACGCTGAAAAAGCGGTAAAGCCACGGACAGCTGGCGCTCGTCGGCAATTATCTACTATATTTACTGATACTGCATCTAAACAAACAACTGCCCGTGAACCAGGACAGATATCCTATAACTGCCGGAAATCGTATTCTGGAATTAAGAAACTAATTGGACAAATGACTTCCCGGATTGAAAATGCTAAAAATTTGTGGGACATCATCCTAGCTGTGCTCCCACAAGGTCTCACACGGCGTATTAATAAATCAGACTTGACAGATAGCCAAATACGACTAATTGACTTGGTAACAATATTGGTCCCACCTGTTGATGATATATGGATGATAAAGGACGAATGCCTAGTATTAGAACGTCCTGACCAAACCCGACAAGAATGGGAAAATGCACTAGAAACAGAAATTGCTGCACATAAAAAATTAGTCCGCACAGTTAATAAATCTACTTCAGCTAATACAAATAATGACAAAGATACAGAGCCTAGTGATCCATGCCTTGACCTCGATGCAGTAAATAAGGCAGTTACTGAAAGTATGCAATTAATAAGCCAACAAACTGGCAATATTCCAGATTTTATGGGTAAACTTGGGCGCGGAGATTTTGCGGATTTTACACCTAATGAACTAAAAGTAGTGCTAGGTATCTTCCGGCAGGTTAACGATAAAATCCGTAGTAGTTGTAAGGCAGAATAACATGATTTAATCCAAAAATTGATTTTTTTCTAATCCTAGTAGAGATTCTTTATTAAAAAGTGCCATATTGTTAAAAACGTCATTGCGACCATCCTTCATAATAAATTTATTAAAGATGTCTAGCAGAACAACACTTAAAAAACAACCATCTGTTTCAGTTATGTCTCATAAAGTTGAACCATTAAATACTAAAACTATTACGTCGACAGGCAACTCAGAAGAAATCTCCAAAAATACTGAGTTACACAGTATTAATCTTAGTATTCCAGTATCTTTAAAGACTCGTAAACCTAGATGTTGCACGCATTGTAAAGTCGCTGGTCATTACAAAAATAAATGCCCGGAACTTATGTCTAAAACTCCAATTCAACCTACACCGGTTCAACAAATTACGACGTCCACGTCTGTAATCCCTGAAAGACAAGGCAGTATTAGACATACAACAATTGCCGGCCAGGGGCCACCTACACCCAGGACAGAAGTCCAGGGGCCACCTACACCCAGGACAGAAGTCCAGGGGCACGGAAAAACATGGGAAAATGATATCCTGATAAACGTTTATAAAGCGGATCCTGAAATTATTAAATCAAGTAATTATACCCAAGTCTATGACTTAAAAGCAGTGGATAATAAATTGAATCAATGTAATCTTTCAGTGAAGACAACCGGTAGTGGAACAGTGTATATGGGTGATTGTTTACGAATTTTTAATTCGGTGTCAAGTGGTGATCCATATCATCTTGTATTAATTAATTATGTCCAACGTGGACAACACAAACATGTAACCCGGATTTTAGAGTTTGATTTAACCGGGTTCAAAGATCCATTATTCGGTCAGCTAACCCGTGAACAAATTAAACAACTAGATATGGCTGTAAAAGCAATACCACAGAAACATAAACCAACCACTGAAGAACGCAAAGTATTATATGATTTGAAGAAGACATTACAACCATTATCCGGGGCAATTAGTCTTGATATTAAATGTAATAGCCAGCAAAGCCGCTTACAATGTTCTATAAGCAGTGGTAAATTCAAAGAATTATTGTCTAGGTTCCCCGAGAGAGTTATTGCAGCAAGTAATACTAATGAATTTAGAGGAGGTATTATAAGAGAATCAATTGCCTCTGATAAACGGACATTCAAGAAAAAAAAAATAGCCCCAACTGGTGCAATTACAACATTTACTGATTCCAATTTGGTGCCGGGCCAGCTATCTGCTGCACAATCTGGTTAATTACTGCATTTACTTCTGATTTAGAAAGACTACGCGGTCCCACTGTATTACTAGGGAATGTATGTGAATTTATTTTTTCAACTATTCGATTTAGATGTGGTCTTAAAGCTGCAGATAGATTAATAAAATAGTGTGCTTGTTCACTATATTTTACACCAGGTGTCGCAAGTGGATTATATGCTTTACCGGCATAAACACCAACCCGCCTGAATATAATATCATATTGTTGTTCAGGTTTTACATAGCCATAACCTATTGGTTCTACTTCCTGTTGAATTGCACGCTGGGATGCTTGTTTTTGCCAAATTTGGAAAACACATGGAACATCATATGGTTTAGTGCCATTAAGTAAGAATGAATTACTGGGTAGTTCTTCCGAATAAATACAATGAAAATGGTCGGCAAATGCCCGATTCATACTTGGCTTGACAAATGATTTAGGCAAGATGAATCCGATGACTGCAGCAAATTTACAGCTTTTAGCAATAAATGCTCTTGCCAATGTGGATTGTCGGCCGAAAGGTGGATTCCCGAATACTAGATATTTTTTATTAGTATTTGTTTGCACAGGGACTGTCCATTTCAAATAATCTTGGGTTTGAATACCTAGTTGTTGTGCTGCACTAATTGCTGGTTCTATATCAATTGCGATTCTGTTTTCCATAGGAACCCATGCAGGAATATGATTAATAAATGCACCTGCACCTGCAGCAGGTTCCAGCCAAATATATTCAGTTGAGCCATTAATATCTGGGATTTTTTCAAGTAATTTAGTCACACAAAATTTGGCAATCTCTGATTTAGTATAGTATTGCTCCTTAGTGTTTGTCCTAAATAATCCTGTGTCCTGGCCTGTTCGGCCTGTGTCCTGGCATGTGTCCTGGCCTGTTCGGCCTGTGTCCTGGCCTGTTCGGCCTGTGTCCTGGCCTGTGTCCTGGCCTGTTCGGCCTGTGTCCTGGCCTGTTCGGCCTGTGTCCTGGCCTGTTCGGCCTGTGTCCTGGCCTGTTCGGCCTGTGTCCTGGCCTGTGTCCTGGCCTGTTCGGCCTGTGTCCTGGCGGGTGTCCTGGCCTTTTCGGCCTGTTCGGCCGGTGTCCTGGCCTGTTTCCCCTAATTCCATAGCAACAGGGATAGGTGCAGTGCTAGGCACACATGGCCGTTTACGTTCCATATGTTTCAATAATAATGATTTATATGCAAAAGTTTTGTGACATTTGGCACATTGAATTAAATCGCTTGACATAATCTTAACTTTGCTATGCTAGGTTATATTAATTAATATTTAACATATTTTTAACTTGGTATAATCGTTTTTTGTTATCTAATATTATGTTAAATAGGTGAATATGTCATCAAGTTCGGATAAAAATAGTATAAAACAAGAAACAGAAAAAATAAGTGTTAAATTACCAGACGCACAGAACCAACAAAAAGTTAGTAGCCCAGCCCTGATTGGGATTATTTTAGTAGTAGCAGTTATTGGATTAATGGTAATGATGGTGTTTGAAAGATACCTAGCACCGGTTCTGGCTAACAAAGTCCTTCTACGAATTGTTCTACTAGGTATATTAATAAATTTATGTGTTATGATATTCCTAATATATAGTTTCAGCCGGGTTTCTTTTGTAGTTGGACCACGTGGTCCCGCAGGTATTCGTGGTTTGCAAGGCCCGTCAGGTAGAAATGCCAAAATTAATAAATGCTCTAAACAAACAAAAACAATTACTAAGGAGCGAAATGACAGAATCCGAGCTAAAACATTAGTGGTCCAGAAACCGGCAATAGAATTAGAATAGTCAAAATATAAAGATACATTTTTGTATCACACAAATTATAATCTAACCATTTTATTTTTTCATAGTTTTTTTCGGTGGTGTGCTCGTCATATTTTGTGATTGTTTAGTTTTCCTTGATTTATTAGTATTTGTAGCCATTGGAGTAGCTCTAGGTGTAGCACTAAGCATAGATGCAGTAACACTATTTGTAGCCATAGGAGTAGCTCTAGGTGTTGCCATAGGAGTAGCTCTAGGCGTTGCCATAGGAGTAGCTCTAGATGTTGCCATAGGAGTAGCTCTAGATGTTGCCATAGGAGTAGCTCTAGGTGTTGATCCATTTGCATAATAATCTTTTAGATTCTCATCTATTGCATCAGATATTTGTTTAAATTCTTCAATTAACTTTTTAATTTTCGCTTGGCTTGCTGATTGTGTTCTTAGTTGTATTGGATTGGTGAACTTAAAATTTGTTTCTTTAAATGTCATATAAAATTTACGCAGTTTTTGTGATAATGTTCGTGCGGTGTCCTTAATTTGTTTAGGTATAGTTGTATTTGTTGTTAATCCTGACGGAAATGCTTTATCTAATTTTGCTTGTATTGTGTTTAACAAATTAAAATATTCTTGATGTGTTTTTTCTTTAGTAGTTTTTGCTTTACTAACTGATTCTTCATATAATTTTCGTCTTTCTTCATTTGCTGCTTTCTTTTCAGCTCGTGCAGCATCTTCTTGTCTAAGCTGTTCACGTTTTGCAGCACTTGCTTCAGCTGCATTCATTTGTAGCGTTGTGTAATATGCATTTATTTCTGTAGTATCAATATTATAGTCATTTAGGGTTTTTATTATTTTTTCACCATCAAAATTATACCTTCTTAATATAACACGTTTTAAATCATAGGTTAGACTATCAGATAATTGAATAGGAAGTTCACCATTATTTATCTTCGATATTGTATGTTGTTCTCCATTTTCTACAAGTAATCCAGATAATATAGAATATAATATCATATTAGCACCGTATACTTTATAATCAGTTGTATCACCCATTTGTTGTAAATTAACTAAATATCCATTTATACCAAAGTTGCCTGTAAAATTAATTTCATGTAAATTAGGCTCGGGCATAAGCTTACCTAAAGCTAATACATTGATTTTAGTTTTATCAATAGAACCTGTTATGTCAATTTTACAAGTAGCTTTTACATCTTGTTCCAAATGACCATATGTTTTTTCATCTCTTTCAGATACTGTTACTGTAACACCATTTACACAATAACCAGAAGTTTGAATAGTATTTATATCTTCTTTTTGCACATCATGTCCGGATGGTATACTTAATTTACTACGAAATTCATCAGAATTTAACAACCCATCAAAATTATGTTCTTCAATAAGTTTATCACTACCTGTGTTACCTTCATATTGTTTTATAGCTAAATTATCAATTATTGTGAAAAACACATATTTACTATGTTGTGCAAATAATTGCAATAAATGCTGATTTTCTTTAACAAATGGATAACATAGTGAATTCCAACCAGTATTACTACATGTAAAAAAACCTTTGAACTTATTTTTTGATTCCAATTCTAGTAGATAAGTAGTTATTTCACTATTCAAAGTTTGAGTGTGTGTCAAAGTATCAATATTAAATCTACATTGCCTCATATTTAATTGGGTTATATTTTTCAAGTCATGTGTTGGTAACTCAACATTGAATGAATTACCAATATTATCAACAAGTGTTTTATTATCAAATTTATCAACCAACACCTTATTACCACCTACTTTTCCAATTGATGCATCAAAGAATCTAAATAATATTGTTTTATGTGCTGCAGCCATATATATTATTTTATATTAGCTGTAACTACTAAATAGTTGAAATTGTTTTTTTTTTATTTTTTATGTATTTACAGATATATTATTTTATCCTCTAAAAGCCTATGTCATTTATAAATGCCATAGGCTTTTATTGAGGAACTCACGTTACAACCTGTGAATTTTGAGATAAACTCAAACTATAATCAGGTTTTGTAAGGATAGATTGAATAAGGAACTCGAAAGGATTTGTGTTTTTATAACATAGGGTTATTAGTGACCCGGACACCACAATATGTAATCGGTGATTTGGAATAATCAACCGGTTGATAAAGCCCAGCTTCATTAGCACGTTCTAATAGCCATTTAAAATTAGTTATGAATTCTTGATTGTGTCCAGTGGTAACACTAGCTACATGTCCTAGCTCATGAATCAAAACGAATAATAGAGTATTCCAATCATGGAAATCTTTATCCTCTTTATTCCGGATGCAAAGTGCGATTAATTCACCTTTATTAACCGTATAACTTGATGTATCATCTTCAAACGGGCTTTCTTCCATCTTTATCTCGGCGAGGTTATTTAAAATCCGACGGGTGCGAACATCCTTAGGATGCCGGGCCGCTAAATAGTCCATGAAATCATTAGTGAATTTTTCAAGTTTGGCGATTCGGTCAGCAGTTAAGTTAGCATTTGGTAACATTTCTTGCACCCCATATAGTTTACCATTTATAGTGCTACGACGCATTTCAAGGGCCTCTGGTAATTTTTGTAGTGCTAGGATAAGTAAATATGTGAAGACAGCTGCTAGACATGCAGTTATAAAATAATAATATGGTGAGTCAGATGATTCCATTATGTCTACGTGGTATTTATTTTTATAACAGGTTTTAGAAGTGATAAAAATTGTTTAAGGGCAATAAATATTCTAATAAAAGAATATTACTCCAGTCGCAACATATTTGCCAATTACACAAACAATAAATTTACCTATCAACTATTACAAATAAATTCAATAACATGAGTGAAGAATACGCCGGAAAAATCCTATTTATCCTAGAATCACCAGGTAAAGTAAAAACCGTCCAAAAGTATTTGGGTGATGCTTACCGGGTGGAATCCAGTGTCGGACATATCCGGACATTAGGAACTGAAAAAGACCTTGGTGTTGACCTGGCAGGTGGAACATTCGCGCCTACATATAATATTGATGACAAGAAGCGCGATGTAGTAGCTAAATTACGAAAAGCAGCTAGGAGTGCCAACATGGTGTATTTAGCAAGTGATTTTGACCGTGAAGGTGAAGGTATTGCATGGCATATTAAAGATACTCTAGGACTAGGGGATTCGGAATACAAAAGAATTAAATTCACTGAGATTACTGAACGTGCTATTCAAGCCGGAATTGCTGCGCCCGGACAGATTGATATGAACATGGTTTATAGCCAACAGTCAAGGCAAATCCTAGATAAGATGATTGGTTACCAGGTTAGCCCTTGTTTATGGCAAGAATATAGCAATCATAAACTAAGTGCTGGCCGGGTCCAAAGTGTTGCTGTCCGACTTTTGGCTGAACGCGAACGCGAGATTGAAACCTTCAAATCGGCCAGTTATTATTCCGCAACCGGGCATTTCACATTGACAGAACCTAGCACTAAAAATCTTAAAGTTAGTGCCGATTTGGTTGCCGAACTTGACGCCAATATCCCGTCCCAAGATGAAATCCAGGCACTTATGATGCATGTCGCCTCTGGACAAGCAAAATTCGCGGTGGATGACTTGAAAACCCAACAAAGCAAACGCACACCCGGTGCACCATTTATTACCAGTAGCCTTCAACAAGAGGCCAGTAATAAATTGGGAATGGGACCAGATGAATGCATGTCAGCTGCCCAGAAACTATATGAAGCCGGGTTGATTACCTATATGCGCACGGATAGTCATATTATTTCGGCCGACGCACTAACAGCAATTGGACAATTAGTAGTCCGAGAATATGGTGAAAAATATCACCATCGGCAGCAATATGCCAAGAAAGTCGCAGGAGCTCAAGAAGCACACGAAGCTATACGGCCGACCAATATTTCTGTTATGGGGGCAACAGGTGAGAAAATAGGGCCCCGCGAAAAACGGCTCTATCAAATTATTTGGCGCCGGACTGTGGCAAGTCAAATGGTCCCCGCACAGATTGAGACATCTACTATTAAGATTGCTACTACCGGACCTAGTCCAAGCCAACAGAAATACACTTTTTCGGCCAAATTTGAGAAAGTTCTCTTCGATGGATTCCTCAAAGTATATGATTATGGTGCAGACGGAATAACAGCGGATGAAGCGGACGAAACTGCAGGTAGCACAACCAGCACAGAATCATCCACATCTACTGCAGCAAGTGAAGATGGTGCACCCAAAAAATCAACTGTAGCAACCAAGAAGAAGCAACAAGCCCAATTAGAGAAATTATTCGCCTCCCTAAAGAAAGGCCAACAAGTTTGGTGTCTAGGTATGTCGGCACACGAAAAAGATACGCAGCCACCTAATGGGCATTACACAGAAGCTGGGTTAGTTAAGAAACTGGAAGAATCTAAGATTGGCCGGCCTAGCACTTATGCCATGATTATTGGCCGTATTCAAGAACGCGCATATGTGGAGAAAAAGACCATCCCAGCCAAACCACGAGATATCCAAGTATTTGAATATCAATGGCCAGTCGCGGAAGTAGTGGCTACTAAGCGGCAAATAAAAACCGGTGGTGAAAAGAATAAACTATTTATAACTGGACTCGGGCTTATGATAACCGATTTCCTAGTCGGGAAATTCAGCCGGCTAATGGATTATGAATTCACAGCAAGGGTAGAAGAATTATTGGATGGTATTGCACTTGGAACTGCTCGGTGGCAAGATGTAGTCCGTGGAGTGTGGGAATATATTAATCCGATTATCCTAGAACTCAAAACTGCTAGCCGGGGACAAGCAGGTGGTGGTAAAGAACTTAAGCTAGGCATTAATCCACAAACCCAGAGGGAAGTAAGTATTATTAAAACCCGGAATGGATGGGCCATCTGTGAAAAACATCCGGATGATAAAAAGAAATCGAGGTGGTCTAACATTGGGACAACCGAACCAGGTAAGATTACCCTAGCACAAGCTTGTGCCATGTTGGTCTATCCCCGACAACTAGGCACATATTTGGATAAACCAGTTGAACTTTGTAAGGCCAAATCAGTCTTTCTCCGTTGGGGTGATACTAATTACAGTCTGGAAATATATATGACTAATAACCCTGGTGTAATTCAAGACCCCGAAACTATTACCCTAGAACAAGCAATCACAGTAGTGGAAAGCACTAACCGGGCTAAAACAGAAGGTAAACTGAAATCGGCGATGGCAATTGAAATCCCCGGGTTGACAGATTGTGTTATTAAGAGTGGACCATATGGGTTTTATCTGAAATACCTGGACCAATATAATGTTCCTGTGCCACCTGCATATAGAAAAGATGCCACCGGGATTACTAAGGCGATTGCCGAAACTGCTATTGCTAAATATTTGGGTAAATCAGGTAAAGAACGCGCAGGTGGAGTGGCGCCGAGTTCAAGTGACCGGGGTGCCGAACAGCCTAGCGCTCTAGAACAAACCCTGATTTCAGCGGCTACAAAGAGTAAAGCCCGTGCTGCTAAATCTGGTGATGATACCCCCAATGCTAATGCAAGTAGTAGTGCAGGGACACGAGGTCGGGGTAGAGGCAGCTCACGTGGTGCTAGGACAGCAGCTAAAGTAACTGAGGGGTCAATTGCACCTTTACCTACCACTGGCCGCGGGCGTGGTAGAGGTCGCGGCAAAGGTAATGGAAAATGAACTAAAAATATACATAAAAACAAAATACACTGTAATTAAGATGATAAATAGCAGAGTCTATTTATTTATTAATGGTAAATATTCACTATCATACAAATTATTAGCAGTAAAAATTGAATCTAATATTTTTATTATTTCAATATATACACTAAATGGAATATACATAGGATGTGCACTAGTTCCTAATATTGACGGATCAGGGCTTGAACTATTAATAATAAAAGGTATCCCTGGTTGTTCAATTAATGCTACTGGCTGTGTGATATTACTTGATTTTAGTGATTTTAGGTGAATATCATAGTCTTCTGTTAAATCTTTTAACTTTTCAATTGTATCAAATTGTTTCATCATAAATGTTATTGCCATAATTACATTTATTGGATGTGATTCTATTTTTTTTTCCTGTTCTATAGCCACAATATTCTCATCAGATTTACGGTATACATTTTTTTGCACTAAAAAGTCATATAGTAAGATATAGTAACTTATATTTTCATGCATTATACAAAATACAAAATAATTCATATATTGTAGTAGTTTTTTATCTAATTGTAATTGTAGTTGTTCTAGTTTGACATAAAATATTTTGTATTTTGTATAAATAATTTCAATCATTTTATCCAATTTTTGTGGGAAAGATAATTCATCAGAAATTTTGTATATATTATTTATAAATGTATTAGTCATCCAACTAAGATGCCCCATATCATGCATAAAATTACCTATTGCTCCAAAATTAACATAATGACCCGTTGATGGTGTAATTACACACCCTGCTACTGGTATTACATATGATTTACAAGATTTATAATAAGATATTGGAATAGATAATGGCAATATAAAAAATGGATAATTAAAATAAGAAGTAAGCCGACGTTTTATTTTGTTATTAAAAAAATTATCCATGTCAATACTTCTTTCAAAAGAATATTCAAAATAATAGGTTAAACAATCGATTAATGTATTATATGTAGGTGAAGGTCCATCAAATAAATTATCTAAAGATGTCATAAATGCTCCTAGCTTTTCTTGTTCTTTTTCATAATTATTTTCTTTTTTTTTACCATATTTTATATAACTATTAATTATTTTTGACAACACATTTACAAATGTGATTTTTATAATATCAAGTATAGATTCATCATACCCAGAATATTTTAGAGGAAATTCAATAATTGTTTTTCCTTCTTCATTAAGTGATCTTAGATGCTTATATTTATCATCCCACCAATTCCACAATTTATCTACAGGTTTATCATAAAACGTTTCTTTTTTCATTGCAATTTGTGGTTCTTCAGTATAATATTGACCTTTTTTCATTAATTGATATTCACCAAATTCTTGATGTATTTTATTATCAGTTTTAAATGTAGGTATTAGTTCACCTGTTTCTTTATTCATTTTATTCATTTTTCCTATTACCGATAAATAATATGTTTTGAAAAAATTACTCGACTCTAAAATAGCTAAAATTTCTGGGACTGCAAATGTTGAAATATAATCTTTAACCCTAGATTCTACATTACGGGATTCATTATTATTAGCTGGAAATTGCGAATCCTCTGTTGCAAGTATTTTTTTATACTTTACAGTTTTTATTCTATGTGATCTGTCTGTTGTTAGTTGTTCTGTTATATATTCTAATGGTGATTGATTAGATTTAAGTGAGCTTCCATTTTTAGACATTACATCAGGTCCAACTCCTCCTGATAATTTACGGTTTTTTAAAGTACGTTTTTTTTTTTTTGATTTTTCTTTTATTCTGTGGGCAGGCATTTAATATTAATTTTTTTTTTTTTTGTTGTTTTTACTTTCGGTTTATTATAAAATATAAAAATTGTTTTTAAATATTTATTTTTCAGTTAATTCATTTATATTTTACTGTTTTCCAATACCATCCTATTAGTTAAAATAAATATATTTGTGGAAATACACAAAAAATTAACATCATGCCAGCAATTAATAATTTTGAAAGGTATAATATTGACAAACTGAATAAACATTTACTCCGGGTTGTAGCATTAGGTAATCTATCGATATTTACGATTTCCGAGCACAAATTTATTACACACACAGTATTTAGCTGGTATTTGGCATTAATAATAATTCTGACAGAGTTAATATTTGTTATAGATAAATATTCAAATAGTGTAATTCAACGCCGGCAACAACAAAAATTACGTCAATGGCCAGTTACTACTAGTCTAATGCGGGATGTATACCAAAATGTTATTTATCATGTTTACATTATGAATACCCTATTATTCTTGGTTTGCTTTATGTCATGGTGGGAATATACTAATTATTTCTGTGGCATATGTTATTCATGGCTACTACTACTAACAATTTAAGGGGCTTTTAAAAGATTGTTTTTTTATGTTTTGTATTTGCTTTTATGTCTTGTTCTTGTATGTGTGCTATTTTTATTTTAATAAACCTAGCTACACAATATTACCGCTAGGACATGACATAACAAAATCCATGATGTAAAGTAAACAGCGAACTAGAATGTCAGCAACTGGGCCAACCGGGATGGACCCCGCTATTTGGGGCCCGCATTTTTGGTTTGTATTACACCTAGTATCATTCCACTATTCCGACCAACCATCTACCGCCCAAAAAGAGGCTATTCGGGCATTCTATCACTCCGTTAAAGATATCCTACCATGCGGTAAATGCCGGCAACATTACCAGAATTATTTGAGTCATTACCCGATTGAACCACATTTGGACCGCCGGATGGATTTAGTCCGGTGGGTTATCCAAGTCCATAATTTCGTGAATAAGAGTCTAGGCAAACCGGTTTATACTGAAGACGCAGTTATGGCGGTGTATGCTAACCTAGATCCGGTCAGCCCATTCGTGAAAGTTAATATGGAACAAATTACTAGGCAAAAAGAAATGGCACGTAATGGCCGGCTTTGGGTTTTCCTGATTCTAGTGGGTCTAGGAGTCCTAGCTGTCAAATTCATTCACACCAAGTATTATTACTATATTTGAAGTCTGCTATCCTTACTTAAACGGCTAGGATTTTGGGTTATCCCCAAAATCAGCCGTAGTAAGGTGAGTTCCTCAATTACCGTAGCCACTCTATTACAAGCCCACCCTGCAGGGCGGGCTTTTGAGTGTCTAGGACCTAGTGTCTCACTTGAATTGGAGCCCACCAGGGGTGGGCTTATAATTCAATGTGGACGGTAAAAGCCGTTGCGTTTATAAACACAATAGGCTTTTAGAGGATAAAATTATTTATTTTTTTATAGGTTGTTTTTTTATACCATTTGGGTGCGTTTTTTGGTTTTCAATTTTTAACTTTGAGCCAACTGAATATTTAAATAATTATACCCAGACTACTACAAATCAATTAATTTATAGAAAAAAAATGTATAGGCAACTACTGAAACAAGTGAAAGGAATACTACCTAAAATTAGCCAGACTGAATTAATTGCACTAAGGAGCGGAGGTGTATCAATTGACCGGAATATATTTGAAGGAAAATTACCGCGTGTGGCACAAATGCCAACCCAAAAAGGTGCTGAGGTGACATACGATGTTAATAAGGAATACAAGCAAATAGACCAGATACTTAAAAAATATGGGTCAGAATCAATCTATCCTAGCGCAAACATTAATAATATTATGCGGGATTTAGGTGATGCTGGACTGCTAGGTATGTCTATAAACCAGGAATATGGTGGAAGCAATATGCCTATTAGCAAACAATCTAGGATTCTAGCTAGAATCGCATCGCATAATCCGGCACTATCAGTAGCGGTTATGGTCCCTAATTCGCTAGGCCCAGGCGAACTATTACAACATTATGGGACATCGGCACAAAAGCAGAAATACTTGCCTAGATTAGCAAATGGTGAATTAATCCCTTGTTTTGGGCTCACTGGACCTAATAATGGCAGTGATGCTACCGGACAAATTGATACTGGAACTGTAGTAAAATGTGATGATGGCAAAATAATGATTAAAATTAATTTGAATAAGAGGTATATTACATTAGCGCCCATTGCTAACCTAGTGGGAATAGCATTTAATTTACAAGACCCAGATGGACTACTTCCAAGCGGGCGTGCAGGAATTACTTTGGCATTAGTAGAACGCGGACATCCAGGACTAGAGCAACTCACATACCATAACCCAAATGATGCTGGATTTCCGAATGGAACACTTAAAGGTCACATCGCAATACCACTTGATTCAATAATTGGTGGTGCTGCAAATGCTGGTAATGGCTGGATGATGTTGATGGAATGTTTGTCAGTTGGCCGTGGTGTTAGTTTGCCAGCCAGTGCAAATGGGTCTTCTAAAATGGCAACTTATGCAACTATGCTATATATCAAACACCGCAGGCAATTTAACATGAATATCGGTCGGATGGAAGCAGTGCGTGACAGATTCGTCGGTATGTTCCTCGATACTTGGATTATTAATTCGGCTGTTGAATATACAAATCAGATATTAGATACTGGTGCTAAACCTAGTGTTATTACTGGGCTTATGAAGTATCAAACCACTGAACGCGGGCGCCAAGTATTACTTGCAGGTATGGATATTTGGGGAGGTAGTGCCATCTGTTCCGGACCTAATAATATATTTAGCAAGTTTTACCAAGCAGCACCAATTGGGATAACAGTGGAAGGTTCGAATATCCTAACCCGGAATTTGATTACATTCGGTCAAGGTTTAAATAAAAGCCACCCGTATATTTATCCAATATTCACCGCAATTACAGAAAATAACCTAGCTGATTTCCGGACAGGGTTCAATAAGATGGTAGGAAGTGGCATTACTAATTATATCAAATCATTCCGGCCGCACATTCTGTCTAAAAGTCCATCACAAAGACTAGACCTATTATGTGTTAGATTTAGTAATCTTAGTAATTTTGTAGCACTACTAGGTGGTAAAATTAAGGCAAATCAAATCATATCCGGTAACATGGCCGATATTCTATCCAATATCTATATGGCACATGCGCTATTAAATAATAATGATAGGTCTGGTGGGGCTCAGAAAGTAAATGAATTCTGTGCCAGTCATCTATGTAATGAAGCCGAACGAAAAATGAACTATGTCATTGATAATTATCCAAATCTCTACATTAAATTACTACTTAGACCATTTAAATACGCCGAAAAACAAACATCTATCGCAGATATTAACAGGATATATGAACTTCTAATTGCTAGTCCTGATGTGTATTCTGTATTGAAATCCGATATTTATCTAGGTGATACAAATTCAGTGGTAGCTAAACTAGAACGGCTTGATAGTATTAAAGACCGCTCCACACCAGAATATAAAAAATTATATGATGACATTGTGTCAGTAGGGGAATTCCCTGCTTCATAAGAATATTATAAAAATAAGACAACACACAACATAAAAAAATTGTTTATTGGTTTTTATCTTTCAATTTAAACCATATTGAATAAAGTTAATTCAAATCAAAAGGGTATCATAAAAAATAATAAAATGTCTTGCTTCCTTACCAGCAAAACCGAATATAGTAATATCCCCAAATCTATTGAAGACAAACTTAGACGGAAATTGCATAACCAGAAGAATCATCCGATTGAAATTATCAAACGCCAAGTTTATAAGTATTTCGCGGGATTGGAAAAGTATGATTTCAAAATGTTTGATGACCTAGACCCAGTTGTATCAGTGGAAGCCAATTTTGATAATCTACTCATCCCGGCTGAACATCCAGCTAGGTCTAAATCAGACACTTATTATGTAAATGAGCGCCAAGTTCTCCGAACTCATACATCAGCACATCAAAATGAATTACTAGCAGCCGGGCATCGTAGTTTCCTAGTAACAGGTGATGTGTATCGTAAAGACGAAGTTGATGCTAGGCACTATCCGGTGTTCCATCAAATGGAAATGCTTACCTTAGTAGATGATAACCTAGACCCGGAACAGGAACTCAAGCGAATCTTATCCGGATTGGTTGATTATCTTTTCCCCGGGTGTGAATACCGTTTCAACCCCGATTATTTCCCATTCACCCATCCTTCATTTGAAATAGAAGTTAAATATAACGGTAATTGGCTTGAAATATTGGGGTGTGGAGTGGTTCAACCCCGGATTCTGGAAAATAATGGCCTAGTCGGGAAACGTGCTATTGCTGCCGGATTCGGGCTAGATAGGCTAGTTATGATATTCTGTAATATTACAGATATCCGGTATTTGTGGTCGGAACATGAGCGGTTTTTGAGCCAATTTGTGGATGGAAACCTTGCTAAATTTCAACCATATTCAGAACTACCTGCGCTGACTAAGGATATTTCGTTCTATGTCCCTGCTGATAGATTACAAATTAGTGCAGATGGACAGCAGCAGGAAAAATGGCTAGATGAAAATGATTTCTTTGAATTGGCCCGGGAATGTGGCGGGGATATGATGGCTGAAGTTAAACTGTCAGATACCTTTTACAACAAAAAATTAAATAAGTATTCTAGGACATATCGTTTCTTATATTCACCTAATGACCCAGCCGTCAAGGACGGAGGTGAATTCCTAGCTGTGATTAATGCTGCACAAGACGCATTCCGCGTGCGGGTTCAAACATCTATGTCGGTTGAATTACGCTAAGCTTACTTTGTTTTGAAAAAATAATTAATTAATTTCCCAACCTAGGCTGTAATATTGTTTTTTACTTTGCTTTTATGTTTCAGTTTGTTTGTATGTTAGCGATTATTTAATTTACTTTTGTGTTTTCACTTGTTATTGGCTATCCCAAATATAATGGTTAATACTAATCTGGTCTTCTGGAATTCCTGCCTTAATTAGATGTTCATATGCTTTTTGAGTCTGGGTAGCAAGGCTTGCTGGCGAATGGGATGTTTCCTGGTTGAAAATATGCGGGTTATCGCGCCGGGTAAGTCCGCGCACATGGCAATAAGTGATTTCAACCATAATTTGTAATTCCATTCCTAGCAGTTCTCTTGTTTCCGGCAGCCACTTATATTTCCGTATATCAGCTTCTAAGCTACCTACACATGCCTGGAACTCTTCTGGTGTAATTGGTTTGTCCGGGCTATCAAAATCTCGGAATGCTTCCCCAATATGATAGGTTAGGTTATGACAACCATCGCTAGGAAAATCAGTGATTAGTAGCATAGATAGTTCAGTTTCATCCAGCCCGGAATTAAATAGTAGGTCCCGGAAAATCGGCCAATTTTTGTAAGTGAAAGCAACTGGCGCGCTGGCACCCATAACGCAATAAGTATCTTGACCCATTCTTGTTGATTAGTTGTGGTTGATTTGGATTTGTTGTGCTAGGTTAGTTGTTTTTGTGCGGAGTTGCAAGTTTAATAACCTAGTATTACTCTTCATATTGGCAAAACAATTTTTTTTTGTTTTTTTGGTGAATCAAAAGCTAATAAAAGCCAAATTAAAGCCATCGGTGATAAATAGGATTAGAATTAGAATCAAAGTAATTAAAATCACCATGTTTAAAAGCCGGAGCCAAAAATATCGTAAGCCATTTGCAACAACAACGCAACAACCGAATGCATGGGTTGCTAAGGCACAACCCATTGAACCGCCAGGTGCTAGGATGACACTTTTTTGTATGAATTGCGGCAAGAACAACCATGGGTATAATCAATGTCAGGAACCACTATCCAGTTATGGTATCATTTGTTTTTACCGGAAATCAGACTCAGGTGTGTCAACAGGACCGGTTAGCCAGGAACAATATCAAGTAGTTATGGTCCGCCGGAAACATACTATGAATTATGTAGAATTCCTACGCGGGAAATATGAAGTGTCAGGCACTGAATACCTAGTAGAGCTTTTTAGTGGTATGACACGGGCAGAAATAGAATTCATAACTCAGAATCCTAGGTTTGAGGTCTTGCGCCGGGACATAGGGATGGATAATAACTGGAAACGCGCATATAAAGCAGAATATGACAATTCGGAACTCAAATTCAACTATATACTCAATCTAGGTATCTTGGCTAATATTATCAGGGCAGTGAATTATATTTGGGACGTCGATTTCCCCTTAATCGGCAACACTGAGTTAGAACCTATTACTAAATTTTGGGGCGCCGAATTATCTGAGAGCGGAGAGGTAGTCAATTGGGGTGCTAGGTTAGAAGAATTGCGCACCCGGTTTAATCCTATTAGACAGGATGGCACGCGAGGGAAACTACATGAAGAGCCGGAATGGGGAATACCTAAAGGCCGCCGTGATAATAAGGAAACTGATTTACAATGTGCTATCCGCGAATTCCAAGAAGAAACCCAATTAGCGGATAATTCTATTACGATTTATAAAAATATTATGCCACTAGAAGAAGTTTATGTCGGTAATAATGGTATTAAATATCGGCATATTTATTTCATCGGGGAGCTAACACAAGAAATCCGGCCTAGTTATGCTAGTGTCGTGGAATCTGGTTCACAAATTGGGACAAATGGATTTTCGAAAAATCGAGAAATAAGTGGAGTTCAAATATTTGGGCAGCCAGATGCATTATCTATTTTACGGGAACATTGTGTTGAAAAAAAGAAAATCCTACAAAAAGCATTTTATATTATCAATAATGTTAATTATTATTTCAGCCGCAGCCCTGCCAAAAATTAATTTAAATTGGGTTAGCTGTATATATAATTATACTTCAACTGAAAAACGTTCTGAATTACCTAGTATGTCTTACAAACCACGCAATTTTGCTGGACAGGCAACTTCTAACCGTCGCACTGCATATTCAAATAATACTAATACTTTTGACCCAAAAATGTATACAGTAGTTAATAAAATATTTAAATTCTTGGAAAACCGGGATAAGACCCGGATTTGCCGGGTTATTGGAACTATTACTAATTGGACTGGAGTGACTGAGAATACTAATCTAGCTGCAGCCATGTCAAGTATCTATCAAATTGTTAAACCGGTTATAGATTCTCAAGAAATCCAAAAGTCAGAAGACCGCCAAGATTTCATAACTGGCAAGATTCTAGATTATATTCACCCTGAACTTGTAGTATCCACCGAGGCTAAAGATTGGCGCCTGGTAGATATTGGTGGTGGGAATGGAAATATCCTATCCGGGATTCAAACTAGGTTAGCAGGTCCGGTGGATAATTATATTTGTGTTGAAAACCAATCTGGATGGCAGGAAACATATGCCTATTCCAACGCGAATATCCGGTATCTATTTTGGGATAACCAGGAATTGTCGGGACTAGCTGATGGGTCGGTGGATGTGGCATTTTGTATGGTTAGTTTACATCATATGACAGACGGGACTATAAGTAATATCCTAGCTGAGCTTTCCAGAGTGCTAAAACCAGGTGGCAAGTTATTGATAAAGGAACACGCCGCAACACCTGATAATTTGAAATATATACTTTGGGAACATCACATGTATCATATCCTAGATGTCACAATTGGTGGTAGTCCGGGTGCTAATCAATCCGCGTGGCGGGAATACTTGGAGCGGTCCATTAATAATTTCAAACCGGCCGATGAATGGCGTTCCCTAATGGAACAAACTGGTTTCAAATTCGGAGAAAGGCTTAACCGGTTCCTAGATGGCGGGTTTGAACCAGACCCCCGTAATCCCTCTGAACTTTATTGGGATGTTTATACTAGGTGAATTACAATAATTACTAAAACCAATAAAAATTGTTTTAGTGGATTATACTTTATGATACAAAACACAGCAAATTTATAAAAACCTCGGCCAGATATGTATATGATTGGCTATACTAACCCAATTACTAAAAAAGATAGTGAAATTGATATAACAACGGATTATATTGATTTTAACACTTATAAACCGGAATGTATATATTATATTAGCAAAAAACCACAAGATAAAAATAAACAGAGTATTAGTATTTATTGTAGTTATGCAGCTCAAGGAGGAGAATATAATGCGGAAATGTATATAAATAATTATGAATGTTTACCAGATTTGTATGAGCCATTGACGCTTTATGACAAAATGCTTATTTGGATGTTTAACAACCCAGAAAGGGAAAAATATGATAATGACATTATGAATGAAATACTTAAAAATCTGAAATAAAAGTTCTCAGATTATTTTTTGTGTTATTTTTAAATACATATTTACATGTTTGCGCACGCACATAATCCGGTTTTGTAATCCAAGACTACGAAATTTCGCGGGACAGGAAACCATGGTATCCTAGCACAACAATTTTTTTCCGGACTTTATGACTTATTTGCGGAGCTAGGCTTACCACTGTTAGAAAAATTGATTTATATCAGGTATAATGAATGGTTATTAAAACAACACAACAACTGAAATATTGTTAGGCAAAATGTCAAATAATCTAATAGTAGTATATGAAGAAAGTAGTAAGGAACACGAATATAAAACAATTAACGCAGTTCCTAAAAAACACAAAGTTAATATTATTAAAACGATAAGCCCAGATATATTATTACAACCATTAAGCACGCATTTTAATAGATTATCAAATTTGGATTGTAGGTTTGGGAATTTAAAATCATTGCCCGATAGTCTTAGTATCCCCACACTACGAGTTTTTAATTGCAGCAATAATAAGCTTAGTGAATTACCTAAACATATGAATTTCCCCAATTTACGGTTTTTAATATGTAATGATAACTATATTGAAGAATTACCCAATAACCTAGACTTTCCACAATTAATGCTTTTTAACTGTAGTGGGAATTATTTGACAACCTTACCTGAAAATATGAATATGCCTGTTCTAGAGCAATTATATTTCAATAGAAATCAAATATCTGAATTCCCAAGTTATATAAATCGGTTCCCATTACTCAAGGATTTGGCTTGCGGGTCAAATGAAATTATTAGTTTGCCTGAAAATATTAATTTACAATTGCTAAAAAGGTTTGATTGCCAGTCTAATAAATTAAGTGCGTTGCCGGTTAATATCAATATTCCTATGATTAAGCAAATTAACATCTCTGATAATTGTATAACTTCTATTCCGGCATATGTTATGACTTGGCCGAATCTATGTGAAATATCATATGACCTCAACCCGCTTGAATTATCACCACAACTTGCGCGGTTTTTGGGTTTATTCAGCCCGGTTTCTTATGGTTGGACTATACCTGCTAAAAGGCCATTGAATATTTAACGACTTACAAACTAATATGTGCGCGGTGGCACATAATCTGTTTTTGTAGTCCATACTTTATGAATTTCGCTGGTCGGAACCCTTGGTATCCTAGCACAACAATTCTTTTGCCGGACTTGATTATTTTTTGCGGAGCTAGGTTTATCAAATCCCGGCAACCTAGTTTTGTGTTATGGATTACTTGTTTTTCCGGGCTGGCACGTATTTGTTACTTAATCCGGATAACCTAGAGGTTCGGGGACACAAATAGTGTTTTGTATCTTGGCCACAATACCTATGTTGTGGTCCGGAACAAGTTAGAATCCGGTTTTTCTTACACAAATTCATGAGCTTGATAAATAAAAAAAAAAATCTATTTATTTGTTAATTGTGTGAGTAATGTAATTTTAAAATTTAGTGTTTCTATTGATTTTTTTTTTAAATCTTCGAAAAAAGCATTTATATTTTGTGTGGTATGGGAGGTATTTTGTGTGTGTTGGGAAAGTATTTGGTTTAATTCATATAAATAATTTGTTATTGTGCTTTTATATTTAGCTAAATCGCCATATTTTTTTATATATTCTAAGAGTATGTAGTTATTTTCTTCATATTTTTTAAAATCTGTTGTTTTTTTAGGCTCATGATTTGTTATAGCCCTTACAAGTTTATCTTGAGCATATTCAATTACTTTTGTAAGGTAGTATTCTTTATCAGCATTTGTGGTATTTTCAATTGTATGTAAGAATAATCTTCGTATATTAAAATAAGGCTCCTGATTTAATAATTTGAAATCATATTCATATTCAGTATTTTTTATACTTATATCCTTTTTATATTTCTCGGGAACATCATACTTATATAATAAATATACATTTATTAAAAATATCATCATATAAAAAAATGGATTAATATTAAATAATTTATCGTATTCATCATGTTCCACTTGATATTCTGAACATATATATATATAATTATACAAAATACTCCATATTTGGCAAGATAAATCCTTAGATATCGCTTGGGGCATTAGTTTGCATTGTGCTCTATCAGTTGTATTAATTATTTCAACTTTTTTATCTTTTAAATAATCTATGTTTTTAAAAAAAACTGCTATTTGTTTATCATGTTCTGTCATTTCATATTTATTCTCATCTGATAAATAAGCATCTACTAAATATATTTTAAAACCATCTTTATTATAAACAATAAAAGCATTATAATAATGAGGAATATCAGCATATCTGGATTTTTTAGTAATTTGTATAGGTAATATAAATTTTTCATATTTTGAATTATCAGTTAGGCATTTATTTATATTTGCCAAACAATCCTTATTGATTTCAAGTAATTCATCTATTTTATAAGGTTCATCTTTATCATTCAATAAAACCAAATTTAAGGTGCATTTATTGTAATAAACACAATGATGAAGTGTATTGGTTTTACATTTAAATATTAAGATTCTATTGAGCACTTCAAATGGATTATTTATAATATAATATGCTATAAAATTAAGTTTTCTATAATCGCCAATAAAAACTTCTTTCATTTTTTCATCAGTACTTATGTGTAATAAAGTTAAATCTTTTAGTAAGTGGGTTTCTAATTCTGCTCTGTCATTTGTCTTATCAAGATTTACAGCACTTGAATTGCTACTATAATTTGATTCATTACCAAAACCACCACCTCTTATTATTCGTCTATATTTTAGACTTTTTGTATTTGATTTTATGCGGTTTTTTGTAAGTGTCTTATTGGTTATTTTTTTTGTTTTCATTATTATATTATAATTTTCATTTTTTTTTTACTTTATTCGCGGGACCGGAAACCATGGTATCCTAGCACAACAATTCTTTTGCC
>JACCDO011885946.1_pt1 | contig 30305 bp, 23 predicted proteins | sample 7446101 | NCBI WGS metagenome assembly JACCDO01 (sample SAMN15323440, study PRJNA562643) | freshwater metagenome | isolation source: river surface water | place: USA:Blue River Watershed | collected 2017-08-16
CCAATCGTCACGGGCGATATAAGGCGCCAAGGCAGAAACTTGGAAATAGTCTTCCACATCAATGCTTAGGGCATTGGTGATTTTTTTATTTGCTGTCTTGGCACTCATGGAACGGCTCCTTCAGTGGCTTAGGCTTGGCGAGCCAACAGCCAAGCAGATAAATGCTGGGCAATACGCTCGGCGGCATGACCATCCCAGTATTCCGGCACCCGACCACGCTTGCCGCCCGTGCTGAGAATCTCGGCCACGGTGCGGCGCACTAAATCGTGATCCAGACCGGCCAAAATGTTGGTGCCTTGCTCAATGGTGATGGGACGCTCGGTGTTTTCCCGCAGGGTAATGCAGGGCACAGCCAGTGCGGTGGTTTCTTCTTGAATGCCGCCAGAATCAGTGAGCACCACGGTGGCGTTAGCCATCAAGCCCAACATTTCCAAATAGCCTTGCGGCGGCAGGCAAGTGATGCCCGGTGCTTGCAGGGCGGCGCCTAAGCCGAATTTTTCTACGTTGTTACGGGTACGGGGATGCAGGGCAATAATCAGCGGTAGGTCTTGGCTGATGCCTTGCAGCAGTTCCAAGAGCGGCCCCAGGGTTTCGGCCTGATCCACATTGGAAGGACGATGCAGGGTGACGACACCATAGCCCTTGGCATGGTTCAACAAGGCCGGATCTTTGCCTTCCCGCGTCAGGGTTTCGGCGGGGGCGGTGGCAAAGGCCTTGTTCGCCATCAGGGAATCAATCATGACATTACCCACGAATTCCATACGCTCGGCGGGAATGCCTTCTTTAGCCAAGTTGTCGTGGGCGGAACGCTCAGTGGTGTACAGCAGGTCAGAGAGCTGATCGGTCAAAATACGGTTGATTTCTTCCGGCATAGCCCGGTCGTAACTGCGTAAACCGGATTCCACATGGGCCACGGGCACACCTTTTTTAGTGGCTACCAAGCTACAGGCCAGGGTGGAATTCACGTCCCCCACCACCAACACACAAGAAGGCTGGTATTCATCCATCACCGGCTCGAAACGACGCATGATCTCAGCCGTCTGTACCGCATGGGTGCCTGAGCCCACTTCTAAGTTGATGTCCGGAGCAGGCATTTTCAGATCAGAGAACAGCCGATCATTCATGGCCGTATCGTAGTGCTGGCCAGTATGCACCAGCAGCACAGGCAAACCAATGGCTTTAAAGGCGCGCACGATAGGCGCCATTTTCATGTAATTCGGACGGGCGCCCACTACGCAAATCACTGGGCCAAGTGCTTGAAGAGATGAGGTCATGGTGAATATCAGATTAAAAATCAGGCGAAAAAAGACAACGCACCCAGATCATGAGTGCGTCGCATCCCAACATCGTACTAGCTGCGCCGGGTATTGGCTTTGATATAGCTCACCAGTTGCCCAACGATTTTTTCTAAGCGGGCAATGCGCGCCATAAGTTGTGCATCACTGCTGGGCTCCGGAGCCCCATACATGGGCATGGGAGCGGGTTGTTGTTGCGGCGCCGACATGGCCATGGGCTGGCTCATGGGCGGCTCGGCAAAACCGCCATCCATCATGGGCGCTACGCCAAACGGTGACATCATCGGCGCTGCCATACGCGGCTGGGGTGGCGGTGGAGGAGGCGGTGGTGGCGGAGGCGGGGGCGGCGGAGCCATCGGTCTGGGCGCCTCCCGCTTTCCTAGGGGCACATCCATTTGCGGCGGCGGTGCCACATTGGGTGCCAGAGCCGTTTCGTCTTGCAGCTCCTTCGCCACATCTTCGACTTCTTGACGGGTAAAACGATCCTTGCCCGCCAAAAAGCCCGACAACATCAAGCGATCACATAAGGTATTGATCCGACGCGGAATACCACCCGAGCAAGCATAAATCGCTTGAAAGGCATCCGGGGTAAAGGCGGGATGACCGCGCCAATCCACATGCCGCAAGCGGTGTTCCACATAGGCCTGAGTTTCTTCCGCGTGCAAAGGCCCTAGGTGATAGGAGGCCAGCACCCGCTGCCGCAATTGCAGCATCTCGGGGCTGCGCATGGTTTCCCGGAATTCCGGTTGCCCGACCAAAAAGCTTTGCAATAGGGAATGCTCACCAATCTGGAAATTGGAAAGCATGCGTAATTCTTCTAATGCTCTAGGGGCTAGATTCTGGGCTTCGTCCACAATCAAAAGCGCACGCTGCCCCTTGGCCGCCACCGAAGCGAGAAAGTTTTCGAGGGAAAGTAATAGATCGGCTTTCGCCGCAGCGGTATTGGGCAGGCCAAACGCGGCAGCCACTAAACGCAAAATGTCCTGTGCTTCCAGCTGAGTGCTCACCAACTGCCCCGCCACGATGCGATCCGTATCCAGCTTTTGCAACAGATTACGCACCAGAGTCGTCTTACCCGCCCCTACATCCCCTGTAATAACAATGAAGCCTTCGCTTTGGTGCAGGCCATATTCCAAATAGGCCATCGCCCGCTGGTGCCCACGGCTGGCGAAATAAAAGGACGGATCAGGATTGAGCTGAAACGGCTTACCGGATAGTCCGTAGAACCCCTCATACATAATAACGCCTCAATATTTATAACCTATGCTTGCCGTTGCGGAATTCTCTTGGTAGTTACCGCCCCCAGCAGATGACGAGGATTCAACGTGGCGAAGACTCAATGCACCGGACATGCGCTGCGTAATAATCTTGTTCCAAAACAGGACATAGCTCATTTGTGTCGAATTCCCAAGATTGCCACCACTATCCTCTGTCTCTGAGCGGGAGTACGACGCTGACGCCATTAAAGACGACTGACCACTCATTTGATGCGACCAACTCAAGGTCAATGCGGTTTGACCGACGCGAGTAAAGGTATCCAACAAGGTCACACCCGAAGTCCACGCGTCGCTTGTGGTTGAACTGCGATTCAGCATGATGGATAGCGTATTTCGAGACCCGGACATCGCCAAAGCCGCATTCAGCACTTGGCGAATCATAACCCGATCCGAGACAAAACCGACGGAGGGAATCGCATCCGGCGACAAACCTTGAGCAAATAATAGCTGCCGCACCTGCAAATCCCGCTGTACCGGATCGGGGATAGCCACCGACAACATACTCGAATACAGCTGGTAGTAAGAGCTACTTGTACTATTTGCCAGTACATCCTGATAGCTCTGACGATCTCGCGTATAACTTAAAGTGAGGGCAGAACGCCGGAAACGGTGATTAAACGACAAGGTATCCGCCGGACCAAAGTAGCGAAACTCGCGCCGGGCCGTCAAATCCGTCAGGCTACTGGGCTGCCAGCGCAATCCCAAGCCTCGGAACGTGCTACTGATCTGCCCAGAACTCCCCGCACTCGCCTCATACCCAATGTCGTAAGAAAAAGTCAAATTGGTGTAGGGATTGTAGTTGGCAAAAAAACGCGCTGTTTTACTCGTAGAGGGACTCGCCCCGCCGGACCAATTCTTTGAAGCCGAAAAGGCGGTATCGAAATTAAAGAGTTGCCGGGAGTCACGCCAGCGCAAGCTGCCATTCCATACCTCGCCTTGAGCGGTACTCACCGTGCTGCCAGTGGAGTCTGAAGACGAGGTGGTCGACGTTGCAGACAGGCGCACGTTATAAAACCAATCCGCCCCCAGATTACCTTTCACGTAAGGGGAGAGCGAATAGTATTGGGTGCGTGTCGTATTCCCTGAAATATTGGTTGCTTGCACACTGGAGGCCCCCAGTGGAGACAACACTTGGCGAGAAATCGAGGCCGAGGCATCCACAAATAAGGAGCCCTTCAAGAGCTCCAAGGTTCCACTGCTCGACAAAGACGTCACCGTACGGTCTGCCGATGTCTGGCTGGCGTACTTCATATAATCCCAAGTCGCGGCCACATTCACGCGCAAACGGGCACCACTCCCCACGATATTGATGTTAGGCGTTATCTGGGTCACAAATTCATTACGTTGCTGTCCGGCAGCGGCCAAGCTCACGTTATCTGACCAGACCTCTTGCACACGTATTCCAGGGGAAATCGTCCAATTAGACGCCCAAAGCACAGGCGCAAAGCTGACACCCAGCAGCCCCAGCAGCAGACACCGCCACCACCAGAGACTGCACAACGGGCTACTCAGCAGACGAACAACGTCAGGTCGAACCATTCCCCGATGTCCCGTACCCACCGCTGTAATAGTCGTAATAGCCGCCCGCATCCATACCCGAGACTTTATTCAGAATCCCCAGCACCACCGGGCAAGACTGAATTTTGAGTAAGGCCTGCTTGACCATACTTTGCGGTGTTTCCTCGGCAGCCACCACCATAATCACTTGGCCCATATGGCTGGCCAGCACGGGGGCTTCTGTGGTTTTCAGTAATGGCGGGGAATCAAAAATAATAATCCGGTCTTTGTAACGGGTGGCCATTTCTTCCAGCAAATGAGCCATGGCCTCACTGGCCAAGACTTCCGTCGCCCGTTGCGCGGCCGAACCCGCAGGCAGAATGGATAGCTTTTGGATATTGGTTTTCAGCATCACGTCCACCAAATCCAAATCATCATCCAGCAGCACGTCCATCAGCCCCCGTTCCGCAGGCAGACCTAACACGCTCAACACCGAAGGCCGGGACACATCCGCATCCACCAGCAACACGGTGTTATCCAATTCCATGGCGATACTGATAGCCAGATTAATGGCAGTAAATGTTTTGCCCTCACCCGGTACCGAACTCGTCACCATAATCAAGTTGGCGCGCTTCACGGGCGTTTGCGTCTTGCCTTGCACATTGCCCAGCAAGGGGCGCTTGATGAAACGATATTCTTCCGCCAGCTGGCTGCGGGGAGAGTCGGGAGTAATGATGCCTTTTTCCGCCAACTGGGCCAGATCCACTTCCATATAGCGGGACTGGGCCGGTTTTTTCGGCCCCATGGGACGCGGGACGCTCGGTTCTTTTTTCATGCCGGGGGGCAAAGGCCCCAGCTTGCCAAAACCTTGAGCGGGGCCAGCGACACCGCGCTGACGAGCCATCGCTGCCTCAACCGAAGGCAGTTTGGTTTCTTCGGGCTGTGGCTGGGGCTGGGATCTAAAAAACCCCCCCACTTGCTTCAGCATTTTTAGCCGTCGGGCTGCTTCTTCAATCAGACTCATCGCTACCCCAGCACCTTATCCAAACACCCGCCACGTCATGCGCTCAGTTCATCAGAACCAGCTCTGAGGAATAATCAAAATATCCCCCGGACGCACTTCCGCATTGGCGGTGATATCACCGCCCTTAATTAGGTCGTGCAGTCGCACAGAATATTGTTTGTTGTTTTCCGCCGAACGAACGATGTAAGAACGATTACCGTCAGCAAAGTCCGTCAGCCCCCCCACCACGATCATGACATCCAGCAGAGTCATTTTTTGCTTATAGGGCAAGGTCTGAGGACGGGCGGCTTCGCCGATCACACGAATTTGCTCGCTATATGGGCCAATAAAGGAAGTCACCACCACCGTGACCACCGGATCACGGATGTATTTGGCCAATTTAGCTTCGATTTCTCGGGCAATGGTGCTGGAATCTTTGCCCATGGCCACCAGATCTTCCACCAAGGGGGAGGTGATTTTGCCGTCTGGGCGCACCGGGGCACTGCCGGACAATTCCGGGTTACGCCACACCGTCACGTTCAGAACATCCCCCGGCCCGACGATGTAGTTGTAATCGGGCACATTCACAAATTCCGGCGCTCTGGGACGCACGGGCGCGCACCCCGAGGACACCAACACCAACAACGCCATGGCGAGCCACAGCCAAGCGCGTAGGGTTTTCAGTGTTTCCACGGCAACAGCCACCATGAACTTTCCTCACCTGTAATTAAACGAATGCAATTCTGAGCAAAATAGCGCGCATTCTAACTGAGGTCAGCGTGGGGCTATCAAACTACGCCAAAGTTATCCGCTGTCCTGACGTGCGCCATGCCAATTTCAAGCCGTCTAGGGCGTGCTTGAGCGAGAGTAGAATAGCCGCCCCGCTCTACCTGTGCACTGCACCATGTCATCCGCCGCCCCTCTATACCTGTGCCATAGCCTGCGCCGCATCGAAGCACACTATCTGCCCCAAGCCCAGCCGCCGCTCATGGAGCGGGCCGGTTTAGCGGCGGCCCAAGATGCGTGGCAGATTTTGGGACAAAAACCGGGCACGGTCTTGGTGGTGGCAGGCCCTGGCAACAATGGCGGCGATGGTTTTGTGCTGGCACGGCACCTGCGGGAGCAGGGCTGTGCCGTCACGGTGCTGTGCGCCACGCCCCTGGCGAACTACCCCGCTGATGCCGCTCAGGCCTACCACGCCTGGGGCGGGCCGGTGCAAGCGACATGGCCGGAAGGGCCGTTCGATCTGGCGGTGGATGCGGTGTTTGGCATTGGCCTGAGCCGTCCCATCACGGGCCGCTATCGGGATTGGCTAGAAGCCCTGAACGCCCTGGCCTGCCCGGTGCTGGCTATCGACATTCCCAGCGGTTTAGATGCAGACACCGGCGGCATCTGGGGTTACGCCGTGCGCGCCAGCCATACCGCCACCTTCATTGCCGCCAAGCCGGGCTTATTCACCCTAGACGGCCCCGATCACGCGGGCCATGTGCGCGTGCACGATCTGGGCTTGGACTGTGGCGCTGTGCAAACGCCCACAGGCGCCCTGCTCCACCCGTCCCTATGGCAAGCCGCCCTGCGCCCACGCCTCAAAAACAGCCACAAAGGCAGCCACGGCAGCGTGGGCATTTTGGGCGGTGCCCCCAGCATGGTGGGCGCGGCTTTATTGGCGGGCCGGGCAGCATTGCAACTGGGCGCAGGCCGAGTGTATGTGGGCCTGCTCGATCCCGCTGCGCCGCGTCTGGACCCACAACAAGCAGAGTTAATGCTGCGTTCTGGCCCGGAACTGCTGAGCAGCGGCCAATGCACCTGCCTCGCCATCGGCCCTGGTTTAGGGCAAAGCACAGCCGCTGCCGAACTGCTCAGCCACGCCCTGGCCCAAGCCCTGCCAGTGGTGCTGGATGCGGATGCCTTGAATCTCATCGCCCAAGATCATCACCTCGCCAAGCAAGTTAGCGCACGCCACCACGCCACCCTGCTCACCCCCCACCCGGCGGAAGCGGCGCGCTTGCTCAATACCAGCACCGCCGACATCCAAAGCGACCGTATCCGCGCCTGTACCGAACTGGCTCACCGTTTCCGGGCCTATACGGTGTTGAAAGGCTGCGGCAGCGTACTGGCCGATCCCGAAGAATGCTGGTGGCTCAACACCACCGGCAACCCCGGCATGGGCAGCGCGGGCATGGGTGACGTGCTCACCGGCCTGCTGGCCGCCTTACTCGCCCAAGGCTGGCGTGCCGACTATGCCTTGATGGCCGGAGTGTATTTACACGGTGCCGCCGCCGATGCCTGCGTTGCCCAGGGCCAAGGCCCCGTGGGTCTCAGCGCCAGCGAACTCATCCCCGCCGCCCGTCGTCTTTTCAACCTGTGGTTACACGGCCATGACTGAACGCCCTTTGCGCGGCCTGCTATTCATCATGGCCGCCGTGCTGGTGTTTGCCTGCATGGACAGCACCGCCAAGTATCTGGCAGAACGCTATGAATTACCCCTGGTGATCTGGATGCGCTACACCGTCCATTGCCTGCTGATGGTGCTGGTACTGGGGCCCAGTCAAGGTTGGGGCCTGCTCCGTACCCAGCGCTTGGGGGCACAACTGCTGCGCGCCCTGCTTTTGCTGGGCATCACCACTTTCGTTATCTTGTCTCTCAGCACCTTGCCCTTGGCGGAATGCACCGCCATCGGCTTTACCTCACCCCTCATCGCCGCCCTCTTGGCCGGGCCGGTATTGGGAGAAAAAGCCACGCCAGAACGCTGGTTCGCCCTACTGCTCGGCTTTGTGGGCGTGCTGCTCATTGCCCGACCGGGGGGCGCGCTCATGGGCACCGGCCTGACCTGGGCCGCCCTGGGTGCCCTGTGTTATGCCCTTTTCCAAGTGATGACGCGCTTACTCAGTCGCACGGAAAACAGCCTGACTTTACTGTTCTACACCGCCCTGGTGGGCTCCGTGGGCAGCAGCGCCGCCGCGTGGCATTTGGGCATCGGCACATGGCCCCAAGGGCGCGATTTACTGCTGCTCTGTAGCTTGGGTGTCTTGGGGGGCGCCGGGCATTTTCTGCTCATTCGCGCCTATCACTGCGCCAGTGTTTCTACTCTGGGGCCGTTTTTGTACGTGCAATTGGCCTGGGCCACGCTGCTGGGCGGTGTGGTTTTTGGACACTGGCCCGACCATTGGAGCCTCTTAGGCATGGTCTTGATTGTCCTAAGCGGCGTGGGCGTGGTGTTACGAAAGCGGTTGGCCGGGCGCTGGTGATAAAATCCGAGTTTTTCTCTAGGCAATAACAATAATCATGGATGCTCAACTGGCTATCGAAATCCGCCGCAATGTGGCTGCCGCCCTGGCGGAAGATGTGGGCAGCGGTGACTTAACCGCCGCTCTGGTGCCCGCCAACCGCCCCGCCAAAGGCCGGGTGATTAGCCGGGAAGACGCGGTGCTGTGCGGCACGGCATGGTTTGATGCCTGCTTTGAAGTGCTTGACCCTAGCGCCTCCATCCACTGGACGGCCAAAGACGGCGACGTGGTGCAAGCCGGGCAAACCTTGTGCGAAATCCACGCCGAAACCCGCTCCCTGCTCACCGCCGAACGCTGCGCCCTGAATTTCTTGCAACTGCTGTCCGGCACCGCCACCCTCACCCGCGAATTCGTGGATGCCGTGGCCGGTACCCGCGCCCACATCGTCGACACCCGCAAAACCCTGCCCGGCCTGCGCTTGGCACAAAAATACGCGGTCAAAATGGGCGGCGGCACCAACCACCGCATCGGCTTGTACGATGCCGTGCTCATTAAAGAAAACCACATCATCGCCGCAGGCGGCGTGCGCCCGGCCATGAAAGCGGCCCAAGCCCATGCCCCCGGCGCCAAGTTCATTCAGATCGAAGTAGAAACCCTGGACGAACTGCGTGACGCCCTGGAGGCCGGTGCCACCATGATCCTGCTGGACAACATGGATTTGGACGAAATGCGCGCCGCTGTAGAACTGAACGCAGGCCGCGCTCAATTGGAAGCCTCTGGCGGTGTGAGTTTGGAGCGGGTGCGCGCCATCGCTGAAACCGGCGTGGATCGCATTTCCATCGGTGGCCTGACCAAAGACGTGTGCGCCATCGACCTCTCCCTGCGCCACATCGAGAAATAAAGCGCCATGGCCATGATTTCCTTTGATGAGGCCAAGAAACAACTCTTGGCCTTAGCGAAACCCGTTGCGGAAAGCGAAACCCTGGATCTGCTCCAGGCCGGGGGCCGGGTGTTGGCGCAAGACTTAGTGGCGCCCATGGACGTGCCGCCGTTCACCAATTCCGCCATGGACGGCTACGCCCTGCGCGCCTGCGACGTAGGCCAAGAGGGCGTCACCCTGCCCATCAGCCAACGCATCACCGCCGGTCAGGCCGGTACGCCCCTGCAAGCCGGCACCGCCGCCCGCATTTTCACCGGCGCGCCGCTGCCAGACGGGGCCGATACGGTCATCATGCAGGAACACACCACCGCCCTCGATGGCGCCGTGCGTTTCGACAAAGCCCCCAAATTGGGACAAAACGTGCGCGTGCGCGGTGGCGAACTCAAAACCGGTCAGCCGCTCATGGCCGCCGGTACGCCCCTCACCCCCGCCGCCCTGGGCAGCCTCGCCGCCATGGGCATCGCCCAAGTGCCGCTTACGCGGCGCCTACGAGTGGCGCTGTTTTTCACTGGCAACGAATTGCGCCCCCCCGGCCAGCCCCTGGCCCCCGGCCAAATCTACAACTCCAACCGCTACATCATGCGCGGCCTGCTGGAGCAACTGGGGGTAGAGATCGACGATTTAGGCATCATCCCCGACGACCGGGAAGCCACCCGCGCCGCCGTGCGCCGGGCCGCCAGCGCCGATGTCATTCTCACCAGCGGCGGCATGTCCGTGGGCGAAGAAGACTATGTAGCCGAGGTGGTGAAAGAAGAAGGCCGCCTGGATGTGTGGAAAATCGCCATCAAGCCCGGCAAACCCCTGGCCTTCGGCCATGTGGGCCAAGCGGTGTTCATCGGCCTGCCCGGTAATCCCGTGGCGGTGTGGACGGGCCTCATGACCCTGGTGCAGCCCTTCCTGCGCCGCTGCCAAGGTCTGGCCCAAATCGAAGCCCAGCCCTTCATGCAGCGCGCTGATTTTGAGTATCTGGTCAAAGGCGACCGCCCCGAATTCATCCGCGTGCGCCGCAACGCCCACGGCGGCCTGGACATTGCCCGCACCCAAGATTCCTCCGCCATTTCCTCCGCCGCCTGGGCCGACGGCCTCGTGCTCGCCCCCCCTTGTCGCCCCATCCAAAGTGGCGACATGGTGCTGTTCCAGCCGGTGCACTAGCCCCACAAACCAACACGCACCACGATTCAAAAACGGCCCTACCCGCCCTGCTGGTAGGGCTTTTTTTCAGGAGTTCCCATGTCGCCGCGCCACACCAAGATTGCCGTCATCAACACCGGGGGCACGATTAGCTGCGTCAGTCAGCCCCTCGGCCCCATGACCGCGCCCCAATTTGCCGCCGCCGCCCAAGCCTGCCTCGGCCCCATCCTGGCGCAGCGTTTCCCCCATATCCAGCTCAGTTACCTGAGCGATGTCCGTTTTCCCGGCGCCCAAAGCGAAACCCTAGACAGCACCAACATCCAGCCCCGCGACTGGTGCATCGTGGCCCAAGCCATTTTGCAGCACTACCCGGACTATGACGGCTTCGTGGTGCTGCACGGCACCGACAGCATGAGCTACACCGGCGCCGCCCTGCCCTTTCTGCTCAATGGCTTTGATGCCCAAGGCCAAGGCACGGCCCTGTTAAGCAAGCCCGTGATCCTCACCGGCTCCCAGCGGCCCCTGTTTCTGTGCGCCGACGGCGACCCCACCCTGCTGCCCGAGAGCGACGCCCTCGATAATTTTTGTGGCGCCATCGCCTGTGCCGCTGCGGGCCTAGCCGAAGTGGGCGTGTTTTTTCACCACCAGCTCTACCGCAGCAGCCATGTGGTCAAAACCCACACCAGCGCCGACGCCGCTTTTTCCTCCCCCAATTACCCTGCCCTAGCGGCATATGGGCCGACACTCACCCTCCATCACGCACACATTCTCCCCCCACCCCAGGCCGATGTCAGCCTAGACCAAGCCGCCCTGCGCCAACACCGCCAACACGCCCTGGCCTATATCCACGCCCACATCGACCAATACCCGGTGGCCCAGCTCAACGCCTTCCCCTGCGCCTACCGCACCGGCCCCACACCCAGCAGCTTCATGGCCACCCTCATCGACGCCCTAGTGGCCGCAGGCAGCAAAGGCCTGATCCTAGAATCCTACGGCACCGGCAACTTCCCCTCCGGCAACCCCGACCACCCCGAACAAGGCGCCATCTACCAAGCCCTCAAAAGAGCCCATCAAGCAGGCGTGCACCTCATCAACTGCACCCAAGTCCTCGCTGGCCCCATCAACACCGACACCTACGCCGCCGGAGCCTGGCTCCCCCAAATCGGCGTCCTCACCCCACCCCACCTCACCCCCATGACCGCCCTCACCAAACTCACCCTCCTCCTCACCACCGCCCCCCACCAACAATGGAGCCGCGAGCAAGTACGGAGGCTGATGGTGGGGAATTTGTGGGGAGAATGCGGCACACCCTCATAGGCACATCCAGCTACAACGGGAATTGAATACGAATTGGAGCGCCAAACGAGAGTTTGGCAGGGGCGAATGCTTCGCCCCCCACCCGAACGCGCTGCGCTTCTCCGGGCTACATACCAACATTCTCGTAGGAGCCCGCTTGCTGGCGATTTCAGCATTCGCACACCGGACAAGCGCTCTATCGCCAGCAAGCGGGCTCCTACGGGGAACGGTTGCTCAAGATGCCGTAGGCACATCCAGCTACAACGGGAATTGAATACGAACCGGAGCGCCAAACGAGAGTTTGGCAGGGGCGAAGCATTCGCCCCCCACCCGGACGCGCTGGGCTTTTCCGGGCTACACAATGAAACGGCTTGTTTGAAAAGCAGCAAAGCCCGCAAGCGCGGGCTTTGCTGCTTTGGTAAGCGGGGGGAAGGTTGCTTACTGTTTTACGGCTTTTACGTCGCCGTCGGCGCCGATGCCCAGCTTGTAGCCGAGGGAGACGTGGTGGAAGCGGCCAGTGGCGTGGTCGGCGTGGATGGCGAGGCCGAAGGGGATGGCTTTGCCTTCGCCGGGGGATTTGCGGGTGAAGGTGACGGTGTAGGTGTCGCCGCTCTTGCTGCCTTCGGCTTTCACGCCAGCGCTGCCGCCGTCCATGTTGCGTTTGTCGGTGACGCTGCCGTCCACGGCTTTGGCGCCCTTGGCGCTGCGCCATTGCATGAGGTCATAGGCGCCGTCTTTGGTGTATTTGGTTTTCTTGTCGTCGGCGCCGGGCATGGTGCGGGCGTCTTGGTGACAGGATTGCCAGCAGCCTACTTGTTCGCCTAGGGGTACTTTGTCGTTGGCCATGAGTACGGTGGCTTTGACATCGTTTTCTTTATCGCCACCCACGGCGGCACCCGCCGGGGCTTTGAAGGTGAGGCGCATGTAGACGTTGTCTTTGTCGTAAGCGGCCTGCACGGTCACGGGGAACATCATGGTCTTGGGAGCGCCTTTGGGCTCCAAGTCCTTACCCGCCAAACGTTTCATGTCGAAGTTGAGGGTGTTCTTTTCTTCGTGGCAGCCCACGCAGCTTTCACCCTTTTTCAGGCCGGTGGCACCGCTGTGCTCGGACTTTTTGGTGGCCCATTCGATGGGGGTGACGCCCGCGTGGAAGACATTGATGTCACGCTTGGGCACTTTGCTCCAATCGGGGGCGGCAAAGGCGGCTTGGCTGCCCAGAGCCAGCAGGGCCAGGCTTAACGTGGCGGATAAGGTGGTTTTATTCATGAATAGCTCCTCGGTGATCTGTCGTGGAAATGGACTTACTCGTCGTCCTCGTCCTTCATGCCCTTAGGCTTTTTGTGGGCAATGCCTTTGTGGCAGTCGATACAGGTTTGTTTGTCGGCCTGGGCGATTTTGTGCATTTTGGCGCCGCGCAGTTTTTGCTTTTCGGCATCCATGCCTTCAAAGCTGTGGCAATTGCGGCATTCGCGGGAATCGGACTTTTTCATGCGTTCCCATTCGTGGGTAGCCAGTTCCAGACGCTTGGCTTCGAATTTTTCGGGGGTATCAATGGTGCCCACCAGCTTGCCCCACACTTCTTGGGAGGCCTGGATTTTGCGCATCATCTTGTGGCCCCAATCCTTGGGCACGTGGCAATCAGAGCAAATGGCGCGCACGCCGGTGCGGTTGGAGTAGTGGATGGTTTGCTTGTATTCCTGATACACGGTGTCACGCATTTCGTGGCAGGAAATACAGAATTCCAATTGGTTGGTGGCTTCCATGGCGGTGTTAAAACCACCCCAGAACAAAATGCCGCCAATAAAGCCCACCACCAGCAGGCTGAGTAATGAATATTTGGCGCTTGGACGCTTTAGCATGGCCCAGAAACTGGCTTTTGGCTGTTCGGTGCTCACTTTTTTCCCCTTTTTGTTTTTGGATCGGTGCCGCTCATGAGGCTGTGTGCTGCGGCTTTGATGCTGGCTTGGCCCTCCCGGCCCGGCTTCCCGCAGCGGGCGAAGAATGCCAAGCCCTCCCTGGCGCAACCTTGACCCCGGTCAATCCAGAGAAAAAAATACATCTATTAAAAGCGAGACGAAAAAAAGCCACGCGCTGGGGCGTGGCTGAGTGGTTTGGCGGCAAAGGCGGGGCAGGAACGCTCGCCCCGGTTTGCGCTAGCGCCCCTGCTTGGCGGCGCGTAATAAGTTGAGGGCTTGGGGGAAGTCGAAGGCTTCTAGGGCGGCGAGTATTTCTTGGGCTTTGGGGCCGAGAGCCGTGCTGAGTTCTGGGCCCAGTTCCCGGCCTAGACTCAAGGCGCCCAGATCGTCTTGGGCGAGCATGTCTTCCAAACGCGTTAAACGGGGGGCCAGACTTTGCAAACCGCTGGCCAGATTGGGCTTGGCGGCGTCGCTGGGCAGCGCTAATACGGCCTTCGCCAAGCGTCCGTAGGTATCGGACAGCACTTGTGCCAATGCGGCCAATTCTTGGCTCTCTTTGCCATCCCGTGCGGCCATTTCCAAAGCGGCGGCGGCATCGCGCACTGCCGTGGCGCCCAAGGTGCCGGAGCCGCCCTTGATGGAGTGGGCCAAAGCGCGGACATGATCCCGATTGCCTTGGCTCACACCGTCCCGCAATGACGTTAATTCCCGCTCGGCGACTTCGGCAAAACGCACCAGCACGCGCCGATAGCTGGCGACTTTGCCCAGCATATTGGCCACGCCTGTGCGTGCATCTAAACCGGGCAAATCCAGCAAAGCGTCTAGTTCATCACCACTGGGGCTACGAGCGGGGGTCGTCATGGCGTTGGAAACTCCGGCTGTGTTGATGGGCGAGATATTAGCGGCAGCCCGTTCCGGCAGCCAATGCAGCAGAGCACGGTAGAGCTGCTCTGGAGTGGCGGGCTTGGCCAGATGGTCGTTCATGCCTGCTTCTAGGCAGCGTTGCTTGTCTTCGGCGAAGGCGTTGGCGGTCATGGCCAAAATGGGCATGTTGCCGCCTTCCGGCAGGGCACGAATGGCGCGGGTGGCGTCCAGACCATCCATCACCGGCATCTGCATGTCCATGAAAATCAAGGCATAGGCACGCTGCCGCACCATGGTGACGGCGATCAGGCCGTTATCCGCCACGTCCACATCCATGCCCCCTTCCCTCAGGATGTCCAGGGCCACTTCTTGGTTCATGGGGTTGTCTTCCACCAACAGCACCCGGCTGCCGCCATGATGCTTGCGCAGCCGCACCGCCAGCGCCGCCGCACCTTCGGCACAGGAGGATGGCCCCGGTTTGGTCATGCCCAAGGCCTTGTGCAGGCAGCTACTCAAATTGGCAAAGGTGACGGGCTTGTAGAGCGTGGTGGCCACGCCTTCCGGCACGCCGGACGAAAACTCCTGGCCGGAACCCATGAGCACGAGAGCGTGCTGATTGGGCGCGATGTCGTGCAGGCGATGCACCATGTCCAGCACCCGCAATTGGGGCATGTGGGCGTCCAGCATAATCAGCTCGAAGGGGTGGCCCTCCATTTGCGACAGTTCCACCATGTCCAGCACTTCTTGCGCCGACCCCACCACCGTGGGATGCAGGCCCAGGCCCAGCAACATACCGCCCAAAGCCTCACGGATTTCCGGCACATGCTCGGCCACTAAGACGCGCCGCTCGGCTAATTCTGGCTGGGCCGGAGCCATGCTCACCCGCTCTAGGCGCACGGTGAACCAGAACGTGCTGCCCTGGCCTTCGCAGCTTTCCACCCCTACCGTGCCGCCCATCAATTCCACAAGGCGGCGGCTAATCGCTAGGCCCAAACCTGTGCCGCCAAAGCGCCGGGTGGTGGAGTTATCCGCTTGTTCAAAGGCTTGGAATAGCCGGGGAATGTCGTCTTGGGCGATGCCCACGCCGGTATCGCGCACGTCAAAACGCACTTGGATGTGGCCGTTTTGCTCGTGGAGCAAGCGGGCGCGAATCATGATGAAGCCGCGTTCGGTGAATTTCAGGGCGTTACCGGCGAAATTGAGCAGCACTTGCGCCAAACGCAGAGCATCGCCACGCAGCGAGCCTTGCAGGCGCACGTCCAGATCGTAAATCACGTCCAGACCTTTGGCTTCGGCCTTGCCACACAGCAAGCTACTGGCTTTGCTCAGTACGCTTTCCAGGGTGAATTCGCCATGTTCTAAGGTAAAGCGCCCGGCTTCGATCTTGGAAATATCCAGCACGGCGTTAATCAGGGACAGCAAATGCTCGGCGGCATCCAAAATTTTGTGCAGCTGTTCCCCTTGGCGCACGTCTTGGGCCCGGCGCTGCACGATATGGGTCAGGCCAATAATGGCGTTAAGCGGGGTGCGAATTTCATGGCTCATATTGGCCAAGAAACTGCTCTTGGCCCGGCTGGCGTCTTCCGCCGCTTCTTTGGCTTGGGCCAGCGCGATCTCCGCCCGGCGGCGCATGACGATGCGCCATAAGTCGTCGCCAATCAGTTGCAATTCGCGGGCGTCGCTTTCGCTATAGGGCTCTTGCTTATTGCCCACGCCCAAGATCACCCGCACTTTGTCGGCTTCAATCACCGGCGCGGCCAAGTGCCGCTGCACATGGATATGGCCTTCGGGATAGCCGTGGCGATGGGGCAGATTGGGATAGTCGTTGTGGCACACCGGCTGCCGGGTGCGAATCGCATCGGCCCACACGCCTGCTTCGGCCACGGGATAACGATCTTGGTGGGGAATCAAGCAGTTCTGCTCGTCTTCGGCGTACCACAGCAAGAGCTGCACGCTTTTTTGGTCTTCGCTGACCACATGCAAATAGCCTGCCGTGCTGCCGGTTAAACGCACCGCATGCTCCACGGCACAGCGCAATACCGCTTGCTCGTCCATGGCATTGGCCTGCTGGCTCAAAGCAAACATGGCGGATAAGCGCTGATCGCTAATCAAAAGGCGCTCATTGGCGGCCTCTAACCCGGCGGTGCGCTCCAGCACTAAGTCTTCTAAGTGCAGTTGGTAACGCTCTAACTCGGCCATGACCCGGCGCCGTTCGGTAATGTCTTCCACCACGGCAATGCCGCCGATAATGGCGCCATCGTCATACATGGGCGAGCTGACCATCGAAATAGTCAAGGCGTCGCCGCTATGGAGCAGGCCTTCGTATTGGCCCGGCTCGCCGTATAAGGTCAGGCCCAGCATATTGACCCAAGCCGCAGAGCCTAACTGCTGCACGGTATGGCCTTGTAACTGCTCTTGGGAACAGCGCAGGATCTCCGACAGGCGCTTGTTGCAGAACTGAATCAGGCCTTGGGCATCGAAATGCAAAATCCCCACCGGCGAATTGACCAACACCTGCCGGAAACGGGCTTCACTGGCTTTCAAGGCCCGCTCGGTGAGCTTGCGCTCGGACACATCACGACACACGCAGAAGGACAACTTCCGCCCCCCCACCACCGCCGCGTTGGCGCTCACTTCCACATCCAAAGAGCTGCCGTCTTTACGCTGGTAGCGGGTTTCAAAATCCACGCCGTCGATGTCGGTGCCGCACAGCATGCCCACCAGCTCATCTCGATCCCAACCCGCATCCCATTGCCACACCGACAACTGAGCCATTTCTTCGACGCTATAGCCCAGCATCTCCGCATGGCGCCGGTTCACTTCCACCACCCGACCTTCTTGATCCAGCACCACAATGCCATCGTGGGAGCCATCCATCAGCAAACGGCGCCGCACTAATTCGCACTCTAGGGTGCTTTCCGCTGCCTTTTGCTGGGTGATGTCGCGCCACATAATCACCATGACGCTGCGGCCTGAAAGTTGGGTGAGGCTTAAATCCACATGCACATTGAGCACACGCCCATCTTTGTGGCGATGCAGCGAGTCAAAGCTGGCCCGCCCCTCAGCGCGCAAATTAGCGATAAAGCGGCGCACAAAGGCTTCGTCTTTATCCGCTTCCCCTTGAATATCCGGCACCCGCAGGGCGGCATATTCTTCACGGCTATAGCCTAAGCACTGGTGGGCAAAATTATTGAAGCGCAAAAAGGCCAAGCTGTCCGGGTCCACCACCTCGATGGCCAAAGTGGGGTTGTTAAATACCGCCCACAGCACTTGGTCACTCTCTTCGCGGGAAAAGCTCGTGGCAGGCGCAGGCACGCGCAAGGACGACACGGGCACCACCACATCCAAATCCGCCTCTTGGGCACTTTCCCGCTGCCGACACAGGCGCAGCATGCGCGCTAGATTGTCCAAAATGGCGCTCAAACGCACATCAAACAACCAATTGGCCCGGCCTGCTTCTTGGGCCAGCACAAACAAGCCGCCGCTGGGGCCCACGGGCAAGAAATACGCACCATGACAGGAGGTGGAGCGCGCCAACAAAGGCAGCAAGCTCTCATCCACCACATGGGCTTCATGGGGAAAATCCGCTGGCAGGGCCAATAAGGCACCCACGGGCCACGCCCCGGCTTCTAGACCTTGGGCCGCCCCCGCGACCCCAGCACCGGAGACCAAATCAAAATACAAGGCGCTGGCACAGTTACTGTGGCGCAAGAGACGACGTAAAAATTCATCGAGCAAAGGACGGCAACGCTCCTCCCCCGCTACCGCCATCGCCAAATCGTAAAACACCGTACCAGCCTCTATCGGGCTATTCGAACTCATGCCTTCACCACCTTCATGTCTTTGCCAGACTATCCCGGTATCAATTGTTCGGCGTGCGGCGCAATGCCACCACGTCTTGCACGGCACTATCCGTTAATGCCGCATGGCCTAGGGCAATTTCCTTAAATTGCGGGCTCACCTGCAAAAAGGCTTCCACAATCACAGGATCAAAATGGGTGCCACTGGCCTCTTGAATAATGCACACCGCCTCTTCCAGTGCCACCGGGCGCTTGTAAATTCGCCAACTCACCAGAGAATCAAACACATCCGCTACTGCCATCAGGCGTCCCGCCAGGGGAATCGCCTCACCGGCGAGGCCTTCCGGGTAGCCACTGCCGTCCCAGCGTTCGTGATGATACAGAGCAATTTCTTTGGCCACATTGAGAAAGTCTAATGGAGCCTCTTCATTTTCAGCGTGATGTTCCACACGCCAATCGTGGGCCCGGTCGTAGGCGCTCTTAATCGCCATCTCAATGGCAGCGGCACCAATGCGGCAGTGCTGCTCCATACGCTCCGTCTCGGCGGGGCTCAAACGGCCCGGATGCAGCAAGATGTAATCCGGCACGCCCACCTTGCCAATATCATGGAGCGGCGCCGCCATGGCTAACAACTCCATGTAACGTGGCGTCAACACCGCCATATAGGCGCCCATCTGCACTAAACGATGGGCCAGCAATTCCACATAGGCTTGGGTGCGGCGCAAATGATGGCCGGTTTCAGGATCACGAATCTCCGCCAAATTCGCCAAGGCCAAAATGCTCACATCTTGGACAATCTCGATTTCGCGTATGCGCCGCTCAATGCGTGCTTCCAAGTCTGCGGTACGGGTTTGCAGGGCGTCGCGATGGCTTTTCAGTTCTAACTGATTGCGCACCCGCGCCAACAACAAAGCCGGGGAGATGGGCTTGGAGACGTAATCCACCGCGCCCATGGCCAAACCACGGGTTTCGTCTTCTTCAGAATTGAGGGAGGTCACGAACATCACGGGCGGACAGGCATCGGCACAACGGGCTTGCAAAGCCGCCAGCACTTGATAGCCGTCTTGCTCCGGCATCACCACATCCAAGAGCACGAGGTCAGGACGGTAGCCGGTATCCACCAACCGCAGCGCCTCCGCCCCAGACCCCGCAGCGCGCACTTGATAATGGGGGCGTAATACGGCTTGCAATACTTCCAACATATCAGCGGTGTCATCCACCACCAAAATGGACGGCAAGAATGCCGTCGTAGTCGTCCCGGTACGGGGTACGTTCATCGTAATTAACCTATTCACCCGCCCCTCGTTCGATGTGGGGGCGGTCATTGTTGTCGGCGTCAGTAGGGGGCAAGGGCTGCCAAGTAAAGCACCAGCCCCAGTCATCAGGGCCTGCTTCCAAGCCGTGAGCATAGCCCAATCCCGGCGTCCATAACATCGTCTGTTCGGCCTGTTTAAGACAGGGCCATTGGCTACGTTGCCAGGGTGGAATGCCTTGTTCTTGCAAATAATGTTTGAGGCGGCGCGCCCCTCGGGCCGTGGCTAACAGCTCGCCCCCTTGGCGTGCTGTCCAGCACAGGCTTGCCATGTGGATATTCGCCTCGGCCAAGCCCTGACCACGAACCCGGCGGCAGTGTAAATAACCGCTCCCCCAAGGCCATACCCCCTCGCCTTGCCACGCCTGCTGCGCGGGCACCAGCTGCTCAGAAACGAGGTGGATAGTACCTTGGTAGCGGCGCAAGCTCCAAGTTGCCGCCAAGCGCAACATCGGCTGGGCATCGGCCTGGGCGTCAAGCAGTTGGCGCAGGCTTTCTTGCAAGTGATCCGCGTCCGGCATGGTCAAACCGTGCCGGGCCAACCAGGCCCGCAGCGCGTTTTTAGCCCGCGCAGTCGAGAGCTGACGCAGGCCCGCCACCGAGAGGCCAGAGCCGCAGGCTAAGTGAGCCAAGTCCTGATCGGCCACTTCCGCCAGCAATTGCGCCGCTTCGGCAAAGTGCTGACTGGCCCGAGCGAGACTGGTTTCAGCCCCTGCAAAGCCGCTTTGGAGCGCTGGCAACACCCGATGGCGCACAAAATTGCGCCGATACCGCAGATCCAGATTGCTTTCGTCCTGAATCCAGGCCAAGCCCTGAGCACGGGCATAAGACTCGATGTCCGCCCGACTGCGGGTTAATAAAGGCCGTAACAGGGCAATATGCGGTGCTTGACGACTGAGAGAGCGGCGCACAGGCATGGCCGCTGCCCCTTGCACCCCGGCACCGCGCAGCAGATTAAGCAACAGGGTTTCTGCCTGATCCCCTTGGTGATGGGCCAGCAGTAACACATCCGTGGGCAAGGTCTCAAACACCCGATAGCGGGCCTGACGGGCGGCGGCTTCCAGCCCCAAAGGCGAGGCTCGATCCACCTGCACCCGCTCAATATGAAGAGGAATGTCCCAGACCGCACACAACTGGGCGCAAAACGCCGCCCAGGCATCGGCATTGGGGCTTAAACCGTGGTGTACATGCAGCGCCGCGAGCTGTTGATGCGGCAGGCATTGCGTGAGGACATGCAGCAGAACCACCGAATCCACGCCGCCAGACAAGGCGAGGTGATAGCGCAACGGCGGGGAGAGGTCTGAGCACTGGGCAGACAAGCACGTCTGCACGGTGCTCAGGAGAGAAGACGCATTACGCGGCGGCGTGTTCCTTGAACTTGCCATAAGACATGAGCCGGTCTAAGCGACGTTCCAACAATGCCGCTGTGGACAGCTCAGAGTGCTGACGCAAATTATCTTGCAGGGTTTTCTTCAAAGACTGGGCCATGGCCTTGTGGTCACGGTGGGCGCCGCCCACGGGCTCATGCACCACGCCATCCACCAAACCCAGCGACTTCAAACGAGAGGCAGTGATGCCCATGATCTCTGCCGCATCCCCGGCTTTACCAGCGCTCTTCCACAAAATAGAAGCACAGCCTTCTGGGGAAATCACGGAATAAGTGGAGTATTGCAGCATCAGCACCGAATCCCCCACGGCGATGGCCAAGGCACCGCCAGAGCCGCCTTCACCAATGATGGTGCAGATAATGGGCACTTTCAGCTCCGCCATCACCATCAGGTTGCGGCCAATGGCTTCAGACTGGCCCCGCTCTTCCGCGTCGATACCGGGGTAGGCACCGGGGGTATCCACGAAGGTGAAAATGGGCAGGCCAAATTTTTCCGCCAATTCCATGAGGCGCAGAGCCTTGCGGTAGCCCTCGGGGCGGGGCATGCCGAAGTTGCGATGAATCTTTTCTTTGGTATCCCGGCCTTTTTGATGGCCGATCACCATCACCGACTGACCATTAAAACGCGCCATGCCACCAATAATGGCGTGATCGTCGGCAAAAGCCCGGTCACCGTGCAGTTCTTCGAAGTCAGTGAAAATATGCTGAATGTAATCCAGCGTGTAAGGCCGCTGGGGATGACGCGCCACTTGGGCGATTTGCCATGGGGTGAGCTTGGCGTAAATATCTTTGGTGAGACTACGGCTTTTAGCCTCTAACCGGGTAATTTCCTCGGAAATATCCACGGCGGAATCGTCTTGCACAAAGCGTAAATCATCAATCTTGGCTTCAAGCTCGGCGATAGGTTGCTCAAAATCGAGGAAAGTGGTTTTCATGGGACAACCCCCTGGAAAAACAAGCGGCGGATTCTACCCGAATCCGCCGCTTGTTTTTGACTCAGGCTGCCGATTAACGCGCCGAGGGGGCCGGAACTTTCAGCCAGGGCTCGCCACATTGCGGCACATAGGGGTAATACGCTTGGGCCGGACGGCAGTAATACCAAAACTGCTGCGGGGCCACGGCCACAGGCGGCGGCGGGCTGGGCTCGGTATATACCGGCGCCACTGGCGGCGCTTGTTGCACTACGGGCGAGGGCACATACACGGGCGCGGCCTGCACGGGGGCCGCCATGGGATAGGGCTCAGGATAGGGATAAACCGGCTGGCTATAGAAATACCACATGCCCGCCACGATCCACCACCAGCCCAAACGACCCTCGTGGGGGCCGTAATGCCAATTCCCAGAGCGCCACAACAGGGTTTGATGGCTATGCACCGGCTCGTAATGACCATGCCAAACCGGCGCGGGCGTATAAAAATGCTCATGGCGGTAGTGAGGGCGGTGCCGTTCATAGCCATAGCCGTGAGCCCACAGCGTAGAACTGCACAGCAACAAGCCCAAAACCACACCCCATTTAGCCTTCATGATGTCCATCCTCGCGGCGGATTACCGATTGGGGGGCGGAGGGGGATACAAGGTGCCAGCGCTGGGCGCCACGGGGGCACCACTCACTGGCGCGGGCGCCGATTGCAACTGCCCCGACACGGGTACTTTATTGCCCTTGGCGTACATACATTGCACATAGGCGTTGTCGTAGCGGCGTTGCACGCTCATGCCCGAAGACTGGCCCGTACCTGCGCCCACGGCGCTGCCCATCATCAAGCCCATAGCGGCGCCACTGCCCGCACCGCGATTGCCATCGGCCAAGGCGCCAATAGCGGCGCCCACCACCGTGGTCAGGGCGGCTGTTTTCACGCCCGCATCCGTGCTGGCTTTATTGGGATCGGTACCGGTTTGTTCTTGGGCGTATTGACGGCACACCATGTCGTCGGCGCGGAAATCATCAAAAGTCTTACCCGTGCCAGGCAAAGACATCACCGACGGGCCTTCTGGCACCGTGGCACAGGCGCCCAGCAGCAGCACCGCCAGCAAGGGAGAAATTTTCACGAGCTTTTTCATATTGTCACCTTGTTATTGACCGGGAGGACGGGGCAAAACCTTCGTCCACGGCGTGGAGCATTGCTGCACATAGGGGTAATAGCCTTCCGGCTTGGCGCAGTAATACCAATAGTTTTCTTGGGGAGCCGCAGGCGCTGCCACCACTGGCTGGGCCTGAAGCACCACCGGACGTGGCGATTCCACATACACCGGCGGGCTGGCCGGTACCACAATCACGGGCGGGGGATAATAAGGACGGTAGTAGGCAGGCCACAAGGGCACATTCAACATAATGCCCACATGGCTATGACCATGGGCCAGGGCCGTTTGCGCCAGCAGCAGGCCCGATAACAGTAACAGTAGCTTCTTCATTTTTCTCTCCTGAGCCTTTAACGCATGGACGGGCGAAAAGTTACGCCCGCCCCTGAAATCATTATGGCAGCTCAGGAGAGCCAGTTCCGGCGCCGCAACACACCTTTGCAACGGCGCCGACCTGCGTGACAAAACAGTACAAATACCCCGCAAAACCTAGGGACGGGCTTGCCAGCCGCCGCCCAGAGCCTTGAACAAATCCACCGCTGCCGCTAAACGGGCTTGGCGATTTTTCAGGGCCGAGAGGGTGGCGTCATTCAAAGTACGCTGGGCGTCCAAGGTCTCTAAATAGGGGGAATAGCCTGCTTGATAGCGCAGTTCCGCCAGTTTCAAGGCCTGTTGCGCCGCGCTCACCTGCTCGGTGGTGGCGAGGTCTTTTTCCGCCGTTTGCCGCAACGACACCAGCGCATCGTTCACGTCTTTAAAGGCGGACTGCACCGCTTTTTGATAACTAATCAGCGCTTGCTTTTGCTGCGCCGTGGCTTGTTCCACCTGCGCGGCCCGCAGACCGGCATCAAAAATCGGCAGACTCAGGCCAAAGCCCGCTGTCCAAATCCTAGACGAGGAAGAGAACAACTTCGCCAATTGGTCACTTTCGCCGCCCAAACCCGCCGTAAGGCTCATGGTGGGGAACAAACTGGCTTTGGCCACGCCAATCTTGGCATTGGCCGCCACCAATTGCTGTTCCGCCTGACGCACGTCGGGCCGGGCTTCCAGCAGCGAGGAGGGCAAACCCGCCGGGGGTACAGGCGGCAAAGGCAAATTGTCTAAGGTGCTGGCAGGCACGTGTAAATCCATGCGCCCGGTGAGCAAGGCCAACTGATGCTGGGCCAAGGCCCGGCTTTGCACCAAATCCGCCGTTTGGCTGACGATGGCCGCCTTGGCTCCTTCCGCTTGGCGCAGCTCCAATGCCGAGGCCAAGCCTTGGGCAAAGCGTGCTTGTACTAAGGCCAGGGATTTAGTGCGCGTCTCTAAACTGGATTGGGAGGCCGCCACTTGCGCATCCAGAGAGCGCAAAGCGATATAGCTCTGGCTCACCAAACCGGCCACGCTCAACATCACCGTATCCCGGCTATAACGATTGGCCAGGGCGGATGCCGCCGTTAGCTCTTTAGCGCGCCGTAAGCGCCCCCACACGTCCAACTCAAAGCTGGTGCCCAGATTGGTTTTGAGGCTTTCCCGCACCAAGGGCGAGGCGCCCGGCAACGAGGTGGTGGTGCTAACCCGATTACGGGTGTCCGAAGCCGTGAGGTCAAACTGGGGGAAGAGCGCCGCCCCGGCTTGGCGCAGCAAGGCATCCGCTTCTTCAACCCGCGCCACCGCCAGTTGCACATCGCTGTTGTATTGGAGCGCGCTATCCACCAACTCCGTGAGCAAGGGATCGTTAAACAGCGTCCACCATTGGGGATTCACCGAGGCCGTCTCCGCAGCCGTCGCCCCACTGGCAAAAGCAGCGGGCAAGTGGCTATCAGGACGTTGATAGTCCGGCCCCACGGCGCAGGCCGTGAGGGTCAGGGCAGCGACCACACTCAGCGCCAATGGGCGCAGGGAAAACATCATCGGCGTGCTCATTGTGCGCGCTCCTCTGCATCGTCATGACCGGCGATCTTAGCGGCCTTGCCACGACTAAACCAAGTGAAGAACATAGGAATAAAGATAGTGGCGATAAAGGTGGCCGCGATCATGCCGCCAAACACCCCCGTCCCCATGGAGCGCCGTGCAGCCGCCCCGGCGCCAGTGGAAATCACCAGCGGGAACACGCCCAACACAAAGGCCAGGGAAGTCATGACGATGGGGCGGAAGCGCAGGCGAGCACCTTCCAAAGCGGCTTCCATGATGCCCATGCCTTCCGCGTGTTTCTGAGCGGCGAATTCCACAATCAGAATGGCGTTTTTGGACGCCAAGCCAATCAGCGTCACTAGACCAATCTGGAAGTAAATGTCGTTAGGCATGCCACGGATTAACACCGCCACCAAGGCACCAAACAAGGCAAATGGCACGGCCATAATCACTGCCAAAGGCAAAGACCATTTCTCGTACTGGGCCGCCAAAATCAAGAACACCATAATCACCGCGAAGGCAAATGCCTTGCTGGACGACGAGCTGGTGCGCTTTTCTTGGAAGGCCTGCCCGGCCCAAGAAATGGTGTAGCCATCCGGCAAGGCCTGGGCTGCCGTTTCTTCCACTAAGCGAATAGCGTCACCGGAGGCAATGCCCGGCGCACCGCTGCCCATGACCTTGGCGGCCAAGAAACCGTTAAAGCGCTCGATTTGTTCCGGGCCAACGATGTTCTTGATCTTGGCAATGGCCGCCATGGGAATCATGGCGCCCGTGGTGCTGGAACGCACATGCACCTTGCCCAGATCTTCCGGCTTGGCACGGTAACGGGCATCAGCCTGCACCTGCACCTTGTAGGGACGACCGGCCTTATTAAAGTCATTCACATACAGGGCGCCCATGGTGGATTGCAACGTGGCGTAGACATCGGCCACAGGCACGCCCAAAGACACGGCCTTGGCTTCGTCCACTTCCACAAAGATTTGCGGAGTATTGGCGCGGAAGAAGGTGTTAATGCCGGTCAGCTCTTTCTTCTGCTTCAGCACCTCTAGGAAGCTATTCAGCACTTGGCCGAATTGCTTGGGATCGCCATTCACCCGGTCTTGCAGGTAAAACTCAAAGCCCCCCGCCGTCCCCAAGCCGCGAATCGGCGCCGGGTTAAATACCAAGCCCATCCCGTCCGGCAGGCCCATGCCCATACCCATGAACTTCTTCGCCAGGGATTCCGCATCCACGCTGCGCTCGTCCCAGGGTTTGAGATTCACGAACATAGACGCAGCGTTGGGCTTATTGCTGCCGCCGATGAAGTCAAAACCACCGATCAAGAAGGCGTGTTCCACTTCCTTTTGCGCCAAGATGCCATCACGGAAACGACCACCGGCTTTCTCAGTGCGGCCCAAGGTCGCCCCTTCCGGCAAGCGCATGGACGACACCAAATAGCCTTGGTCTTCCGAGGGCACAAAGCTGCCCGGCACTTTGAACAGCATCAACACCGCCGCACCAATCACCACGGCAAACACCGTGGCGCCAATAATGCGGTGGTGCAGAGTTTTATTCACCGCCCACAGATAGGAGTTGGTGAAGCTGTTAAACAAGCGGTTAAAGGGGCGGAACAAGGGTGCTTCTTCGTGGCTGGGCTTGAGCAGCAGCGCACACAAGGCGGGCGTTAAGGTCAGCGCCACAATCCCGGAAATCACCACCGACACCGCCACGGTGACAGCAAACTGCTGATACAAGCGCCCAGCAATACCGCCCAAGAACGCCACGGGGATAAACACCGCGCACAGCACCAGCACAATGGCCACCACCGCCGAGGACACTTCACGCATGGCTTCAAAGGACGCTTCCCGTGGTGACATTTTCTGCTCGGACATGAGCCGTTCCACGTTTTCCAGCACCACAATGGCATCGTCCACCACAATACCAATGGCCAGCACCATGGCGAACAAGGTCAAGGTATTGATGGAGAAGCCAAACAACCACAGCCCGGCGAAGGTTCCGATCAGGGACACCGGCACCGCCACAATGGGAATCAAGGTGGCACGCCAGTTTTGCAAGAACACAAACACCACCAGCACCACCAACACGGCGGCTTCGCCCAGAGTGTGCAGCACTTCCTTAATGGAGGCCTTCACGAAGCGGGTGGTATCAAAGGGAATGGCATAGGTCACGCCTTGGGGGAATTTGCCCGACAGCTCTTCCATCTTGGCCTTCACCCGATTGGCGGTTTCCAAGGCGTTGGCGCCGGTTTGCAGAATCACCCGAATACCCACGGCAGGCTTGCCGTCCATATTCACGAAAGCGTCATAGCCCACGGGGCCCAGCTCCAGCCGCGCCACGTCTTTCAGGCGCAGCACGCCCCCTGACCCAGAGGCACGCAGAATGATGTCGCCAAACTCTTCCGGCGTGGCTAAACGGCCACGGGCAGTGACGGTGTACACCAATTGCTGGTCGGCGGGCGCGGGTTCGGCCCCGATCTTGCCCACAGCCCGCTGGGCGTTTTGCGCCTGAATAGCGGCGGTCACGTCGGAGGTGGTAATGCCTAGCTGTGCCATACGATCCGGCTTGAGCCACACGCGCATGGAATAGTCTTGCGGCGCAAAAATCGCCGCATCGCCCACGCCAGACACGCGCTTGAGTTCATCGACGATATTGACTGAGGCGTAGTTGGACAGGAACAAGCGATTCTGGGAGCCATCCGGGGAATACACGCCAATGGCTAACAAAATATCCGCCGAACGCTTTTGCACCACCACACCCGTGCGGCGCACGTCTTCCGGCAACATGGGCAAGGCCGCCTGCACGCGGTTATTGACGTTCACCGTGTTCATGTCGGCATTGGTGCCCACTTCAAAGGTCACGGTGATGGTCAAAGAACCGTCCGCCGCCGCTGACGAGTTAAAGAAACTCATACCTTCCACGCCATTGAGCTGCTGCTCAATGGGGCCAGCAACCGTTTTGGCAATGGTTTCCGCCGTGGCACCGGGGTAATTGGCGCTAATCGTCACCGTGGGCGGTGCGATTTCCGGGTATTGGGCCACGGGTAGAATTTGTGACGCCAAAATCCCGGCAATGACAATCACAATGGAGATCACCGACGAAAAAATCGGTCGGCTGATAAAAAATCGAGACGAGAGGGCCATGGTTTTGAGACTCGGGCTAGTGGCTGGGGGCTAACGAAGACGAGACCAGCCCGTCTTCATTGCCATCTCTAAGGCTTGGCGGGTGCGGCGGCAGGGGCCGCAGCAGGCGCAGCACCGGGCGCTGCCGGGGCGGCACCGGGTTGTTTCGGTGCCACCACCGCGCCAGGGCGCAGCTTGATTAAGTTATCCACAATCACCTTATCGCCGGGTTTCAAGCCGGACAAAATCACCCAATCCTTGCCTTGCCATTCGCCCGTCACCACCGGACGGGGCTGCACTTTGTTTTCTGGGCCGACCACAAACACATTGCGGCCTTGCTCGCCCTGCATCACTGCGGCCTGGGGCACCAAGAACACCCCTTCCCGCTTGCCACCCACCAAGCGGGCGCGCACAAATTGCCCCGGCAGGAGGTTGTTATCTTTGTTGTCAAACTCGGCCCGCACTTGCAAGGTGCCTAAACGGGTGTCGATTTGGCTGGCGGCGAAGTTGATTTTGCCTTGCTCAGGATAAACGCTGCCATCGGGCAAAATCAGTTGCACCGCCTTCACGGCGCTGGGCGTGAGCTTGCCGCCGGGCAAGGCTGCGATTTCACTTTCAGACAGGCCCAAGCGCACCCACAGCGGCTTGCTTTGCACCACCGTGGTCATGGCCAGCGCTTGCCCCACCGCCATGAGATTGCCTTCGGAATAGGCGGAACGCCCAGTGACGCCCGCAATGGGGGACGTGACCGAGGTGTAGGACAAATTCAATTCCGCATCTTTGAGCTTGGCGTCCGCTGCTTCTAAACCCGCTTTGGCGATGGCGGCATTGCTAGCGGCATCGTCGTATTCCTTACGGCTCACCGCTTGCTGGGCCAGCAGGGATTTCAAACGGGCTTCTTCCCGCGCTGTTTGTTCGGCACGGGCCTTGGCATCGGCCCACTGGCCCTTGGCTTGGCTCAGGGCGTTTTCAAACGGCGTGCGATCCAGTTGGAACAAGGGCTGACCGGCCTGCACCACTTGGCCTTCTTGGTACAAACGCTTCAGCAAAATACCGCCTACACGGGGCCGCACTTCCGCTTCCCGTGCGCCCTCGGTTTGGGCATTCACCTCCACCCAGCCCGGCACCGCCGTGGCGGCCACCTCCAGCACGGTCACGGGCATGGGGGGCATGGCGCCCGGCCCGGCGGCCTGCTGAGTGTTGTCATTGGAACAAGCGGCCAGCAGCCCCAGTGTGAGCGCCGAAGCCAACACATAGTGGCGAACTCGCAAGGAGGCATTTGTCTTTTTCGAGGGGTTCATACCAAAACTCCACAGGGCGGCGTAGAACAAATAGGGACGGGGCACGAGACACAATGCTCGAATTTTGCACCGCATTATATACATACAGACCTGTATGTATAGTAAGCTAGCCCGCAATAGCTGAGTAAATTTGTTAGTTTTTTGTAGAGATTTGTAGCATGCGTAGAACCAAGGCCGAAGCCGAGCAAACCCGCCAATCCCTGTTAAGCACGGCGCGGCAACTGTTTGCCCAACAGGGCGTGGCCAAAACCTCCCTAGACCAAATCGCCCAAGCGGCGGGCTTGACCCGTGGCGCCGTGTATTGGCATTTCGCCAACAAAGCCGAGTTATTCCACGCCCTGCGGGAAGAAGCACTATTCCCGCTCTTCCAAGACATGAAAACCACCCTGCGCGGCGACGGTCAGGGCGACCCTTTGCTGCGGGTGGAGCAAGGCATGCTGCAAATCCTGAGCAACCTGGAACAAAACGACGAGCTGCGGGAAACCTTTTCCCTCATCAGTCTGAAATGCGAATACGTGGGCGAGTTTCAGGCCGTGCTGGCGGAGGTGCTGCCTTGTAGTGAGGAATGGGTGGGGGAAATTCGCAGCGCCTACCGCCTCGCGGCCCAACAAGGCCTACTGCGCCAAGACTTGTGCCCAGAAATTCTCACCCTGGACAGCCAAGCGTTCATCTTTGGCTTGATTCGTATTTGGCTCATGGACGAGCAAGCCCAGATACGCCCCCAAGCCCAGGCCATGGTGCGTTGCCATGTCGCCACGCGCCGGGCCTGTTTTCCGGGATAATTGCGCAAAACTTAGCCCTTGCTCCCCATGCAATTCGACTTTTTCGAACGTGAACTGACGGCAGCCCTACGCCTCGCCTGCTCCACCGCCCTACGACAACGGGACCGCAACGCCTGCCGCCGGGTGTTACGGCAACTCCAAACCCGCTTGCCCGACGACGCCCTGTTGGCTGATTTCACTTTGATGTTC
>JACCDO011989628.1_pt1 | contig 30304 bp, 27 predicted proteins | sample 7446101 | NCBI WGS metagenome assembly JACCDO01 (sample SAMN15323440, study PRJNA562643) | freshwater metagenome | isolation source: river surface water | place: USA:Blue River Watershed | collected 2017-08-16
AAGGATCGGGTAGTTCCGCGATGAGTCATCCCATGGAATCAAATTCGTTAACACAAGACCCGGCGCGCGCGCGGTATCGGCGTATCGTCTTTTTGACGTGGTTTCTAACGCTGGATCTCATTATGTTCGGTGCGTTTGTGCGTCTGACAGATTCAGGTTTGGGCTGCCCTGATTGGCCTGGTTGCTATGGAAGTGTCACGCCGATTGGCGCGTTGGATAACATACGCGAGGCTGCAAAAGCGATGCCTGATGGACCCGTGACCTTGCCGAAAGCATGGATCGAAATGATCCATCGTTATGTTGGCGCATTGCTGGGATTTCTGATTATTTTGATTGCCGTACAGGGTTGGCGCAATCGAACCGCTCTTGGTTATTCTCCCAAGCTCGCCGTCGTCACCCTAGTGGCTGTTTGCATACAGGGTGCGTTTGGTGCTTGGACGGTGACCCACCAGTTGATGCCTGCGGTGGTAACTGCCCACCTATTTGGAGGGATGTCTCTACTGGCCTTGATGACATGGCTGGCGGCGCGTGAGAGGCAATATCACCATCCAACGCCTGCCATATTCAAGTATCGAGGGTGGGCGATCGCGGGCTTGGTATTACTTGCGGTGCAAATCGTACTGGGCGGTTGGGTCAGCACAAATTACGCTGCCTTAGCCTGCATGGACTTTCCGACATGTCACGGCAGCTGGATTCCTGAGATGGATTTGCGCAACGGATTCTCTATCGTGCGCGGACTCGGTGAAATGCCCAGCGGAGAAATGATCTCGCAGACGGCATTGACGGGAATTCATTGGGTTCACCGTAATTTTGCGTTTGTGGTGTTCGCCGTGCTCGGCACCTTGGCGTGGAAGCTTCTCGCAGAGCCGGCCACGCGAGGCCCTGCGCGGCTCGTCCTGATTCTTTTAGGGGCGCAACTGTTGACCGGGCTCACGACGATTTTCTTTCATTGGCCACTGTTAATTGCGGTATTACATAATGGTGGTGCGGCAGGGTTGGTATTGGCGACCGTCACGATTGTTTATCGCCTGTCGGTTCGATCTGGTTCTGGACTACCGGTACAATCACGCTAGTCTTTTAAAATACATCTCATGCCTAGCGCCACTGCCTCGTCTCCTAGCCTCTTGCGCCAATACTTGGTGCTTACGAAGCCGCGCGTCACGCAATTGGCAGTTTTTTGTGCCGTGATCGGTATGTTTTTGGCAACCCCTGTTCTGCCCGACATGCAAAAAGTCGTGGCAGGTACAGTGGGTATCTGGTTGTTGGCTGCAGCAGCCTTTGCGGTCAATTGTTTAATTGAGCAACGCATCGATGCGCGCATGTTACGCACAGCGCGGCGCGCGACCGCCACCGGTACGATTTCACCGACCCAAGTGATTGTGCTCTCTGGAGTGCTCGGTGGACTCGGCATGTTTGTTTTGTATCGATGGGTCAACTCTCTGACGATGTGGTTAACCTTCGCGACTTTTGTTGGTTACGCCGTGATCTATACGATGATTTTGAAACCGCGTACGCCACAGAACATTGTGATCGGTGGCTTGTCTGGTGCGATGCCACCCGCTTTGGGTTGGGCTGCAGTCGCTGACGCTGTTCCCGCTGAGGCCTGGTTGTTGGTGCTTATCATCTTTATTTGGACACCACCGCACTTTTGGGCGCTTGCTCTGTATCGCAGTCACGACTACGCCAATGCAGGCCTTCCTATGTTGCCGGTGACGCATGGCCAGCAATTCACTCGGTTGCATATTCTTCTCTACAGTATTGCACTCGTCGCAACGACGGTGCTGCCATACATCGTTGGCATGAGTGGTTGGTTGTACTTACTGTCTGCGTTGTTATTAGGCGCATTATTCGTTTGGTATGCCTGGCAGCTTTATCGTGCATATAGCGACGAGTTAGCCCGAAAATTGTTTCGGTTTTCGATTCTTTACTTGTCGCTTCTGTTTGCAGCGTTATTGGTCGACCATTGGTTGATTGTGGTCGGAAGTTAATCGATGCGCTCCACAAGGTCCGCTGGCTTCTTGACTATTCGTCGGGCCCTACTCGGTTTGGGATTCGCGACCCTTCTTGCGGGTTTGCAGGCATGTGGTGATGGTCCACCGGTAAAGTTTAAGGGCAGCGATATTTCTGGAACAAAAATAGGTGCTGGCTGGGCACTGACAGGAATGGATGGCAAGAACTACACGTCCTCTGATTTCTCCGGAAAAGTTCAACTCGTATTTTTTGGCTTTACCCAATGCCCTGACATTTGCCCGACAACGCTCGCTGAGCTGGCTGAGGTCATGCGTATGCTCGGCGACCAGGCCAATCGTGTTCAGGTGCTGCTTATTACGGTAGACCCCGAGCGTGACACGCCTGAGGTTCTGCGTGCCTATGTGTCTGGGTTTAATCCTAGTTTCTTGGGGCTGACAGGTACACCAGCCCAAATCAAACAAGTCGCTGCATCGTTCAAAGCCTATTACGCCAAGGCACCAGCCGCGAAAGGCGGCTACACCATGGATCACAGCTCATCTTTTTATTTGATCGACCCTAAAGGCGAAGCGCGGGTCTTGGTGAGTAATAATGCTGGATCAGCAGCTCTGGTGCACGATATCAAGTTGCTATTGAAGTAGATAGACCCAGTCAGCAGGGTATATGCATCTATTTTTGTGCCCGCCATTCGGCCAAGGCGGCCTGTGCTTTTTCAGACATCTCAGCGACTGGCATTTGAGCGCGTCGCTCAATAATCATGAGAGCATAAGGCGTCGCCAGGCTGGAGGCTTGCGCACACAGGCGAAGCTCTTCACCGACGGAAGGACTGCGTTGGCGCCAAAAGTTAATGGCAGCTTCTAATTCAGGCAGAGTGATGGTGTCTTGCATAACCTGTATTGTCTCAGAATATCTTGCTCAAATTGGCCGCTAAGACCAATTTGGCTGACACTTTCTCTTTCGTCGCGCTCTCTGTTACTGAGGCCGTGTATGCGGGTATTATCTAGGCGTTATCCCTTTTTTTATTAGGGCTTCTCATGAGCGGACCATCCTCCAACCCCTTTGTATTGCCAGGCCTGGGTCAGACTGGCGATATGGCTAACAATCCTCTCTTTGCAAGTATGGAGATGATGCGTAAAGCGTTTGCTGGGCTCGCCGGACCCGCAGGATTAGGGGCGGGCGTTGGTTTAGCACCTCCGATGAATCCCGAAGAGCTCGAGCGCAAAATCGCTGAACTGAAGTCGGTCGAAAACTGGTTAAAGCTCAATTTGTCTATGTTGAGTAGCACCATTCAGGGAATGGAAGTGCAGCTTGCAACGATCGCTACGCTCAAGTCGTTTGTGGCGGCTGCGACCCCCGCCACGCAAGAGCCTGCGGCAACGAATTCAAGTGAAGTGCCGGCTGCCGCGCAAGCCTGGTGGAACATGCTGACGCAGCAGTTTAGTCAAGTTGCGGCTGCGACTGCAGCAAGTATGGGTAGCGCAAACGAGCCGGGCGCAACGGATAAGAAAGCGACCACGAAAAAAGCGACGAAACGTACAGTACGTAAAACATCTAATTAAAACCTATCTCCAGATCACACTATGCTTAATATCGTGATTCTTGCCGCAGGACAGGGCAAGCGCATGCAGTCTAATTTACCGAAGGTATTACACCCGATTGCCGGGCGCCCGATGTTGACGCACGTTCTGGATAGCGCGCGTGCTCTTGGCGCCCAGTGCATCGCTATTGTGGTCGGGCATGGGGCAGACCAGGTAAAGCAAGCGTATGCCGCACAATCCGATCTGCAGTTTGCATTACAGCAGCCTCAACTCGGCACGGGGCATGCCGTGCTGCAAGCGGCGCCTCTCTTGCAAGAGTCTGGGCAAGATGATGTCACGATTGTTTTGTACGGCGATGTCCCACTCGTACAGCCTGACACGTTACGGTCTCTATTGAAGGCGCGTGCAAATGGCGTTGCGATTCTTACCGAGATATTGCCGGATGCCACAGGTTACGGGCGTATCGTCCGTGACGCTCAAGGCAAAGTGATTGCGATTGTTGAACACAAAGATGCAACGCCTGAGCAGCGCGCAATTAAAGAGGTCAATACAGGAATTATGGCTGTCCCAACCGCACAGTTGAAGTCCTGGCTGTCGAAGCTCACCAACAATAACGCCCAAGGCGAATATTATTTAACAGATATTGTTGGTATGGCTGTAGCGCAGGGCGTGTCAGTTAATGTTGCGCATCCAGCCGCGAGTTTTGAAACACTGGGTGTAAATAGTCGTCTTCAACAATCAGAGCTTGAGCGTCTCTGGCAGCATGAGCTTGCACGCAGGCAGCTTGAGGCGGGCGTAACGATCGTTGATCCTGCACGTTTTGATCTGCGCGGTGAGTTGGTGTGTGGGCAAGATGTGTTCATTGACGTCGGTTGTGTCTTCGAGGGCCGTGTTGTTTTGGCTGATGGTGTGCAGATCGGTGCGCATTGCGTCTTGCGTGACGTCACACTAGGGCCATCCACGCGAATTGAGGCCTTTAGTCATCTGGATCAGGCCGAGGTGGGCGCCGAAGCGCACATTGGCCCTTATGCGCGCTTACGACCCGGAACGAAATTAGCTGATGCCACGCAAGTCGGTAACTTTGTCGAAATTAAAAATACCAATCTTGGCAAAGGTAGCAAAGCCAATCATCTTGCGTACGTGGGTGATGCAGATGTCGGTGAGCGCGTGAATATCGGTGCCGGCACGATTACTTGTAATTACGACGGTGTGAACAAACACCGTACGGTCATTGAAGATGATGCGTTTATCGGTTCAGATACGCAATTAGTTGCCCCAGTGCGTGTTGGGAAGGGGGCGACGCTAGGCGCGGGCACCACTCTCACGCGCGACGCACCAGCTGGGCAGTTGACGGTCTCTCGAGCCAAGCAAACGACCATCGACGGCTGGAAAAGGCCGATTAAAAAAGCAAAAGGATGACGCAAGCACAATCCCCTCGTGGTGCTGAAACCACTGAAGGCTTACCGACGGCGCGGCGCAGAAAGGCTGCGTTAGCGCTCGCAGCAGGATTAATGCTTGCGGTGCTTGATGCCACCATGACGAATGTGGCGCTGCCGTCTATTGCACAAGATCTTAAGGCTTCTGATGCGGCGGTCGTGTGGGTGGTGAATGCCTACACCTTGACGGTCGCGATGACCTTACTCCCAATGTCAGCGATCGGTGAGCGTATCGGTTTTAAGCGCTTGTTTTATTACGGGTTGTGGACATTTATCCTTGCATCTCTGTGTAGTGCGTTGGCGTCATCGATGCCCATGCTAATAGGCGCCCGTATTTTTCAAGGGCTTGGTGGCTCGGCCATCATGTGTTTATTCGGTGCTTTGGTACGAAACATCTATCCCCCGCATCTAATTGGCCGAGGTATTGGTTTGAATGCGATGACGGTCGCGGTGTCCTCGGTACTTGGACCTTCGATTGGTGCATTCATCCTGTCATTCACAACTTGGGAATGGATCTTTTTTTTCAACCTGCCGATGGGCATTGCGACGATGCTCGGAGTGCGTTATTTGCCTGACGTCCCCCCCATTACTGCACCGTACGATTGGTTTGCCGCCGCATTAAGTATGACGACGATTGCATTGTTGATTCTTGGAATCGATGCATTGTCAAAAAACTTTTTCTTGGCAATCGTTTTACTCATCGCCGCGTTCGTTATAGGACTCGTGTTAGTTCGGCGCTCTGCTCAGCAGACGGCACCACTTTTGCCTGTCGATCTCTTTAGAATACCTGCGATGCGGTTTGCGTTGGCGGCTTCGGCGAGTACGTTTTGTGCGCAGATGGCGACGATGGTTTCCTTGCCCTTCTATTTGCAGGTGACGCTCAATCGTCCTCAGATGGCTGTTGGGGCATTGATGGCGGGTTGGCCGGTAGGCGCTGCATTGATCGCTTCGATCGCTGGGCCCTTGTCAGATCGGTTTCCCGTCGCGATTTTGAGTGGGCTCGGTGCGGCAGCAATGGCGCTAGGGTTGGGATTAGTCGTCGTGATGCCAACTAGCATTTCAGATGCCTGGTTGTTTTCTGCGATGGTAATAGCGGGGATAGGTTTTGGATTTTTTCAAACACCTAATAATCGTGTCATGCTTGGTTCGGCGCCACGTCATCGTGCTGGCGCAGTCGGTGGACTACAAGCAACCACGAGAGTTTTCAGCCAAACACTCGGCGCTGCGGTTGTTGCGCTGGTGTTCAGCTTTCACTTTAGTGCTGGCCCGATGTTGGGACTCTGCGTTGCAATTGGATTTGCCCTCCTCGCGGTCGGTGTCAATACGGTGCGCTATTTCCAGGCGCCACGATCGCGTGCGGACGGTTAGATTAGATGCGCATCCTGCAGATTAATTCTGAGCGGGGTTGGCGAGGAGGCGAGAGACAAACCCTACTCACAGCGCAGGGGCTGCGTGACCGCGGTCATGACGTTGCGTTACTTGTGAGAGCGGGTGGTGTTTTAGAGACTCGGGCCCGAGACAGCGGCTTGCGAACATACACGGTCAACACAATTGCTCAGTTTGGTGGTTGGTTGGCGAGTCATGGTCGCTCGTACGATGTGTTGCATGTGCAGACGGCAAATGTTTTGGCGTGGGCGTTATTAGCCAAGCTGTTACATCGCCGACCGGTCGTCTTTTCCCGGCGAACAAGTTTTCCAATTCGCGGGTTTAGTGGATTCTCGCGGTTGAAGTGGGCGTCGACGGATGTGCGTGTTGCGATTAGCGAGGCAGCTGCCGACGCGATGCGTGGGATGCGATTGTCTGTTCATATTATTCCGAGTGCTGTTCCAGCTGTTGTGTCCAATCCTGCGCGCGTGCAGGCCTTTATAGAGCGGGAGCAATTACATGGGCAGAGGCTGGTCGGTACGGCAGCGGCCTTATCACCAGAAAAAGATCCGGTGACATTAATACACGCAGCGGCTCGAGTGTGTGCAAGGTATCCTGATGTGACCTTTGTGCACTGGGGTGCGGAAGGCGCCGCCGCCGAGGCTGCGCGGCGGGCTATTCATGACCTTGGCTTGGATATGCGCTATCGGCTACTTGGGTTCGAATCTGATGTTGAACAGCTATTTCCCGCGCTGAAAGTCTTCGTGATGTCATCGCGACATGAGGCCCTCGGGAGCAGCGTTTTGGACGCGATGGTGCAACGTGTGCCGGTGGTCGCAACCCAAGTCGGTGGACTCAAAGAGTTACTTGCTGACGGGCGTGGTCTGCTGAGTGCACCGGGCGACGTAAGTGGCCTGGCTGATCAAATTGAAGTGCAGTTGGGCGATCCTGAGGGCGGCTTAGCAATGGCGGCACGGGCATTTGATGAGGTGCGTACGCGCTACGGTGTTCAAACGATGGTGCAAGCTTACGAGCGTTTGTATCAACAGGTGCTCGTGCCATCTTGATGTGGCCGATGTGAACAGACACGCAGATCCGCGCTTTACCCGGAGCGCGTAATACAATAAAATACAACTGTATGCAAAACCGGAGCCGTAAGTTTTATGGCTCCGGTTTGACCTGACACATGGGTAGTGGAGACAAAAAAATGAATGAATATGATGTGATCGTTGTAGGAGCCGGTAACGCTGCGTTAGCCTCGGCGGTGTCCGCCAAAGAAAATGGCGCACAACGCGTTGTCGTGCTTGAAAAAGCGCCGCGTGAGATGCGCGGCGGTAACACGCACTGGAGTGGTGGCGTCCTGCGGTTTGCCTTTGATGATCCAAAAGAAATTGGTCCATTGTTGCCAGGCGTCGAGCAAGAGTATGAAGACTTCTACTCGGGCATCGCACCCTACACAAAAGATGACTTTCACGGCGACCTCATGCGCGTGACATCCGGTCAAACAGACCCTGTTCTATCCCGTGTTCTTGTTGATAATTCGAAAGATACGGTCTTTTGGATGAGTGAAGTTGGCAAAGTGCCGATGGAGCCTGCCATTACGCTCACGGGTGTCAGAAAAGGTAATCGAATCGTCTGGGCCCGCGGTCTGGTGGTGCGCGCCGAACACGAAGGCGTTGGCTTGTCACGTAGCTGGTTTGCAGCCTGTGAACGGATGGGCATTGAAGTGCGTTACGGCGCGGCGGTAGTGGGGCTACTACAAGATGAAACTGGCGCTGTGTGCGGCGTAACCGTGCGCGATGATAATGGTGTGCGAGAGCTACATGCCAAGGCCGTCGTTCTTGGTTGTGGCGGCTTTGAAGCGAACGTACAAATGCGTACTCAGCATATCGGTCCTCTGGTTGGGGCAGCGAAAGTTCGCGGAACGCCTCATAATCAAGGCGATGGCTTGCGGATGGCCATGAATCTTGGTGCGATGCCCTGGGGACAGTGGAGCGGTTGCCATGCAACCCCGATTTCTGCAGACTGGGGTAATTTCGCACCGCGCGAAATGACAGATCGCAGCAATCGCTTGAGCTACTTGTACGGTGTGATGATTAACCGAATGGGTAAGCGGTTTGTAGATGAAGGCGCAGATGGCGCGATGTTCACGTACGCAAAGTATGGCCGCGCGATTTTGGCGGAGCCTGGTGCAAAAGCCTACCAACTGTTTGATTCCCAAGTCGTGCATTTGCTTGAGCCACGCTATTCGACAAGTGAGCCAATCACGTCCGACACAATCGAGGGCTTGATCGAGCAGTTGGATATCGACGATAAAAAGCAAGCACTCAAGACGGTTCTTGAGTACAACGCGGCTGCTAAACATGCGGCAGATGGATTTGATCCCTCACAAAAAGATGGCTTGTCGACACAAGGTTTGGCGTTAGAAAAGACCAACTGGGCAACGAAGCTTGAGAAAGCGCCGTATTACGCCTACAGCGCAACAGGCGGGATCACGTTTACGTTTGGTGGCCTGCGTGTCGATGAGAACACTCGCGTGGTGGGTACTGATTGGCGTCCGATCAAAGGCTTATTCGCTTGTGGCGAAATGATCGGTGGGTTGTTCTATGACAATTACCCTGCTGGTACAGGGTTAGTGTCCGGCGCAACCTTTGGTCGAATCGCGGGTCGTCAAGCTGCCGCGTTGAGCGCAGGTAAAGCGGCTTAGGTCGGAAGGGGAGAGACGCAACATGTTAGATAAAGCACAAGAGTCGCAAGCGTTACTTACTCGGCTCGCTGAGTTAATTTGTGAGTTTGATACATCACGCATTAGCGACCAAGCGATCTCTCTTTCTCGTACAGCGATTATCGATACCATTGGCGTCACGCTTGCGGGCGTCACAGAGCCGTGTGTGACCAATTTATTCAAGGTGCCAGGGGTAGGAAGTGCACCCGGCACCTCAACGGTTTTTGGCACGGCGATGAAAACTTCAGCGCTCGATGCAACGTTTATTAATGGTGTTGGCTCGCATGCCCATGACTATGATGACTTCAGTCAGCCAATGGGCGGGCATCAGTCAGCTCCGCTCGTTGCACCATTGTTCGCTTTGGCTGAGGAGCGCGGTGCAACAGGACTCAAGCTGATCCAAGCCTATGTTGTAGGGATCGAAACAGAGATTCGACTCGCACGTGCGGTGAATTTCTACCACTACGACAAAGGCTGGCATCCCACTGCAACCTTGGGCGTATTTGGTGCCGCAGCAGCTTGTGGTTATCTAATTGGATTAGATAAGCAGAAAATGGCAATTGCGTTGGCGATTGCTGCTTCCTTTGCTTCTGGGCTGAAGTCGAATTTCGGTACGATGGTCAAGCCCTTGCATGTGGGTCAGTGCGCGCGTAATGGGCTGTTAGCTGTGCTGCTGGCTGAATCAGGCTATGACGCTAATCCTGCCACGTTGGAACATAAGCAAGGTTTCCTCAATGCCTTTAATGGGCCAGGAAACTTCAATGCTGACTTGATATTTCAGAACTGGTCCAATCCGCTTGAGGTGCTCAGCACCGAGATGGGTTTGAAACAGTTTCCGTGTTGCGGTAGTACCCACCCACCCGTAACGATGATGCTGAACTTGCGTAAAGAAGAAGCAATCGACCCTAAAGACGTTGCTAAGGTAGATGTGTTGGTACACAAGCGTCGACTCCCTCACACCAACAATCCAAATCCACAGACTCCGTTGGAAGCGAAATTTTCAGTGCAATATGCAGTTGCGCGTGCGCTTGTTTCTGGAGCAGTGCGACTAGGTGATTTTGAGGGTGAAGCACACTTTGATGCGGATGTGCGCGAGGTGATGAGCAAGTTGACGGCAGGTCCTCATCCTGAGATGGCGGATGATTCGCCAGAGCAATTCGGTGCCGAAGTCACCGTCACCTTGAAAAATGGTCAGGTACTCACGCGCAAGATTAGTAATCTTGTTGGACGCGGCATCACCTATCCCATGACAAGCGATGAGATGTGGGAAAAATTTAATGACTGTGCTAAGGGCGCGCTACCGCGTGCAGATATTCCACCGCTGTTTGAGCGACTGGAAACATTAGAAAAAGTGACCGATATTCGAGCGGTAGCAAAGCTGTTAGCTAAGCGCGCGTTGCCTGGGCAGTCCAACAGAACTCAGACGCACATCGACACGAGCGGGGGAAGCGATGGCACAAATGTCCTGCAAGAGACATCCTGGGTGCCATAAACGTCTAGTGCAGATGTTTGATTAGGTGTTAGGTAATAAGTGTAAATCGGCAGGTCGGAATGTCACGCGAACGGGGTCGTTACGCATGAATTCGGCTTGGTCTAGTACGTTAAGGGTCGTGTCTTGAACCTTAACGGAATATTCAATATGTGGGCCCATGTATTGAATGTGTTCAATCACGCCACTAAGCGCATTAATACGATCAGATGCAGGGTTCGCGGATTGCGCTTCTAGGCGCAAATCCTCCGAACGAAGCACAGCTGTTCGCTGCTCACCGTCTTTTCCAGTGACGTGTTGATCTAGTGTGATCAACGACCCGTCTGGTGCACACCATTGGTTATTTCTGCAACTGAGCGTTAAAAAGTTAGCAGCACCAATAAAGTCCGCCGTAAATTTTCTGTTTGGACGTCGATAGAGCTCACGTGGTGCACCCACCTCTACGATATGTCCCGCTTCCATGACGATAATTCGATCGGACATGGATAAGGCTTCAGCTTGATCGTGCGTGACATAGACCGCTGGAATAGCAAGTTCTTTCTGAATCCGACTGATTTCTGCACGGGTGCGGTCACGCAAGCGCGCATCGAGATTGGATAGCGGCTCATCGAACAATAACACTTTGGGTTTGCCTACAATCGCACGCGCAAGTGCGACGCGCTGCTGTTGACCACCAGAGAGCTCGGATGGTTGACGATTTGCGAGATGAGAGAGCCCCACCACGTCAAGCGCCCAGGACACTGCTTCGGGTATGGTCGCACGGTCGACATTTCGTGCAATCAGTGGGAAGGCAACGTTCTCGGCGACTGTCATATGTGGCCAGATAGCGTAGGACTGAAACACCATACCTAGATTGCGCTCGTGGGGCGCAACGAAAATGTCAGCTTCGGGTTGTGAGACAACTCTGCCGTCGATTTCGATGGTCCCGCCGTTTGTTCGTTCGAGACCCGCGATACAGCGTAAGGTTGTGGTTTTTCCACAGCCGCTTGGACCAAGTAAGGTGACAAACTCACCATCGGCAACGTCAAATGAAATGCCGTGAACGATCGTGGTTTGGTTAAACGCTTTAATTAGGTTATTGACGCGGATGCCCATAGTGATTCTGTCCAGTTTGGCGGTGTTATTTGCTAGCCGACGCTTTGGAGCGTTCGAGCAGCTTGAGTGAAGGGCGATGCTTGGTCGCGAGCATTAATAGGTACATAGCGACGAAGACGACGATCATCCCAACTAATGAGAGTGAGCTAGCAAGTCCCCAGTTCGCTTGTTCGAAGAACGACCAAATCGAGGTAGACAAGACGCTAGTCGATGCGGTGTACAGCAGCACAGCTGAAGCGATTTCGCGAAAGAACGCCATGAATAATAAAAAGTACGCACCCTGTAACGATGGCATCGCAAGAGGAACAAGAATACGTTGAATGCCTCGTAAACGAGTGGCACCGGCGGTCCACGCTGCCTCTTCAAGGCTCTTGTCAATTTGAATCATCCGTCCCCCAACCGTTTCCGTCGCATAGGATAGAAACCGTGTAATGAATGAAATGATCAATATGATGAGCGTTCCATAGATAGGCAACGGTATGTAAGCGTAGGCCCATAGAAGACCCAGACCGATCACGACGCCTGGTACGCCGAAAGGTAGGCTTGCAATGAAATCAAGGCTGCGATATCCGGGCGGACGGTGTCTGAGCGTGAAATAGCTAATAAAGGATGCGAGTCCAACACCCAGTAATGCGCCCAGTCCAGAAACAATCAGCGTATTCCAGAAGGAGCGCAAGGTTGCATCCGACTCAAAAAGAAACAGGTAATTGCGTAACGTGTACGCACCTTCAAAAGGATTCGCACTGAAATATTTCAGTACGGAAACGTAAGCGAGGATGATCACCGGCAATACTAAAGCACAGACGATATAGCCCCAACATAATGTATTTGCCGCCCAGCGCCATTTGCCGAGTCCAACTAAGGTCAAGCGTCCCGCTTTGCCAGTTGTCACCGTGAGCCGATTACTACGGGCAATGCGGCGTTGAATCCAGATCGCACCTCCGGTCAGGGCACTCAGTGTTAGACCAATTGCTGCGGCCAAGCCATAGTCTGGAGGTGGGAAGCTAACAAGTAAGTAAAGCTGTGTTGCGAGCACAGAGATTCGACCAGGGATTCCCATCAGCGCAGGAATGGCAAATTGCTCGATGGACAGAACAAACGTGAGGACTAGGCTAGAGGTAATCGAAAAGCCAAGAAGCGGCAGGGTCACGCGTCGTAGCACGTTCGCTGGCGTTGCACCGGCGGCACGCGCCGCTTCTTCAAAGGTGGCATCAATGCCTAGGATGGGGCCACGCATCATCAGATACACAAAAGGTATTTGATGCAGGACTGTCACAAAAATCATCCCGCTCTTCGTGTATGCATCGACCTTCCAACTATTTGCGCCGAAGATAGTTTCGAGCACGCCATTGATCAATCCTCCCGGTGAGCCAATGATGATCCAGGCCATCGCAAGGATGAACGACGGCAGGAAGAAGCTGAGGCTTACCAACGCAGTCACCGCAGGCCCACCGCGAAAATCAGTTCGATGAACGATAATCGCGATTGCTGTACCCACGATTGCTGCGATGACACTCGATGCTAATCCGATCAAGATCGTCGTGTAAAAGGTTCCTAGTACACCGCTTGAGAATAGACCTGCCCAGTTACGAAGTGTCCATTCCCCGAGTTGACCAGGTGCGGCACTTCGTAAGCTACCGTAGACGAGTGCGAGAAGAGGGATCGCAACGAGTGCTGCGACAATGACAAACGTGACGAGATAAATACTGCCAAGAACGCGTCCGTTATCAAATACGCTCGCTTCGCGAAAGATCGGTGCGGGTTGGGAGTGCTGGGTAGGAGTCGAAATATTACTCGCACTATTCATGTTCTTCGTTTCCGCGATCGATGATTTTTAGGCTAGTCATCGCAACTAGCCTAAAAGAAAAACAAACTGCTTATTGAATGCCGAAGGTCGTACGCCAGTGATCGACGATTTCTTTTTGTTTTGCGGGTGGAAGTAGCTCAAGCCCGTCGATGGTGTTTGGTAGCGAGGCGGTTGCGGGAAGATGCGAGAGAGGGGGCGCGCCATTTCGCGTGACGGCTAACCCACCAAAGTCTTGCAGAAATTTCTGACCTTTTTCTGTCATCAGCCAATTGGCCAAAACACGTCCAGCATTCGGATTCGGTGCTTTGTCGGCCACAAACATATAGCCGAGCGAAAGTGTTGTGCCAGACTTCGGATACACGATACCTATTGGTGCGCCATCCGCAAGCGCGACGTTGACAGGAATATCGCTAATTTCGGCAACGTGTACGTCTCCGCGAATAACTGCTTGGAGTATCCCGCCCGAGCCCTCGAAGAACCGAACATTATTCTCTTTCATCTTCGCTGCAGTGTCGCCGAGGCCTAACTTATCCCAATACGCGACAATGCCTTGGATAGATACGGATCGCCAAGGCGGATTCATGCCGATCCGTCCCTTCCATTTTGGATCGAATAGGTCTACCCACTCTTTTGGAGCCTCCGCTGGTTTGACGCGTTGCTTGTTATAAATGATCGCTTCGCGGGCTGTTTGGATAGTAAACAGCATGTCTTGATTATCGTGATTGACTGCTGCGGGAAAGTTTTTCAGTTCAGGTGGCGTCCACTTCGCCATCCAGCCGCCCTTCATTCCATCGAACAGTCGCTGGTCGGGGAATGTGATCATCACGTCCGCGAGATGACGTCCTGAAGAAAACTCGGTTCCGAATCTCTGCAGTAAAGGCGCGCTACCTAGGCGAGTCATTTCCATTTTGATGGCGGGATACGCTTTACGAAATTCATTGGCAAGGCGTTCGGCACCAGCAGGGTTTAGGTTGTGGTACAGCATGACCTTGCCCTCCTTGCGCGCAGCCGCCTCGACAGCGGGCCAGTCATTCGTCTGTGATGACGCGATCGGGGAGGCGATTACTAGACAAGCGGCCAGGATGCTGAGCAGGCACTTATCTATTGCGCTTTTACAGGCGCGGGCGGTAAATCCGCCGACGCCATGAGTAGGCTGAGCCAACATGTTTTGTCTCCGAGATTGACCCTTTCATGAGGAGGGCAATTCTTTATAGGTGAAGCGTTCGAACGACGCCTGAATACAGATGTATATTCACGAATACTGGCGCAGATGTCAAGGTATCTAAACATAGGACAACGGAGGAGCAAATGACCACAATTAAAAAAATAGGGTTTATTGGTCTGGGAGTCATGGGTGAGCCAATGTGCCGTAATCTGGCGCAAAAGATGGGCCAGCCGGTTATTGCCTATGACACACAGGCTGCGCCGTTGACTCGACTTGGCAGCACCATTACACCAGCAACGTCGGTGGCCCAAGTCATGCAGACATGCGATATTATTTTCTTGTCGCTGCCATCTGGGGAAATTGTGGCGGAAGTTGCTCGCCAGGCCGATGGTCTCCTGGCGCACGCACGTGCTGGCCAGACGGTTGTCGATCTCAGCACTTCGCCGGTGAACCTGACGCGTGACTTATTTAACGAGTTTAAAGCGCGAGGAGTGACTCTCATCGATGCTCCTGTTGCGCGAACGCGCGCTGCGGCGGAGGCAGGTACCTTGTCCGTCATGGTTGGTGCGACGGCCGAGCAGTTCGCCATGGTGAAGCCTTTGATTGCCTGTTTTGCTAGTGAAATTACACTCTGCGGAGGTGTAGGCGCCGGGCAAATCACCAAAATTCTGAACAATATGGTCGTATTTGAGACGGTGGTCGCCTTAGCTGAGGCCCGTGCAATTGCTCGGCGCTCTGGGGTGGACCCTAAAGCTCTGTTCGAAACCCTATCGCTTGGCTCTGCAGATAGTTTCGTGTTGCGTAATCACGGCATGAAAGCGATGATTCCTGGCGACTTTCCGGAAAGAGCGTTTTCTGTGGACTACGCCGCCAAAGATTTGCGTTATGCACTTGAGCTCGCGCAGCAAACGGGAGTCGATGCTGCGGGAGCCAAAAATGTACAGCGTCTCTACGATTTATCGCGCGCCCGCGGAGATAAGGACGCCTATCATCCGGTGGTTAGTCGGGTGATTGATCCGCAGTGAGACATGCCATTAATGTTTCGATTCGAAGTGCCTCAGGTGGCGCTTCGAGCGCGCTCCAAAATCTTTGTGCTAATTCCTTCGAGATGCGTCGATCGATTAGATCGTGCGCCTTTTCTTCTACAACGTCTGCTGAAATAGGGCGAGACCAACTGCCGAGAGGAGCCGCGCAGCGGTGATGCACAATGGTGCCATTAGTAAGCGTGACGGATACTTCAACGTGCATCGCGTCGAAGCGGCCTGAAATCTCGGCAGTTTGAGTCAAGTGCGTCAGTGCAAGTAGATGTTTTGCGTCATCTGCAAAACGTCGCGCGTCCGTAAACGAGTCTAGATTAAGTCGTGCATCAAGCAGTGCCGCCACCACGCAGTATTGGAGTGAAAACTTGCCGTCCAGGCCGGATGTTGGGTTGGGTCGATCAATGTAGGGCATCAACGGGGTGCGGATCTCTACGCGTGTAATTTGTGAAGGCTGCGTAATTTCGGCTCTACAGTCGAGGGCTGCGGTAATGGCGAAATGGGTCGCGTATTGCGAGGGAAACAACTTCCACGCTGGACCTGGCGTCAGGACACGTGGCACGAGTAAAGGCGCCAAGAGGTGCGATGCATCAAAGCGATCGCCAAAGTAGGCGTGTGCGTAGCCGCGAGGGCCAGACATTGCGTCCGCATCGGCAGTAAATCCACTTTGCGCAAGTAGCGCTGCTTCAAGTCCACTGCGGCAGGCATCGCCGCAGTGAAGTGCCTTGGTCATCGATCCCACATTGGCCAGCACGCCGCCCGCACGCGATGCAGCAATACCGATAGCCGCGACATGTTGCGGCTCAGACAGTCCTAGGAAGTCTGCGCACGCGATTGCACAAGCCAAAGGGCCGACCACTCCGGGGGGGTGTAAGCTCAGTTCGCGCGGCTCGATCTGCCCGGAAGACAAACGCAAGCGCCCTTGCGCTTCAATGCCCTTGAGCAATGATTTCAGTAGTTGTCCACCCTGCGGACCAGCACCTGCCGCCTCGCGCTGCTCTGCCAGCGCAAGTAGCCCAGGCAACATCGTCGATAACGCGTGGTTGGGTGGATTCCACATGGGCTCATAATCGAGTACGTGCATCGACATCCCGTTGATCTGTGCGGCCTGAGATGGCGACGTTGCAAATCCTTGTCCAATGACCGTGCAAGATGCGTGACCGCCTTGCTGGCGCGCAAGCGCACCTGCAAGGCGCGGGCCCGGTTGATCTGAACCAGCCAGAGCAACGGCGAGACCATCAATGAGTAAAAGGCGTGCAACGCCTAGAAGCGTTGAGTCTTGTATAGACCACGCACGTAGCAACGCTACAAAATCCAAAGTCATATTTTGTGACATGGTGATCTTATTTATTTGAGATGAGGCGACGAATACGCATTTTTTGTGAAGCGTAAATATGAGCGCGCAGTGCTTTTTCCGCCGCGTCTGGATCGTGCTTCCGAATTCCAGCTACGACGGCCTCATGTTCTTTGATCGTATCTTTAACGCGTTTGGGATCTGTGAGAGTCGTATTGCCAAGCAAGGTGAGCGTGTCATGCAAGGTCTTGAGCATTTTAATCAGATAGCGATTATGACTACAGTTGTACAACATTTCGTGAAACTGTCTGTTGTTGATTGCAAGCTGTGCATCATCCCCAACCGAGTTAGCATATTGTTCGCACATGTCTTCGAGTAATGAAATTTCCACGCTCGATGCATGTTGTGCGGCGAGTCTTGCCGCAGTCCCCTCCAGCACTTCACGCATGAAATAAAGCTCTGTCACCATGCTGTAGTCGAGTTCGGCCACCATAATGCCAAGGGTCGAGTCGTGTACGACAAGCCCCTCTGATTCGAGTCTGGCGAGTGCTTCACGAATCGGGGTGCGGCTCAGGCCAATCATTTCAGCGAGCTCTACCTCACGCAGCCGATCACCGGGCATGAGCTGCTGCTTTGCGAGTGCATCCCGAATGTAGCGGTAGGCGCGTTCACCGCCAGGCAAGTCGTGCTCAAGCGCCTGCGTTGATACTGATTTTTTGGGTCGTGTTGTAGGGGAATTTTTCATCGTTTCATTATGCGTTATGCACAAATGAGAGCATTAATTTTTGGAATGTAGAGGACTCTTATGCATCTGCTTTGCGACTTGGGATTCTGGCAAAAAGGGATTCGCTCCATCGATAACATTGATAGGCGATCCGGCAATATATGCCACGAGATTTTTATAGGATTGAGTAAAAAATTCGTCCATGTTCTCTCGCGTGACAAATCCGATATGGGGCGTTGCAATTACGTTAGGTAATGTTCTAAATGGATGATTTTGTGGAAGCGGCTCACACCCGAATACATCTAACGCGGCACCACCGATTTTTCTTTCCGTCAGTGCTTGGATCAAGGCGTCTTCATCAACAATTTGCGCACGCGATGTATTCACCAAGTAGGCGTTAGGCTTCATCCTTGCGAGCTCATTTTTCCCAAGTAGACCGAGACTTGAGTCAGTGAGTGGATGATGGATTGTGATGACATCGGAGGTTTCGATGAGTTCGTCTTTTGAGACACAGACCACGTCATGAGGTGTCGCACGCTCTTGTGTCAGGTTGCGACTCCAAGCAATCACGCGCATCCCTAGAATGCGACCAATTTTGGCAACGGGGATGCCCATATTGCCCAGACCGATGATGCCTAATGTCTTGCCGGCTACCCCGTCGCCAACCGTTGTTTGCCATCCGCCGGCACGCACCGATGCGGTTTCTTGCGGGATCGCACGGAATAGGCCAAGGATCAGGGCCCACGTTACTTCAACAGTACTTTGATGCATGGCCTCGGTGGTGCAGACGGTGATGCCGAGCTCATCGCAAGTATGAAGGTCTAACGACCGTGCGTTACGCATACCAGTTGCCAATATAAATTTGAGCTGTGGCAAGCGGGTCAGTACTGAACGTGGAAATTCCGTACGCTCTCGTATGCGCATGACGCCATCAAAACCTTGTAAACGTGCGACGAGGTCGTCCTCGGAGTAGACGTGATCTTTAAAAGCGACAACCGATAAGCCTGGAATTTGGCTCCAGTCCACAATGCGATGGGCGAGGTCTTGGTAGTCGTCAAGAATTGCGAGTCGAAGTTGTGTCGTCATGTTGAGAGCTTAACCTGCTTGGTAGGTAACTAGAGTACCGTGGTGTGCGTTTCAAACTTGCTGCGATGCACCGAAAAGAAGGTTCGAACGTTACGAACGTTGCCTTGGGCGGTGAGTGCGCGGTGTACAAGGGCATGATAAGCCGGCATATCCTGAACTTGAATGATGAGTACAAAATCAGGTCCGGTCGAGACTCGATAGCACTGTTGCACCGCGCGTTCCGTTTGCATGGCGACTTCAAATAGTTGTAGGTGTTCAGCTGACTGCACGTCGAGCGTGACCTCCACAATGGCCGTGAGTACATTACCCAGTTTTTCTGGATTGAGAATCGCAACATGTTTGGCGATGACGCCGAGCTCGTGAAGGCGTTTGACGCGGCGCAGACAGGTTGGGGGTGAGGCGTGTACACGTTCTGCTAAAGCTTGATTTGTGAGCGAGGCGTCTTGTTGGAGTTGATCCAGGATCCGTCGATCTAAATCGTCTAGCGCGGAGAGCGTCATGAAGTGGGCGTCTTTTTAGAGGATACGAGCTGCTATGGATGGAACAATCGCATTCATGAAATTATATTTCATGAATAGTTGGATGAGATCATTTATTTCATTATTAATATTTTTATGAAATAAATATTCATCGAATGTTGGCACAATAGAGATATTCTTAGGAGACATTCTATGTGCGGAATCGTTGGCGCCGTTGCTTCGCGCGATATCACCCCAATTCTGGTCGAGGGGCTCAAGCGTCTCGAATATCGCGGATATGACTCCTGCGGGGTGGCGGTCTACGATAACGGTGGACTGCGGCGTGCGCGTAGCACAGATCGCGTGGCGGAGCTGGCAGCAGATATTGCTCGTAACCATATTGCAGGCTTTACTGGGATCGCGCATACGCGTTGGGCGACGCACGGAGCACCCGTTACAAGGAATGCTCACCCGCATTTTTCTTCCATCGGCTCAGAAGAGCCCAGCATTGCGCTGGTACATAACGGCATCATTGAGAATCACGAGGCTTTGCGCACGGAGCTCCAAGCAGCGGGATTTATTTTTGAGAGCCAAACCGACACGGAGGTAATCGCCCATTTAATACGCCACGTGTACAACGGCGATTTGCTTGAGGCCGTTCAACAAGCCGTACGTCGATTGCATGGCGCGTACGCCATCGCTGTATTTTGCCGCGATGAGCCCCATCGCATTGTGGCGGCACGTCAAGGATCTCCGCTTGTGATCGGACGTGGGAAAGAAGAGAATTTCCTAGCGTCTGATGCCTTAGCTCTTGCAGGCACGACAGATCAGATCGTTTACCTTGAGGATGGCGACGTCGCTGACCTGCAGTTAGGCAACGTCTGGATCATGGATCAGGCAGGTAAGCGAGTCGAGCGAAAAATCAATACTGTTCATGTCCATACTGGGGCAGCTGAGCTAGGGCCTTATCGCCATTACATGCAAAAGGAAATTTTTGAGCAACCGCGTGCAGTCGGCGATACGCTCGAAGATGTTGAATCCATCACGCCAGAGTTGTTTGGAGCAGCCGCTCACCAGACCTTTCGCGATATAGATCGTGTATTGATCCTCGCATGCGGAACGAGTTACTACGCCGGGTTAACGGCGAAGTACTGGATTGAGGCTGTCGCGAAGATTCCTGTTGCTGTTGAAATTGCAAGTGAGTACCGTTATCGCGAAAGCGTCCCTCATCCGAAAACGCTCGTTGTCACAATTTCACAATCTGGCGAGACGGCCGATACGCTTGCCGCATTGAAGCACGCGCGCGAGTTAGGTATGGAGCAGACGCTCACGATTTGTAACGTGTCGACAAGCGCCATGGTGCGCGAGTGTAAGTTGGCGTACATCACCCGTGCGGGTGTTGAGATCGGAGTGGCGTCAACCAAAGCATTTACGACGCAATTGACAGCCTTATTTATGTTGACCTTGGCCCTGGCGCAAGCCCACGGCCAGCTCTCGAAAGAGCAGGAGGCGGCGCATGTTAAAGCGCTACGTCATCTGCCTGCTTCGATTAGTGCTGTGCTCGCACTTGAGCCGCAGATCATGGCATGGGCGGATCGCTTTGCAACCAAAGAGAACGCATTGTTTTTAGGTCGTGGTATGCACTACCCGATTGCGCTCGAGGGTGCGTTGAAGCTAAAAGAAATTAGCTATATCCATGCCGAGGCATATCCGGCTGGCGAGTTAAAACATGGGCCATTGGCGTTAGTGACTGAGTTGATGCCCGTCGTGACGATTGCCCCGAATGATGCTTTGCTTGAAAAGCTCAAATCAAACATGCAGGAAGTGCGCGCGCGAGGCGGCGAGCTGTATGTCTTTGCGGATGCAGATACCAAACTTGTCAGTAGCGAAGGACTCCACGTCATTCGGATGCCTGAGAACTATGGTCTGCTGTCTCCTATTTTGCACACAGTTCCATTACAGCTCTTGGCGTATCACACTGCGTGCGCGCGTGGCACAGATGTTGACAAGCCACGCAACTTAGCAAAGAGTGTCACGGTCGAATAATGCATAACAAACCTAGGTAAATTTCGTATGCCTCTAGTGAGCAAGATAAAACATAGACTCGCGTCTTTACTGTTCAAGTTAGCCCCTTGGCTCGCGGTAAGTTTGCGTGTTGAGTACCCTCATAAATCGGATAATCGACGATTTTTAGAGAATGATATTTTTCGATATTTAGACAGTAAATGGTTAGCGAATGAATCTACACAATGTTTGTTCATAGGGACTGACAAACGGAGCTGGCACTATAGATCAAGGTTTCGCGCAAAGTTCTTTACTATCGATAACGACCCACGGAAAGCGAGATACGGCGCCAGACATCACCATACCGTGGGGTCTGCCGTTGAGTTGAAGTCGTACTATGCCCCTGATCAGTTTAATGTCATTATCGCAAATGGTTTGATTGGCTTTGGTGTGAATGAGATCAACCAATGTGAAGACTTGTTCGCAGGTCTGGCGGTGGTCATCAAACGAACGGGTCTATTGGTCTTGAGCTATGACAATCGCCCTTCTCGCATTAACTTCCGATTAGAGGATGTTAAGAATTATCAACTGTTCGAAAAATTTGCTCCGAACAACGACGGGCTGGAACATAGCGAATATGTGTTCGGAGATCATATCTTCGTATTCCTGAGATTGCGGCGCAGTGCTCCGCGACCTTCCACAAGGTGAGTGAGTGTTATCTATGAAAAAGCTGCTGAGCGTACAGGGTAATGATCGTGGTCATTGGGTTGGTGACGGGTTTCCGGTACGTACATTGTTTTTCTACCAAGACTTGGGAAAAGAAATGAGCCCGTTCTTGATGTTGGACTTTGCAGGACCGATGGAATTTCCTGCAACGACGCAGCGTAAAGGCGTTGGTTCACATCCCCATCGAGGTTTTGAGACCGTCACCTTTGTTTACGAGGGCGAGGTCGCGCATAAAGACTCGACCGGTCAAGGCGGTGTGATTGGTCCAGGCGATGTGCAATGGATGACCGCAGGCTCCGGTATCTTGCACGAGGAGTTTCATTCCGAGGCGTTCGCCAAGACGGGTGGAACTATGCAGATGATTCAGCTATGGGTCAATTTGCCTGCGCAACACAAAATGACTCCACCGGGTTATCAACCGATCGTACGGAAACAAATCCCAGAGCTTACTTTGCCTGATGGAGCCGGGACTGCACGTGTGATCGCCGGATCTTTTGGTGGTAGATCGGGGCCTGCTCGCACATTTACTCCGATGCAGGTTGTGGACTTGGCGTTAAAGAAAGGCGCAGCCTTCACAATCCCTGTGCCGGAAGGTTGGAGTGCAGGCCTCGTCGTGTTGCGTGGTGCAGTTCAAGCGCAGGGTGGTAGTGTCGCGACAGATGCGCAGATGCTGATGTATGAACATGCAGGGCACGATATCGCGGTGCAGGTGCTCGAAGATTCCGTTGCGCTCTTATTGTGCGGCCAGCCGATTCAAGAGCCGATTTTTGGCCATGGCCCTTTTGTCATGAATACCAAGGCCGAGATTATTCAAGCGATTGAAGATTTCAATAGCGGACGATTTGGAAGAATCGAAGCGTAGTATTGCAGCGCTCGCTGCATTCACATCGAGGGGAATGCAATGAATCTGGAACTAGAAAAACTGGTGAAGGCAGCGAAACTTGACGGTACCGACAATGAGCCCCTACGACTCGAGTTGGGCCTGTTATTTGTAGAGCGCATCGAACAACAGCTTGAACGAGATGAAGCGCTCGATGCGCTCAAGAAGTTTAAGGTCTTAGTGCGCGAGTCGTATGATCCAGTAAAACTGAAGCAGCTCGCGCAAGATAGTTTACTGATCGCAAATCACCATCCTGGGTCCACATCGATTGATGGCACGCAGCATTCAGCTGTATCGGCAACGTACGCGCTCGCCAACGCAATCAATGGCAAAGTGATGGAGGCGGCTGCTTACGCGGCGTACTCAAAAATCTATGGATATGGCGGCTATGCACTCAATGACCCCTCCTCTTTCGAGGAGGAGTACAAGGCGCAAGTCGCAATTTTTAAACGGCGAATACCGACCGCTATTTAGTAGCCAACCGCTTCGCCATCGCGACGATGGTCTGAGCCTGCAACATAAGCGTATGGTGCGCTGTCACCCGGTAAGCGCGCGATCAATTGAGCGCTACCGAAGTCTAGGCTGTCAGCCGGCGCAACGATTGGTTTGTGTCCCATCGCTCTCAAACCGTCGACAACAGATGGATGTACACCAGCCTCGACAGTCAGTTCACCAATGTCATTGATACGCCAGCGTGGTGAATCCGAGCAGGCCTGAGGATTGTGTTTTTCAGTGACGTAGCGCAACACCATCTGCATATGACCTTGTGCTTGCATATTGCCACCCATCACACCGAAGGCCATGTCTGGCTTGCCATCACGCATAATGAAGGCTGGGATGATGGTGTGCATGGGACGCTTGCCACCCCCTACTAAGTTTGGATGACCTGGCGTGGTGACAAAGCCGGATCCTCGGTTTTGCAAAGCTATACCGGTCTTTGGTACCACAACACCCGAACCGAAACCTTTGAAGTTTGACTGGATGTAGGACACCATACGACCATCTGTGTCTGTTGCACACAAATAGATCGTGCCGCCCGATGGTGGTTGCCCTGGCAGATAGGTGCCGGCTTTCTTTGGGTCGATGAGCTTAGCGCGTTCTTTTGCGTACGATTTGCTGAGCAAGTCTTTTGCCGTGACTTTCATGAAATCGGGGTCTGCGACGTGCGCATACAAATCAGCAAACGCGGCGCGCATGCATTCAATTTCAAGATGCATGCGTTCTGCAGAGCCGGGCTTGGTTTGTGCGTAAGGCAATTGCTCAATCAAATTCAGCGCTAGCAGAGCGGTGAGTCCCTGACCATTAGGTGGAATTTCATGAACGTCATAGCCCTGGTAGTTGGTGGATACGGTACCGACCCAGTCGCAGCGATGTGCTGCGAGGTCCGCTTCCGTCATTGCCGCGCCGCACTCTTTAGCAAAAGCGGCAATGGCTTTAGCGAGTCGACCGCGGTAAAACGACTCACCTTTTGTGCGCGCAATGTCCTCAAGTGTGTCGGCCTGATCTGGGAAACGCCAGATCTCTCCAGCCGCAGGCGCGCGACCATTTGGCATGAATGCATCAAAGCCAGGGTGCATATGTAGTTCGGCAGCGGCATCCTTCCATTGGCGTGCAATCACAGGGCTGACAGGGAAGCCGTCGCGCGCGTGTCGGATCGCATCTTTAAATAAGTCTTCAAATGGCAGCTTGCCGAACTTGTTCGACAGCTCAACCCATTGCGAAACGACACCCGGCACGGTGACTGATTCCCAGCCGCGATGTGGCATCGTTGCCATGCCTTTGAAGCGCTCGGGCGACCACGCGGCTGGCGCGCGACCTGAGGCGTTCAATCCATGTAAGGCCTTGCCGTCCCACAGAATTGCAAATGCGTCACCACCAATGCCGTTCATAGTTGGCTCGACGACTGTCAGCGTAATTGCAGCTGCCAGCGCAGCATCAATTGCATTACCACCACGCGCAAAGGCGGCGGCACCTGCTTGTGAGGCAAGAGGCTGCGATGTCGATACGATGTTGCGCGCTAAAACGGGTTGGCGACCAGACGGAAAGGGAAGTTGGTAGTTCATGAGTAGAGGGATTCCAGTGAGGGGGAATGCAAGTCAAAAAGTGTGAGCCGATTGTATCTGAGCGGCGTACTGCAGCAGAGTGATTTTGTTTGCACAAAAAAGGGGCGCACAAGGCGCCCCTTTGCGTATCGCGAAGCCTTGTTTAGGCGACTTCGTGTAGAGCTTTTTTAACCGTTGCAAAGATTTCTTCGATCTGGCCTTCCGACACGATGAGTGGTGGTGAGAAAGCCATGATGTCGCCGGTAAAGCGGGCTAGTACGCCTTTCTCAAGACACTTGAGGAACACATCATAGGCGCGTGCGCCTGGTGCACCTTCGCGCGTTTCTAATTCAACCGCACCCATCAAACCGAGGTTACGAATATCTTTTACGAACGGCTCGCCACGGAGTGCATGAATTTCTTTTTCGAACTTCGGGGCTAAGCCGGCTGCGCGTGCAAACAACCCTTCCTTGCGGTAGATCTCTTGTGTCGCCAAGCAGGCAGCTGCAGCCGTTGGGTGCGATGAGTAGGTGTAACCGTGGAAGAATTCAATCGCACCACCGGCGCTGCCATGAACGATTGCGTCGTGGACGTGACGATTGACCGCAACTCCCGACATTGGGATCGCAGCGTTGTTCATCGCCTTTGCCATCGTCAAAATGTCTGGAGTGACACCGAACAGCTCGCTAGCGGTGGCTTTGCCCAAACGACCGAAGCCGGTGATCACCTCGTCGAATATCAGAAGAATGCCATGCTTCGTACAAATATCGCGCAAGCGCTGTAAGTAGCCCTGGGGTGGAACTAGCACGCCTGTCGAACCTGCAACGGGTTCAACAATCACCGCTGCGATGGTCGACGGGTCGTGCAGTGCGCACAGGCGCTCGAGATCATCAGCAAGGTGCGCGCCCCATGCAGGCTGGCCTTTGCTGTAAGCCATTTCGGCTAAGTTGTGTGTGTGCGAAATGTGATCGACACCAGGAATCAGCGCGCCCGAGTAGGCCTTGCGGTTTGCAACGATGCCACCAACAGAGATACCACCAAAGCCTACGCCGCTGTAGCCGCGCTCACGGCCGATCAGACGTGTGCGCTGACCTTCGCCGCGTGCGCGGTGGTAAGCGAGTGCAATTTTGAGTGCGGTGTCGACTGCTTCGGAGCCCGAGTTAGCAAAGAAGATGCGGTCCAGACCTGCCGGCATTACTTCAGCAATTTTCTTTGCTGCTTCGAATGCGAGTGGGTGACCCATCTGAAATGGAGGCGCATAGTCGAGCTCCATCATTTGTTTGTGTACGGCCTCAGTAATTTCGTCGCGGCAGTGGCCTGCGTTGACGCACCAGAGTCCTGCGCTCGCATCGAGCACTTTTTGGTCATCTGCCGTCGTGAAGTACATCCCTTTTGCACTTTTCAGGATGCGGGGTGCGGCTTTGAACTGTTTGTTGCCTGTAAAAGGCATCCAGAAATTAGCCATATCCAGATCTTTGGACAGGCTGACTTTTTCGGTAATAGCATTCATGGGAGGTCTCCGTTGTCGAGCGAATGCACCACTGTAACGGTTGGAATCGCATTTTGACCAGTACAGTTACAGTACATTATGGCAAACTGTATTGAAATTAGAGGCTTATTGTCCTCAAACTGTACTGGTAGATAAACATGACCTTAGCCCTGACGTTGGATCGGCAGTCGAATTTGAGTTTGGTCGAGCAGATCGTAGGTGCCGTCAAGCGTGCGATCGAGGGACGTACGTTGCGGGCGGGTGATGCGTTGCCCTCAGTGCGCGCACTGGCGCGCAGCCACGCAGTCAGTCCGTTTACCGTCGCGCAGTCTTACCAATGTCTGGTCGAGTCTGGGCACGTGGTTGCGCGTCGAGGGGCGGCGTATCGGGTAGCAGGCTTGACGCCATCGCTAGTGCGCCCTGCGCCCGTTTGGTCTGCACCGACTCTCAGTGCGGCCTGGCTGCTCTCAGACGTGTTTGCAGATCACTCAGTTCCCAGCAAGGCGGGGGCGGGCTGGATTCCTGGTGAGTGGATTAACGAAAGTGGCTTACAACACGCATTGCGTGCGCTTGGCAGAGTTCCTGGTCCGCGTTTCGGAGGCTATGGTCATCCGTATGGAATGGCGTCCTTACGCGAACAGATTTCCTTGTCGTTGCGTCGGTTTGACGTGCCCGTCGCGCCCAGCAATATTTTGTTAACGCAAGGCGCGACTCAGGCGCTTGATTTGGTCGTTCGCACTTTATTGCGACCGGGCGATACAGTCATTGTTGAAGACCCTTGTTACTGCAATCTCTTACAGATCCTAAAACTCGCTGGATTGAACGTAGTGGGCGTTGCTCGCACACAAGATGGCTATGACTTTGAGCAACTTGAGCATTTGTTACAGACGGCTCAACCGAAAGCAATTTTCGTTAATACGGTGTTGCAAAATCCGTCCGGTAGCTCCCTGTCTACCGAGAACGCCGAGCGGCTTTTGGCGTTGACGGATCGATATGGGTTGTGGGTCATTGAGGATGACATTTATCGCGAGCTTGCGCCTTCGGAGGCGGCATGTTTGGCCGCCTTGGAGGGGCTCAAACGGGTCATCTACATTTCAGGATTCTCCAAGACGATTGCGCCAACGTTGCGCGTGGGCTACTTGGCAGCGCATTCCGATGTCTTGGCGGATCTCGCTCGAACCAAGATGGCAGTGGGTTTGACATCATCAGAAGTCACTGAGCGTGTGGTGGCTAATGTCTTGAGCGAGGGACATTACGACAAGCATGTGCGGTTCATTACGGAGAAGTTGCGTGGCGCGCATCAAACTGTTGCACACAGTATGCGACAGGCAGGGCTTGATATTTTTGTTGAGCCTCAGGCGGGCTTATTTTTATGGGCAAAGCTACCGGTTCAACCCGATCGCAGCATTTCAGTTGCGACACGTGCGCTAGATCGAGGCATTTGGCTTGCTCCGGGTTCTTATTTTCGCCCCAACGACGGCGCGTCGAGTTGGTTTCGCTTTAACGTTGCGACGTCAAACAATGAGGGGTTGTGGACCTTCATCCGTTCTTTGTCTTAGCGGTCAACAGCCAAGTAAAGCGTCTCTTTGATTTCTTCCATGACTACATAGCTGCGTGATTCCGCCGAAGCAGGTAGGCGCTTCAGGATTTCGCCAAGTAATTGCCGATACTTATTCATTTCTGGCAAACGGGCTTTGATTAGGTAGTCAAAATCGCCTGACACCAGGTGGCATTCCATTACCTCGGGGACATATTCGAGCTCTTTTTTGACCTTATCAAACACGTCGCCCGATTTAGCTGACAGCTTGATTTCTAAGAAAACGAGCAGGTTTTTTCCGAGAGCTGCTGGATTGACCCGCGCGTAGTAACCGGTGATGACGCCCTCTCGCTCTAGTCTTCGTACGCGCTCAGAGCAAGGTGTGGCTGAGAGGCTGACACGCTCCGCAAGATCGGTCATGGAGATCCGGCCGTCGCGTTGCAGCACATCTAAAATTTTTAGATCGATTCGATCAAGTGGGCGCATGGTGTCTCCTGTGGGGGCATTTTAGTGAATTTCTGCCGTAACCTGTCAAAATGTCATCAGCGATAAGTTAAGTGAGGCAATATGTTTTTTAGACAAACTCCAGAATGTGCGTCCGCAGAGGTCTTCACTGAGATGCCGGGCAAGTTTCGACGGACAGGCGTGCGCTCGGCGTGGGCTGATGCGAATCGCGGTGGCGTGGCGATGGATTCCTTTCTAGAGGGGCCCGTATTTGACTCACAGGGCAACTTATACGTCACCGATATTATTTTTGGGCGCGTCTTTCGTATCGACCCCAAAGGTGATTGGGTTCAAATCGTGGAATACGATGGCGAGCCCAATGGAATGAAATTTTTGTCGGATGAGGAGCTCCTCATTACAGACTACAAAAACGGACTCATGCGTTTGACGATTCAGTCTGGAAAGATCGAGCCTTATTTATCCAGACGCAACACCGAGAGTTTTAAGGGCGTAAACGACCTGACGTGTGACTCGCAGGGCAATATTTATTTCACTGATCAGGGACAGTCCGGGATGCATGACCCGACGGGGCGCGTATATCGCTTGCAGCCCACGGGTAAGCTTGACTTGCTGCTTAGTAACGTACCGAGCCCTAATGGCCTCGTGCTCTCCCCGGACGAGAAAGTCTTGTATGTCGCCGTGACGCGTGGCAACTGCGTGTGGCGCGCGCCGCTGATGAGCGACGGTAGCGTTGCAAAGGTCGGGCAGTTTTTTACATCGTACGGACCAAGTGGCCCTGATGGTCTGGCCATCGATGTGGCGGGGAATCTTGCGATCGCCAATCCCGGCCTAGGCTATGTGTGGTTGATTAATCCCCGCGGGGAACCAATCGCTGTTTGGACGAGTCCAAAACAACACGCGATCACAAATGTCGCGTTTGGCGGGGCAGATAACCGTAATTTGTATTGCACGGAATCGGAGTCAGGAAGCATCTTGGTTATGCGCGCACCGCAAGCAGGCGCGAAGGTGCATCGTCCTATTCCGCGTATGCCCTAGCCTATGCGAAAATGCAATCTTGCAGTTCAACGTAAGAATGGTTTCACATGACACTTAATCGATCGATTTTTACCGCCCTCCCGCAGCTTGCCTTTGCACTGTGCACACTTTTTGCCGCAAGCGTATGGGCTGCGCCACCGATTCTTGTCCTCAACTCGCTGAACGCAGACGTGAGTGTGATCGATCCACAAACCTATACCGAGATCAAGCGAATCCCCGTTGGTAAGGAGCCACATCACCTGTACCTTACACCGGACAACAAGTCGGTGATGGTGGCTAACGCCGAAGGCGATTCCATCACGTTTCTTGACCCCAAGACTGCAGCGGTTCAACGCACGATGACAGGGATCTTGGATCCTTATCATTTACGATTTTCCCCGGATATGAAATGGTTTGTGACCGCAGCGAATCGATTGAATCACGTGGATATCTATCGTTGGGAGCGTGTTGGCGAAGAGTTTAAGTTGCATTTGGTCAAGCGGGTGCCTGCCGGAAAAACGCCAAGCCATATCGCGATCGATAGTAAGAGCACGATTGCCTACATCACTTTGCAAGATAGTCATCAGTTGACAGCGATTGAGCTGGCGACTCAAAAGCGCTTGTGGACCGTAAACGTAGGTAAGACACCGGCTGATTTATATCTGACACCCGATGATAAAACCCTACTAATTGGGCTGACGGGTGAAGACGGTGTCGAGGCTTATGACTTGTCGAGTGGTAAGGCTGTGCTGAAAAAGCGAATCCCGACGGGGAAAGGTGCGCATGCCTTCCGCTCGCAGGGTGATAAGCGCCACGTATTTGTGAGCAATCGCAGCGCAAATACCATTAGCCGAATTGACTGGACTACCTTGAGCGTGGTTGACACGTACAAAACTCCGGCCGGACCTGACTGTATGGAAATGCTGGCGGACGGAAAGACTCTTCGGGTTACAACACGCT
>JACCDO012349188.1_pt1 | contig 30273 bp, 29 predicted proteins | sample 7446101 | NCBI WGS metagenome assembly JACCDO01 (sample SAMN15323440, study PRJNA562643) | freshwater metagenome | isolation source: river surface water | place: USA:Blue River Watershed | collected 2017-08-16
AGCGCAAAAAAATGGCGCGCTCTTACAATTCTACATTGCGCACCTGTAATTTCGCGCATGACGGCGACAAGATTATTAAAATCGGGTATCCGTCTAGATGCCCAAATGCGCCGAGCTACGGCAATCCTCAAACCATGTCTTCGGACATCAAACAAGTATCCGAGGATGACATTAAAAACCTACTATTGTACGGACTAAGTGATATTATGGCAAGTATTGTGTGGCTTGATTATTCAAATGTAAAAAATAAAGAGTTTATGTCGTTAAATATGTGTTAATTTACATGTCAATTTTGGCGCAAAATTCTCCCTTATGACAAATTATTAAATTTTTTTTGTACATTTCTATAAAACATTCGGCCAGTGCCAATGTATCGACTAAAGCGTCGTGTGCATTGATCAACTCGCGTTTAAACAAGAATTTATATAATTCGCCGAGTTTGGGTTGCTTGTATTTGTGCGAATTATACTTAATTCTTGTGATATTTACACACCCGTTTGACGTACAGAAATAGTTCATTTTATTGATAGCATAAATAACTGGGTCCAACTTGTATCGATGTAGCTCGCTTAACAAAACATTACGGTCGAACAAAATATTATGGGCTATAAGTGTGTTACATGCCATTAGGTCGGTTTTTAGGTTCTCAATTGCCTGGGTAAAGGGTATTCCCGTAGTATTGGCAATATTATTACTGATTCGGTGAATATGCGAGTTATTAATACTGAACCCATCAGGTTTGATAATATACGAATGGCTGGCGAATTGTTTGAACTCGCCGTTTGGTTCGACGTCATATATGATCACTGCAATTTGCACAATGCGCGCGTTTTTGTAGCGGTGCGTTTGCGAATATGGGTAATATACATTAAATCCGATCTGTTCCGGGAGACCGCTCGTCTCCAAATCAATAAATGCTATTTTCATGCTGCTTATATAATAATTCATTTTGAATTCAAATTTAATTTATCCTATAAATGGACAGAACATTGCGTAGTTATTTACAACAGGCAGACGACGCCCATGAATATTTAGAAAAATTTTATATTGCTCTTCCGGTGAATAAGATTGAAGAGAAAGTGATTGAACTGCAGTCTGCTATAAAAACCATACAGGCGGTTGCGTATCAGTTGGCTAACGTTTCTAATATCATTAATAGGGCTGCTCTTACTAAGCGGCGAAACAAGGACCTCGACGTTAGCCCGCATATTAATCCGTATCCTACCGAAAATGACATTGGTACTCTTCGTAGTTTAAATCCGATTGAATCTAAAGAGGTCGCGGCCGGAATCAGCGTCCCAGTGCGCATAGTTGAGACTATCAATGATATACCCGCGTCTAATATTTATTACGTAAATGAGTTAAACCAATATGCAATAAACATTGCGGGAATAGTGATCAGAGGAAATCTCGGCAATATTGTTGACTATAAAACCGAAAATTCGGCCAAATGCGAATATGGCATAAATTGTAAGAGCTTTACCAATAAAACACAATGTCCTTATTATCATGACCCGTTAGACTACAAGCATCACAAAATATCGAAGCCCAATAATATACGCAACTTTACGACGGGCAGTTGGATATACAGCAAGAAAAAAACGCCAAGAACATATTTTACAAGACATATAGGATCCGGCGACAGACTTATTTATGATTTGAAGACGTTGAAGAAAGTACAATACCGCGAAGAAATATCTAACAGGGAAGGGCAGTTAATTCATGATTTACTTATTTACATGATATTAAATGAACGCGGCCTATTAGAGAGGTATACGCATTGGAAACATATGCCGAAAAAATCAGTTGAATGAATTTTATGTTTATTAATATACCATGGACATATTTAGATCTTTTAAGAAACCTGCGAAGTCGCAAAAGTATGCGGATATTCATAGCTTCGAATCGCGAAAAAAAGATACTGAGAATGCGCGCTTAAAATGCCCTGACAAGATACCCGTAATCTGCGAGGTACACGATGGAAGCAAACATTTGATTCAATTGCAAAACAGCAAGTATTTAGTATCGGGAGACTTAAGCATTGGCCAGTTTCTTATGTTGATACGAAAACGCATTACTATATCGCCAGACCAAGGTGTATTTTTATTTAATCAAAAAAATGAACTGTTTACTACCTCACAGTTGTTAAAGAATACTTATGCGGAATGTAAAGATACGGATGGGTTTTTATATTTTACTCTTTCGGTAGAATCTACATTTGGATAAAAAAGGATATAAACTAATACATGTATGGCCCGTAGGAGAATGAGCCGTCGAAAGTGGGTGGTTGGGAGAAGATGTTGGTTTGTGGTAGTGGTGAGTAATGGGTGTAATTAATGGTTGGGTCGCTAAAGATGTTGTCGAGTGGAAACTGAGGGGGAAAGTGCGGAACCTGAGAAACCTGCGGTGGAAACTGTGGTGGAACCTGGGGTGGAAACTGCGGCAAGAACTGGCTCGAGTACGGATTATAAGTACTGTACGAACTTGCCTGGCTGGTGTGAGTGTACATAGAGGAAATGTTTTGTGTAATGGGATTGGCGGGACCGCCCGTGATATAAGCGGGAGGAGGTGCGACAACCTGTACAGCGGTATTTGTGGGGCCAAACGCGCTGTGCTGGAAGTTTGTGGTTGATGATGGTGGTATAACGGAGCCCACGTGATTGGGCTTCCAGTGTGTCATGAAGTGGGTGACAATGTTGTCAAAGTTGTCGAGAACGTGGGTGCGGGTGATCTTGCAGAGTGGCATTCCGGCTAATTCATCCTTTGTAACCCAGCGGATGTCCGAAACTTCGTTTACCTGATAAATGTCATGAGGGTCAATGTGAAATGCAAAATTGTCCTTTGGGGTCGCGTAGTATAGGACAAATTCGTATTGAACGCCCATGTCCGTGTAGCTAATGTTGAATGGCGCGATGTAGTTATGGACATTGAAGGAGTCTGGATCTACTTTGGTTTCTTCTATTAATTCGCGCACCGCAACGCCTATTTCGAAGTCCTTGGTCGTGGGATACAGTCGGCATTCTCCGTCATTGCTTCGTCCTTTTGGAAAGCTCCAAGGTCGCACTCCGTCGCGTGTTGAGTTCCGAATTAGGGGGCGTAGAATGTGCAGGGTCTTCATGTATTCTCGGAGACGGCGCTGTATGAAGGAGTCTTGTCTTTTCTGTTCCATTTGGGCGAGAAGTTTGCTGTAACATTTCTTGAGACTTTCTAGGAAGAACGGGTATTTGGTCAGGGCGGTGTCGTTGAGGCAGTCCAGCTTCTCGGCGGCGGTCATTGAATTGGCAAAATCTAAAGTTAGATGGGAAGTTCCATAATATTTACGTCCACCGATAAGGCACCCGGTTGCATACGATACAGGGTGCTCTAATAATACAATGCGAGGGTCCGCAGCGGTGGGGTCAATTACTATGATACCTATGGATCTAATTGTACAGGACATTTTTTTTGGGGTTTTGGAAAAATAATACAGATACTATATTATCTTACCTACGGGTATACGGGGTACAATAATGCCGGAATATTCAATTTTTCTATTAGACCCATATAAATCTATAGTATATGAGTCTATAATGAAAAAAGCGTATGGCCTGATTTGTTGCAGAAATCACCCTATTTATGGTATCCAAATCGTATTAGTTAAAAAACCAATAACTTACCATTTTTGCGAATTTATATCCGGGCATTATCGGAAAATGGACGATGTTCATCTTAAAAAACTATTTAATAATATGACATTCCATGAGAAAATGGACATACTAAGTATGAAGTTCAATTTAATGTGGTACCGAATTTATAAAACCAATCCAGACCAAATATTTATGCAGGGAGTCGGCAGTTTCTTGTCTAAGCAATATATGCGCAAGAAAACCAAATTTGAGGCCAGCTTTTTGCAAGATGGAGGCGCAAGGCTCCGGGCATTAATAGACGACACGACTAATGCCGAAACATTGTGGGAGGTGCCTAAGGGACGGCGCCAAGAGCAAACTGGAGAAGAATACATTAATGCGGCTATCCGTGAATTTACCGAAGAAACAAACATACAGCCTAGCCAATATAGGCTATTGTTGCATATTTCGCCGTATATCGAGACTTATTCAGACTTCGGCACTACCTATCAGAATATTTATTATTTTGCATCTGCCGTGGGTGACTGGATTCCAACTATTAAATTTAGCAATGGAATGCAAATATCCGAAGTTTCGGCAATTAGCTGGTGTAGTTTACTAGATATCAAAAACATGAAACTTGATAAGAATACGCACCGGCGTCTTATTGCTTTATTTAAGAAAATAAGTAAAAAATATAGAAATCATGTTAAAGCAATAACACAGCCATCATATACTCATGGCGCAAGGAAGTTATTTACCTAGTCAGACTGTATCTACATCAGAAACGCCTACTATGTCCGCGCAAGAGATTTTGCAAACTTTAGAGGCGTCGTACCAAGAAACGAGTCGCAATTTGGCGACAGTGCGCGAATCGCTGACCAAATCGCAAGAAGCGGTAATAGCAGCGCAGGATGCGTCGTTTAAAGCTTATCATCTATTAAGCATCAATAAAGAAAGACACCTGATCAATCTTATAGGCCAGCATCAGCAACAGCATGCCCAGTGCGTCCAAGAGCTAGAAAAGGTTAAACAACTGTATCAAAATTTACTTAGCCGTCAATTGCCGGTGTCTACATCTAGTCAATTTTTGCCGAGTGACAGCACTAGCAATTTTCTTACCATGGATCAACTTAAATCACGCCAAGATAATATAGCAACTTAGGGTTTTATGTCTCATATTTTTTTGTCAAAATATAGATACACATATAATATAGAATAAATGTCATCGTTCGGCAAAAAAAGTTGTCCGTCGGTTGTATATTTTGACAATAATGCTACTACATTAGTTTGCCTACCGGCAAAAAAAGTGCACGGCGAGTGGTTAAGCTGTTACAATGCATCGTCTGACAGCAAAATAGCTAAACCGGCAAAGGATCTATTAGAAAAAGCGCAAGATGTGCTACTTGCACATTGTGGCGTGTCTACTGCTACCCATACGGCTATATTTACGTCAGGCGCGACAGAAAGTAACTGCCTGATGATCAAGGCATGTGTTAAGGCATATAAAAAGAAACTGCACGAGAGAGGAAGCGAACTAAGGCCGCATGTAGTATCTAGTGAAACCGAGCATCATTCGGTTTTGGAGTGTTTGCGATCATTAGAAGAAACCGATGAAGTAGATGTTACATTAGTAGCGCCCACGATATACGGCAATATTTTGCCAGAAGATGTAGAAAAGGCGATTAGGCCGAACACCTGCTTGATTACTATTATGTTTGCAAATAATGAGGTTCCTGTTATAAATAATGTTGAGAGCATTGGCGAAATTGCGCATAAACATCGCATACCGATGCATAGCGATTGCGTACAACTATTCGGTAAATACAAAATAGATATACCAAAAAATAACTTAGATGCTCTTAGTGCGTCGGCCCATAAATTTTACGGGCCTAAGGGCGTAGGTATTCTTATTGTTAGTAATAATTTAATAGAAGGCTATAAACTAACGGCAGAAATTCATGGGTCTCAACAATATGGATTACGGGGTGGCACCGAGAATATCGCCGGCATAGCATCGACCATTGTTGCGCTTAAAACGGCTTTCAAAAATCGCAAAGCAAAGAATCAGCGACTATTTAAGCTTAGAGACGTTATGTTGCAAAAACTTAATAAACTATATCCAGTCGGCAACTTTGTAGATTATGTAAATGACAAGGGCGAAAAAAATATGGTAGAGATTGTGTCGTTAGGGCCGCCAGAAGACAGCATTAAACACATATTAGCGAATACGTTACTTATTTCTATCGCAAAAAATAAAGGTAAACCATTTTGCAATATTGAGTTAAAGAAATTCTTAGACTCTAAGAATTTCGTCGTTTCTGTAGGATCTGCTTGCCTTACCAAGTCGGACAAAGCTAGCCACGTATTGTCAGCAATAGGCGCGCCGCCTGTTATTAAACGAGGAGTAATCCGTATTTCATTTGGAGATAATAATACGATAGACGAAATTAACAAGTTTATCAAAGTGTTTCAGCAAGGAGTTGAAAAACAGTGTATGGATTTGTAGATTATATGGTTTGCTGACCTACAGGCTGTCCCATAGGCATCTGTTGCATAGGCTGATATTGCTGCTGGTATCCTTCTTGCTGACCTATAGGCTGTCCCATCGGCATCTGTTGCTGATATTGTTGCTGGTATCCTTCTTGTTGCCCTATAGGCTGATATTGCTGCTGGTATCCTTCTTGTTGACCTATAGGCATCGGTTGCATCGGTTGTCCCATATTTTCGGCAGGAGTTTTTCTAGGCCAGAAAACGTAGCCTAAAACGATAGCGAGTATTATGACAAAGAAAAGTATTGGTTTAATATTTTTTTTAATAAAATCAACAATTTTATTTGGCTCGGCATCCGTAATCGTAGTGGGGTCGTCAGGAACATACGGGCTTTTCGTATTATCTGTAAAAACGGTTTTGGTCGTAGTAGTGTTGGTTACCGTATTTGTGTTGTTTGAAGGGTTGGATGGCGTCGATGGATTAGTTACCAATCTGGTTCCGCAATCTTGCACAAATACATTACTGCTCAGTATGTTTGAGCCATCTGCACCTAGCGACTGTTTGCATACGGTGATATTTGGGCATGATCCTCTTAGATTTTTCGGTATGTACCCTTTTTCGGCGCATGTTTTATTCCAACATTTAACTAAACCACGTATTTCATTAGGAATGTAATCAGGAGCCTCCGCGTAGCAGGAACAAAATGGGTCATCTTGGTTACTTTTACAGTACTCATAAATAACCGACTCGTCTAGTTCGTCTTTACGATTTCTACAGGTTGTCGACATGTTTAGCGCGCATGCTTTGTTTAGTATGTTAACATTTGTATTTCTACATAAATCAGTTTCTAAATTATTTACGCAGTATTCATCCGCTTTAACACCGCATATTCCTCGAAATCTGCCCGCCAAATACTCGCCGGATCGCCCTTCATATCCTACAATATATTTGCCGTCAGGACACGCAAGTTTTACTCTTTTGTTATGTTGAGGGGCGCCAAAATCAAATATACCATCAACCCATCCATCGGCAACTAAATCTAATGCTTTAAACGGGCCGTTTATGGCATAAGGACTTCCGCCACCGCTGTACCCGTGTGGTCCTAGCTTTTGGCCATCAGAACAGGTAGCCCCCAATTGGTCGACGTGTGATCCAGACCGCCCTTCAATTCGTGTAATGTATTCTCCATCTTTACACTCTAGTCTTCCGAAATACGAGCCGTCCCCGGTATTAGTACCCGCATATGAAGTAACACTTCTCTCAGTATACGCCATTAATATATATTAACACATATTATTTTTTCCAAATACAACACTATACCCTAACATACTAAGAAAAATAACTACCACAAATAATAAAAACATATGCAATAGAGATCCGCCTAAACCAAAAATTGAGCCACACGAATGCGTTCTTTTCGCGGGACAACCAACATGTTCGACAGACTCAATATACTCGGGCTGTACATATTCGGGTCGGTTATTAAGCCGCAATTGTTTAGAAAAATCCACTTCATTTTCGATAACATTTAATGCGGTAGCCCCATAAAAATCTACGTCATATGCATTTATATTTGCGTCTCTAAGCGCAAGATTAAGATCGTCTATGTTGTCGCGATTGTTGGTAGCCCACACATGACTTAAATCATCGCTGGACACCCTTTTATAATCCATAATTGGCATTTCGTTGTCAATAGATAGTTTTTCATTGTAGTTACCAAATTGGCGGACGTTAGGATAACTTTCTAAATTAGCACCAAAGTATCCTATGTTTGCGTCTATTTCCTGATCCATAATAAAAGTATATTTTAAGCAACAAAAAAGAAAATAATATTAATAAGTAATTTAACTATCTTCATATTCAACTTCCACCTCGTCGGGGTCTGCTGTTTCCTCGGGGTCATCTTCATCACCGTTACCGGCTACCACATCATCGTCGACATCTGCTGCGACTTCGTCAAGATCCTCATCTTCGGCGTCCACTTCAGCATCGACTTCAGCTTCGGCATCTGCCGCCTCTGCCTCGCGTGCCTCCGCAGCTTCCTTACGGCTTGCTTGGCGGGCATCACGGCGTTCCTTCCACCAGGCACGGAACTTCTCAAGGCGATTCTTCATGTCGAGTCTAATTGGCTCAAATGGAATACCACAAATGTTGCTAACTTGGCGCAATGTATGGTACATAATCTCTTCATTTACAGTCTTAACGTCCTTAAGCAACACGACTTCCTTAAGATGGGCACCGATGCGCAAAATCGATTCATATACAATAATTGAACAGAATCGTTTAAAGTTCTCGCTCACCTTGATGTTATTAAACTTTGCCTTATCTGCGGCATTCTTTTGAGTACTAGCCAGTTGCATGCGAACAGATCGGCAAATTTCTACTACATATCCTTCAAAGTTTTCTTCATACTTAGGATCGGGATATTCGGGCAATACGGCCGTAACAGTGCCATCTTCGATCTCGCCCTTCTTGATCTTGCGGCGAGTTTCGCGAATTTCGTCTCTAGTTTGGCGGCAACTTTCGATCCAGTTAAGGGCGAGTTGATAACCATCTAGGGTACGTGCAAACGCATCCATAGGCACACGTTCATCAAATCCGTCGGTACAGCTAAGGGCATGTCTAAGTTGCAAGTTACTATGATCTTCAGCAACGCAATTAAGAATACCATTCTTAGCATATTGCATAACAAGAATATCCAGATATGCGGCAAGAGTATCGCGTACACCGCTTGAAAGTCTCAAGCATGACTTGTTAACAAGCGCCATAGCTCTAGACCATTGGTTAAATCGTTCGCGCTCAATGTCTTTCTTCTTGTCCTTAAATAGGCGCCCAAGTGCATAAGAGTCGTTTTCTTTGCACCACTCCTCAAAGCCGGCATAGAATTTCTTATTATATGATTTATTAAAAGCATTCAAAGTAAAGTTTTCTTGCTTAGATGCCTCCTTCTTGGCCTCTTGGTATCGCTTCTTCTCTTCTTCGCCATATGCTGACACAACTGAGTGCTCATAGTCGGCCATAAGCGCTTGGTAATGGGCACGTTCAGCGGCGCGAATAACATCCAACACAGATTTTTCGAGCTTATCAATTGGTGTTTGCTCACCTTGTTTGGGCATAGCGGGGTCCGGAACTTCGGCGGTCGGGCGTGGCTTAACTGGCTTATTTTCTGCCGCAATAATCTTGAGGCGAACTTCATGTTCCCTAGGATTAAAGGCATTGTGTACGAGGACCTTTTTAACTTTAGCGGGACCAATACCGATGCCGGACACGTCAATTGGTGTAGGTTTGGTATTAAGTGGGCGTTTAGGCTTAACGGTCTTAACCGCGGTTTTAGCGTTGGTCTTTGCCTTAGCATTAACCCTGGCACCACCTCGGTTGGCAGCACGTGGAGAAGTTTTCGGCGCCTCTTTTGCGGATCGCGACGTTCTGGAGGTAGAACGCGAAGCAACTCGCGGTGATCTGGTAGGAGAACGCGCGGTGGCTTTTTTAGCGGGTGTTTTCTTTGGGGCAACCGTAACGGCTACCAATCCTTTTGCTACAGTAAGTTTTTTTCTAGATACAACGGGTTCTTCTAGTTGCGGCTCGTCAACGACGGGCTCAGGTGCTACATCGGTGCTTGGTCCATTAGGAAACACAGGCTCTCTAAGAGTGGTCTTGGCTGTTGTATCTGCGGCGGAGCTCGCTGATTTGCGAGCAACTGGTTTTTCTACGACTGGCGCGGCAGTTGGTTCAGCTGCCGGTTTTGCGGCTACCCGCGTTTTTCTAACTTGCTTAGGTTCGGTAGTAGTATCAACAACGGATGCAACTTTGGTAGTCATTTTGGTAGTAATGCGTATATGAGTATTGGCAATACTTCTTTAAATAGAAATAACTTGTATAATTGTTTTATCATAATTCAATTTTTAAATAGGGGTTAAATAATATGTATAACACGCGGTTTAATTAAACAAAAAATAAAGCATTAATTAATAAGTTGCTGCGCATGTGTAAATTGTCTATTCATCATCCGAATCCGAGTCTTCCGCGGTTTTAACATCGGTAGTATTTTTTTGCATAACATCTAACATTGTTTTGTCTACTTCTGCTAAGGCCGGAGTTTCGCTAACCAACTCAACTTTTTTATCTTTCTTTTTACTTATTTGAGCAAGAACGTCATCTACTTCGCTAATAGTAGGCAAACTGGGTTTCTTCTTTTCTTCTGTTTCGGCGACAGGCTTCTCGGCGTTTAGATTAGCGCCTAGTCGCTGCATCTGTTGTTGCATCTGTTGTTGCTGTTCATGCATTACGGCCATTTCATGCTGATGTGCTTCGTATGCTGTGTTTGCGGCATTACCGCCGCGTGGGACTAGATGTCCAGGCTGCCCAGGCTGCCCAGGATGTCCAGGATACATCGGCATGTTATTTCTTGGGTGTCCGGGCCAACCGGGCCCAGGCGGCCCACCGTGGTGCCCAGGCGGCATTCGTGGCTGCATCAGCCGCTTAAACTCTTCGTCTTTTTGTTCATTTGCCTGTTTCATTAACATCCAAACAATAAGCGCAACTAATGCAATAACAATTAATGCAAAAACAACAATAAGAATAGAGCTAGTCTGTGAATTTTCGTTATTTTTTTGCGCTGCTTCGGCTTCTTCTTTTGTTTTGCCTGCACCGCTAAAAATGGTTTGATGCGTGTCTACCATTTGTTCGCCTAATTCGTCATTAAGTATAACTTCAGCCGGGCCTTTAGAATTTCGCATAGTCGGGTCCGTTACATTTGGGGCAACACGTATAGGTTTGTTACTTTGCTTAATTGACATTTACGGTATATTCCTTTCTTGTTTTTTTGTTTAGAATAATAACAGAATTTATTTTTTTCTTTTAAGAAGATTATAAAATATAGAATTATAAAATGGATGTAATATGTGGAAATGCGGCAACTATACTTACAGCAATTAATAACATAGCCGAATTTTTGGCAGAATCGCTAGACATGTCTAAATACATAGCTAAAATAAAAGAGTACAAAAAGTTTAAATCGCCATCCGATGATTCGCTAGAATCATATACTAAATTGATGGGATTTTTACATGATATTGATGAGCTCGTTAAAAATATATCGACGGTAGTAGTCACGCATGATAATCATTCTGAGACTTTTATACTTAACCATAAGGCATTAGTAAACAAACTAAATGTTAAATATGTACAGTTTACAAAAGACCTGGCGGCTCTTAATCCTGATATAATTAAAACAGTTGGTAGCACCGTTTTCGACGATATTGCCAAAACCGATAATAAACTCGACAAAATCGTTAAACTACGCGAGCTGTATTATAAAAACCCGGCAATTATAAGTTTGTATGCTTATCTAATGCAACGCGCAATTAATGAGTTTTTTTCTATTGATAAATCACTAGTTTTCAAGTTGACCGAATTCATAACAGAAGACAAGGCACATGCATTACGCGGCAACTATAAAAGCAATATTCCGCCAAAAGATGCGTCAAAGAAGAATCCGCCACAAACGCGCTTCGGGTTGCTGCCGGTGACTGCCGCTATGCCACTTAAGGAATTGCTCAAAGTTATTTTGGCCGAAGACAACATAGCGGCGGATACTACAAATTTAGAAAAACTGGCAAAAAAGCACCATATAGGATTTATTGTGTTTACTAGCATAGTTAACACTCCTGCGGACTACAATATTTCGGCGCTGACATTACCCGATGTAGCAAAAGAATATATGCAACCAGACGAATACGGAATTACTAAGAAAACTATACAGCGCTTCACCACCTTAAATACGTACGGGGCGGGTTATGGATGGTCATTTTCTATTACTACACACAACAAAACGGCGGAAAAGTTTTATATTATCGAAACGCTAGATGGTGATACATACCGCTGTATGGCGCCATGGTTGCAATCTACCAAATATTCTGTGTCAAAGTTTAGGGTTAAGAAAATAATAGATTATGACCAAACGATTCCCTCTAGGGCGTTAGAATACCACGACTTAGCTATAAAGCAGGCGCTACCAAATATGTTTACTAATAAGATTTTGGCACTCGATGAATTTGATGCTAAGTTGGAAAATGTACAGTCCGGATCTATCCAACACAGCGTTGTAGATAAAGTTGTAAAAGTTGCCAGTAAGTTAATCGTTAAAACCAAATTTAAATCATCTAACGACGTGAGTAATTTATTGCACGAACCTGTTATAGTCGAGGCGTTTATTTCCGCCGTAGAGCAGGAGTTTGCCAGTGACACAAATAGCTTTAATGGCGGTGCATTTCCTAGATGCGAATTAGCGTCTAGTTTTATAACGGCGCTGCAAACTGCGTCGCGTAGATTTGCGCGTGAGGTGCACAATGGATACTCGCGAAATCCGCTGAAGGACGAAGATCTACAAGGCGATAGCAAGCAAGTTGCAACTGATAAGATAATAGAGGTACTTAAAAACGCAGTGGAATTGGTAATAAAATTAGATGATAATTTATTTACCTCTAGTTATTACAAATATTTGATTTTAAATTATAATATGTAAAGTATATCACATGTCTGAGGAAACCCCAACTACAATACATTACATTGATTCAAGTGAATATTACAATGTTTATGGTATATCAACATTGATCGTTGTGCTTTTGTTGTTATGGTATTTTATTAGAACTAACTTAGAAGAACCAGATGTGTCGTGTGAATTATATAGACGCGAGGGTTTAAATGGCATAAACATAGAAGACCCCGCAATTCTTGCGTATATGCCGGAATTTCAGCCAGACTTTGATGCGATTCCTATAGAACTTACTCCTCCTGACGAACCTAAGCCATATAAATTTTGGTCCGGTACATATGGAGATGTGCCGTTAAGTTTGTACGATGTCAAAGACGTAATGTATAAGCCAGAGTGGGACCATCGCACATCCATGTATATTCCTAATATGCGAACGGTGTTTAGAAATACATATACACCGCAAGAATCGAGGTTTTGGTAAACATTAAACTGTGTGCCTAGTCTCTGGTCGTTGTTCGTAAAAGAAATAGAAATACTTGATATTAGACTTTTTAATGCGTTCTTTAAGCTCTAGCCGAATTAGCTTACTGCGAATTACTAAGCACAAATCATCAACATTGACTTTATCAGGCAGGGCCGAGTCTAGTTTCTTAGCAACGGCGCGCAGATATTCTTTAGACTTCGATTTGCACACGGTACCTTTCTCTGTCTGCCTACTATCCTTATATTTTTTAATGTTATGGATAGGATTTCTGATTTTGAATCTAATATGCACGCCAGTGTTAGATCGTTCGTCAAAACCTACGATAAGGTTGTTTTCTTTAAACTCCTGTTCGTTCTGTAAATATGTTGGATTTTCGTCCCATCCTTTTTCTGGAATATATATGCGCGGAAACTTGGAAATATAATGGCCGATAGGTAACAGATCTGCCGACGCCTTGGTTATAAATTTGTTTTTCTTTTTTCTTCCGGCAAAGAGTGTCAGTGATTTGTTAACCGTATCGTTGTATTGTTGGCGGAATTCCTCGGGAATCCACGCGTTTGAGGTCCTATTGAACGTGGATTTCAGCAAATTAATGACGCCGCTAGTGACTAAGTCGGAATCATCGTCTGGGCTAATGTCGGCGAGTTCTTCTTTTCTTTTTTCGTATTTAGCCATTGCTTTTAACTTAATGTCCTTCGCGCGCACCGGAATGGCGTATTTGGTGTATTCTTTAAACACCCGTGGTTTGCTTGTATATGCCCACATGACTAAAGACAGTAGGTCATAATAATAAAGCATCTTAAAATAGAATTCATGGTATTCGTGCTTCTCTAAGGTTGGATCTGTCCATGCGCGAAACACGTATTCAATACATTCTTCTACAAATTTTATGTGAAATGTAGTACCGTACTCACACACTACGTTTTGCATGTTTTCTATGGCGATATCTACGTATTTGCGGTAAAATATCTTTTTCTTGTCATCGTAGTCGAAATCTATTCTTTTTGATTTTATGAATGTGTTTATATTGATCACTTTATGATCTTCTTGCTTAACTATACGGTATGGTGTTTCAATGTCTATGTCTGGTATGTTCGTTACATTGTTTACCGGAAATAAAATATAGTATTGTTTTTTTCCGCTCGGTATGGGGACTATAACATTATTTTGGCCGCCAGGAAGCGCAATAACTTTGTCGGCTGGGTTAAATAAGTGGTCTATGACAATTGGCGGAATTTTGACTAAGGGCTTACTGTATTCGGGTTTCACCGATTTACCTCCATACACCGGATTAAAAAGATGGTCGCCAGTAAGTGAACCATATGCATTAACATTTGGGCCGTCCTCGTATATAGCAGTTAAGTCATATTTGTCTACTGACTGATAACCGCCGCCACACTCAGTACGCGTTTGTTTGGCCGGAGTGCTGCCACCCTCTATATCAAAAGGCAGCCCTTCATCATCTGGATTACCATATTCGGTACTTAGTTCGTTAAACCCACCGCCTGTTACGCTGCGTTGTATAAAAGGCTCCACATAATTGTTAGAATCGCTCCAAGTTAGCTGACTTAGTGCGATTATAAAATTATCTTCGGAAAATAAGTTTGTATTTATCTCATCTTCGTAACTACTGGGGGGATTTCGAACTGCGTTTAATAAGTCTGTATATTCCCATACGCTCGACAATTCTATAAATAGTCGTTTAATTATGAACTTGATTATCTCTACTTCATGTTTAGCGTGATGTATGTTAAATGTAGACAAGTTTAGCTGATCCAACCGGAGCTGTTTAGAATGTTTGGCTGCATTAGTCGGTACATAAGCCAGAGGACCCAGTGAGTCGTCTAGTGTGTTCTTTTGGATTTTTTCGTGATTTATTATCGCATCTATCGCATTTTCGTGTAAGACCTTTTCGATCTTTTGTATAACTTGGAATGACTGTACTTTGTCTCGATACTTTTCTTCTTCATATGAAAACGCATAGTCATTTGAGGCATTCTTAACAGGCAAACAAGAAGTAAATATTTTTATTCGCACTACCTGGTTTTCTGGCGGTAGTCCCAAGTGCGAGTCTTTGCGGACAGCACGGCCGCGGATCTGAATGAACATTGGAATATTGTCGGGCTTGCTAGTAATATAAACATTTTGAATTGCTTTAATATCATAGCTTTCTTTAATAATTCGTGATCCAACTAATATTAAAAACTGCGAGCCATCGGTGTTGTCTACACTGCTAAATCGGTCTAATGAATGTTCCATTTGCGCCTTATCTATGTCGCTATGGGCCATCACGAATCGAGCAGGCGTAAATTTATGTGTGTTTTTTACAGTCTTTTTCCGCACTGCGCCTCCACGCGTAGTAGTATTAAGTTCACCACGTACAAGCACTGCATGTTTATCAGTGTATGCCGTAACACTAAATCCATGCGCCAAAAGCCAGTCGCCGAGTGGTTTGCCGATGGTGTTGAAAATTCGGATTTTAATCTGTTTGTTTTCGCTCTTAACAAGATCAGATAGAAACTCATCAAATTTATCTAAATATTCGCCGTTAAGTAGCGATTTAGCTTGTGTCGGAATATAATAATGGTCTGCCGCTTCTAGCGCGGTTGCTATTATTTTGTCGTCTATTAGTAGCGATCGACGGCGTATTTCGCGTATGGAGTTTTCTTCTTCCGTATCAGTGTATTCTTTTTCTTCCGTTTCAGCAGTTTCTTCATTCGCAAAATAGACAACGAATTTATCTGACTCGTCTCCACCTTGTATTTCATCTTTACTGTGCTGTAGTCTGGTTTTACCACATCGCATACATATAGTGTTGTCGGAACTTGATGAAAACTCATCTAGATAGCCGTTTTTAATTAACATTTGCTCTATAAACAGCACGCCGGACATATGCACTACATTGTGGTAGATAAAGATTTTACCGTTTTTAGCGACTATGTCGGCTTGGATCTCGTCTAATACGCGCGCGTATTTTTTAGAGTAATTTTCTAAGTTCTTTCGAATAAGAATATCTCCAACTATTTTATCGTCCTTGTAATCTATACCGTATTTGTCCTTGAATTTCTGCGAGGCTTCGGGTAACAATCGTTTAATCTGGTTAGTCTGGAAAATGCCGATGCCCTCTGGGTTCTCTGGATTTGGCATAGCAAAGTCGACCAGGTATTGCGAATCCTGCGAAAGCGCCCCAGTATACACCTGTTTGTATGTTTTGTAGTGAAATGCACTCATCGGACATCGTATAAATTTTAAGTATGGTATTTCTTTGATAGACTGTCCAATGTTAACAATTCTAGGATAGTATTTCGGATTAACATCAATTAAAAAACTAAATCTACCGCGCGATAATTCGGCTATTTTGTCTAATGCGCCGGGTTTAAGATCTTTGTCGTTTGCAAATAGATCTGTACGTGATATCCGCTTTTCGGCGGGCAACAGTAAATTAAGTAGATCCACTATTTCTGCCGGATTGTTATTTAGTGGCGTTGCGGACAGTGACACGAACCTAACGCTAGGCTCTTTATCGAGCACAGACTGCAATGCAACTCCCCAATTGTTCTTCTCGGAACTATTGTAAACATTGTGTATTTCGTCACCAATAATTAGGGAATTTTTAAATTCGGCTAACAATGGTAAATTATAAGTTATCTTACCAGACGCTAATGCAATACGAATTTCTTCCTCGTCCATTTCGTTTATGTTTACACCAGGGCTTGGTACGAAGATACGGTTGACAAATGTCTTATTACCGTAAAATCTAAAAAACCCGTTTCCTTTGCGGTTACTGAATCGTTTCTTAACTCGCGTTAATAATTCTTTGTATTTGTCGCGGTCTATCTGGCTTCCATTAGCCATTAACCGCTTAAGCTTGTCTAGTCTAATACGTTCATCCCTAGACAAAAAACCGAGCTCTGGATATTTAAGTAATTCGTTTTTAAATGCGCGTTCAGAAAACCCAATAATAAACACGCTACCTATCTCTTGGTTACCTAGGTCGCGCTCTATGTTGTAGTTTTTGATGAAATTCATTGCTATTGCTATGCCGCCTAATGTTTTGCCTGATCCGGTAGACCATTTAATATGGAGTCGTTTATAGTCAGTGTTTGGGTTAAAATAGTTTTCTACAAACTGTTGATGACCTAGAAGGCGCAGATAGCCGCTTCTTGCAATCTCACTATCTAGCATAAATCTAGGTATTATATCACTCGTAGCACTTATTGATTTAGTATCGTTCCATCGTTTAAACCAATAAAATTCCTTTCGAGTAAGTAAATCTTCGATTAATTCGGGGTCATCTTGCTCTAGATATGCCATGTTGTATATTAGTTAGTGGTTTGATTTTATGCAAAAAATTAAAAGACGACCACTGGTTAAAATTTGAGCACTATAAGTATATAAAATGTTACCAGAAAATATACTTATACACATTTTAAGTTATGTGTCTTACTTTGATTTAGATAACATACTATTTTCTAATAAACGAATCAAAAAAATTATATACAATAGGCGTTTAACTATTAGGTATCTAAAAGAGAAAACCGAGTACAAAATTGAAGGCAAATTACATCGCGAAGATGGGCCAGCCATTGAATATTCAGATATCGCATATGGGAAAACTCTTTTAGGGCCAGTCGGGCCCGATCAGCGCTTATACGTGTGCGATAGTAAAAACACAAAACATTGGTACTATAAAGGCGAACTACATAATGATAATGGGCCAGCCATACTATTACCAGACGGGTCATGCGAATATCGGCAACACGGGTTATTACACCGTGAAGACGGTCCTGCTATTATTCTCATACCTCTTAATATAAAAGATTGGTATATAAATCATAAAAGAATCGAAGCGACATATACAAATCCATTTTAGTCCGCAAATATACATAATCCCCCTACTAATACCCCTACTGCATTTACTAATATTGTCATAATCATACCACTCAGTCGTTCTCCGCTACTCATAGTATTTTTATCTTCGCATTTATCAAATGTGCTCTCAACTTGATATAACCAATAACATAAATAAATAAAGTAACCTATTATTAATAGTCCTGCAATAACACCTCCAACTGCCATCTCGTATATTTAGGGCATCAAAAAAATGAAAAATAAATATCATATATTGAAATGTATCCGCGCGACATTTTCTGCATTATAGTCGAGTATATCCCGTACTCCAAACTCGCCGGGTGCCTAGCCATTACATCGTTATCTGATCAAGAAAAGGAAAAAATCCAACGCCAAGTGTATAACGCACGTCTGACGGTCACAGTAAGTGATACTGGGGTAATGTACAGGATAGACAATCTTTTACATCGGGAGGACGGTCCGGCATTTGAACTTTTCAATAGAAATTGGTCGTGGTATAAACATGGCAAATTGCACAATCCCAACGGGCCGGCGAGAATACTTGACGATGGCCAAACGGAATGGTGGCAAAATGGTAAACTACACAATCCTAATGGGCCCGCTAAAATATTCGCCAATGGCAAAAAAACTTGGTATGTATATGGTATACATATAACACCTTTTTAAAATTGAATTTGAATGATATAATAAATGCAGGTACCAGACGACGTTGTTATCCATATGCTAAAGTATGTATCTTACTTTGATTTAGATGCGTATTTTGCAGCGTTGCCTATACCTATTAATAAACAGCAGAAAACTAAGCAAAAATTATATGACCAACGGTTGACTGTAACTAAGAGTAAACACTGTATACGTTACACAATAGAAAACGCACTACATCGCGCCGATGGGCCGGCAGTAGAACACGCTAATGGTCACAAAGAATGGTACTCAAAGGGCGCCCTTCATCGCCCCGATGGGCCCGCTATAGAACATACAGACGATAAAAAATGGTGGTTTTTGAATGGAGAAAAGCATCGCACAGATGGGCCAGCAGTAGAATATGACGATGGTCATAAAGAGTGGTACCTACACGGCAACCGTCACCGCGAAGATGGGCCAGCAGTAGAAGACGCCAATGGCACAAAATGGTGGTACATAAATGGGTACCTTCATCGACTAGACGGGCCCGCGGTAGAGTGTGCAGACGGCACAAAGTGGTGGTGTGTAAATGGGCAGCTGCACCGCGAAGATGGGCCAGCAGTAGAAGACGCCAATGGCACTAAAAAATGGTATGTTAAAGGCAAAAGAGTTGACCCATTTTAATTTTTTTAAAGTTTGAATAGTAATTGATATATAAGCGTAAATGGCGTGCTATATTTATGAGCATCCTGAGCATAGGGACCCAGACATTTACAAAATAGGCAAGTCAAACAATGTTATAGTTAGATATATGAATTTATCTACATCATACGAAAACGAAATTACAAATAGTTGGTATTTATATCCTAAAAGAGGTAACGATTATTCTAGTGGTATGTTATTCTTTATTGAGAAAACTATTCATAGGCTATTTGATTCATGCCGTAGAGTTAAATCGAGCGAGTTTTTTCAAATACGGGATATCAATAGCTTTTTAAAAGACTTGGTAGAATATTTTGAGCAAATAAACACCCCATTAGTATTAACTAGAAATGTCGAGGACTTAAAAGACTTGTATGATTATGCGGTACCTGCTGAAACATTAACGGAAGAAGTAACAAATAGGTATATTAAAGACACGCCGCGTGTTCCTAAGAAGTATTTAAGGGATACGGCAACATCAAAAAATCCTTATAAACATCAGGAGCCAATATTAGAGGCGATCTATAAATGGCACGAATCGGATGAAACTGCGGGCAAAATAATTCTGCCTCCCGGAATAGGTAAATCATACATAACCTCATTTTATTTGCGGTCTTTGTCGCAAGAATCGTGCGTGCCTATATTTGTGCCACTTAGGAGCATCAAAGTAGATTTCGATAATGCATTGCAAAAATGCGAGGTTGTATGTAACACGCGCGTAATCGTAAATGATACGGCGCGAAAAACAAATTGGCATGATGAAGATGCCATAGATGTGATAATTTACGACGAGGCGCATCATATGTGTGCTACGGAAAATAAGAAACTTCTTAATATTGATTCAGAAAAAAAGCTATTCTTAACGGCAACAGAAAAGGTCATAAATGACAATGACGCATTTGATATGAATGATCCCGTTTTTGGCAAATGTATCTATAGAATGAGCATTTTAGAAGCTATCCAGAAAGGATTATTAGCCGATTATAAGGTGTTTCTTACTGACTGGACAAAGGGGCTACGCCATACTGTAGAAACATTACAAGAAATGCATCGCCGTAAAATAATTATGTTCTTTAATAAAACGGCTAATGCAATTAAAATATGTGATGAACTTAACGGGCTGGGATTTTCGGCCAAATATATAATTGGCACTACATCTATGACAGAGCGGGCAAATATTATTCAGCAGTTTGAGACCATGGAATTTAGCATAATATGTAATGTAGGTTGTATGGGAGAAGGCGTTAATATACCATGTATCGACACAGTTATATTTATGGAAAAGCGCGAGAGTAATATTGGCATAATCCAGAATATTGGCCGCGGATTACGGAAACATCCTAGTAAAGACTTTTGCATGGTAGTAATTAAGGAAGAGATGATGAATTATAGGTTTATTAAAAATCTATTAGTTTATGATTCTAGATGGAGTAATGCGCGAGCTATGCTACTTGGTAAAGAGCACAAATCTGCAAAAAATAATAAAACTATTTCTTATTCTATCGATGGAATAATTAAAATGATAGAGTTGGGAAATACTAAGGGTCTTAACGCGACTGAGGCGTTTATACAACGGTTACGATCTAGAAAAATATACTCGGCTAGTGAGTATCATAAAGCAGTAACCGAGTACACTGATGAATATCCTAAATATCCTATAGCCGTATTCGATGACTTTAATTATGCTGACTTGCTAAAATGTAAAAACCCTTATAACTACGATGAGTGCATTGCGCGTATTCTAGAACTTTATGAAACCGAAAAGGACAATCTTAAAAAAATACGAATTACTGCAAACAAGTTTACCCATATATGTAACTTAGACAATCGTATAGATATTGGCATTTTAGAAAAACTCAAAATAGACAAGACTCTATCAAAAAAATTAAACTTATTGTTTAATTCAGTTGCTGGACGTCGTATTATTAAATAGTAATTGAAGATATGCATTTTTTTCATCTTCTATTTTTCTACGTGCTTCGTGATACATAGTTAACATTGAATCTACTAATTTATATTTATCGACAACTTCTTGCTGTTTTTCTAAACTAGGGACAGGAATTTTAAAAGCATCTAGTTTTTCTTTTGTTATGTTTTTAATACCTACTCCTGTCATCATATTATCAATAGCATCAATTCTATTACTAAGGTAATAATAAACATACTTAATATTAACAGAATTCTTTGTTTTTAGTACATATATATGATCTTTTTCTGCACTAAATTTATTATCAAATCGTACCATTGCGTTACCATTTCTATTGATAATCAAACTAGGTTCGTCGTAGTGACATTCATCAACATATTTAATTTTTTCGGAACAAGTGTAAAATCGGTATAACCCTTCGTCTTTTCCGTTCTTACTCTGATAAGAACCACGTTTTGGAAGATATTCGCATACTTCTCCAAGTGTTTTAACATTGCCATCTTTAAACAGCGGGTCGATATAAATTTCACGTAACAATTGCTTGTTGTTTTCAATGCTTTCAATTAGTTTAGTCACTTCTTGAGAATCATTATCATACTTATTACAGTGGGTGACAATTTCTTGCTGTTTCTCTAAGCTTGGGATAGGAATTTTAATATCATTAAATATTTCGATATCCAATGATTTATTTGCAGCTCCTTTGATATATTTTTTCATAATATTTTTTTGAATATTATTAACTAGGTAATAATACAAATATTTAGGTAAAAGTATATTTCTATCTGTTTTAAGCATCCATAACAAACTACAGTATGCAAACTTACCATGGTAATAGTGCACTGGCCATGTAACTCCGGATGAAACATTAGAAACAAACACAGCATCTTCATCAAAATCAAATATATCACAGTTTTGCCATTTATTTTCAAATGCAATTGTAATAAATTTGGAGACTCCCGCGTCACTAATTTTTGTTTTTGTTGAAGAATGTTTACCTTTAATTAACTCACATACTTCGCCAAGTGTTTTAATATCCCAAGTAGAATCAATAGGTCTATAAACGTCTACTTGATTGTAATATTTATAATCAAGGAAATAATTTTTTGCTTCTAATTCTTCAGACTCTACTGTTCCTAATTTAATGTAACTTGCACATGATTTATCAGTTTCATAGAAATCAACGCTACTTGTGCAGGTGCTGTCGTATTTGCTGAAAAACAACACTACTGTGGCAACGCCTGCATTGTCAAAAACACCGCCCGGAACGGCAAGAACTGCGTATAATGTGCATTCTTTAATTAAATAAGCGCGCAGTTCTGCGTATTTACCTTTTCCTGTAAGTAGTTGACCTGCAGGTAACACAATATTACAGCGTCCATCCGTTGCCAATTTCGCGATACAATGCTGTAAGAACAGTGCAGACCCATCTGCCATACTAATAGGATACATTTCCTTGGCGGGAATATTTGTAGCTTTCGGCGAAACATTTCCTTTTTTAAGCGGGGCTGCTTTGAATTCAACATTTGCCACAACTTCAGTGTATTTTATATTTTTTACGCCAAATGGTGGATTGGTACCAATCCAGTCATATTTTTTCGCTGAATTATTCCGGAGTGAATCGCCGTTTATCAAGTTACAAAGTGATCCAGTGGTGAGTATTAAATTCATTAATCCGTTTGCAAATGTATCAGGCTCAAGTTCACCCCCATATACATTACTAGGGACTATGTCGAATGTTTTATACATTTCAGTTAAAAATCCGCAGGTTCCCGCACAAGGATCATAAATAGTTTCTGGTTGTTTATGATCTACAAAGATTTCTTTGTTAAGTTGCATAATTAAGTTGATTAGTTTTCTAGGCGTAAAATACTGTCCTAGCGACTGGCCTCCACCACCACCTTTCTTGTTTACAAAGTGTTCGTAAATGGAGCCGCCAATATCTTCTTCAAGTTTACTAAAGTTTACATTTTTTAGTGTTTCTTGTATTTTTTGAACAGCCACATCTAAAATTTTGTCAGGTGCATTAAATGCTTTATTTTTAGGGAAAATAGCATTTGTAAACGGATGTAAACTTAGCATATTCCAGACTAATGTAACTATTTCGTCAAAATCGCGGTCTCTAACATCTTCGTCTGCCAAATTGCTAAACTTCAAATACCTCACATCTATTTCTTCAAATTCAGGAATATTATCGTAATGTTCAGGATTAAGAATATCTACAAGTTTACCACCTTCGGACATGTAAGGCTCCATGAATTTCAGCAATAGTAGGCGAATAATATCATAGTACGCCTTTTGGCCAGTAATGCCTGGCTTACGCATCACATCATGTAGGTTTTGAACTAGGCTGAGAATCACGCGAGAACTATTACAGGGTTCTTCTTTTTCCGCTAATTTTGCTTCTACTACTGCTACTCGTTCTTCAAGGGACTTATTATCACACGATATCTTTTTATTAAGATGACGTTCGAAGTCGGTCTTTTTAGTAGTGGTAAAATCGTTGCATTTCGGACAAGTGTAAATAGGCATAGTGTAAAAAGCGGCGAATCTTACGATGGGTATATAGAGCTGTTTATAAATTTTTATATTGGAATTCAAATTTTGAAAATAGCACAATATTGAACCGTTCTAGTTTTTGAAGTTTGAAAAAATAGGGTAAAAAAATAATAACATGATCAGTGCGTGTTGTAAGTATTGCAGTAATTTAATTTTCATATGTATTGTATTAATTCCTAGTTTAGTGTTTATAGTTAACATATTGACTATAAATCACAGTAATGAAACTGACGTGCTTTCTATAACAACAAATGCAGCACTTGGTCTATTAGTTGGGTTAATGATTGGTTGCATTGTAGGTATGTTTATATACTATTTTTATGATATGTACAAAAGTACACGGCCTTTACCGGAAGTCCCACCCGCTGCAAATGTTGTACTGCCTGTATAAAAGTTGAATTCTACGTAGATTTTAAAAAGAATGGCAGATGAACTCTCATTAAGTCGTACCGAACAAATTGTATTGGGTATAATAGCAAGTATAATCTGGATAGGAATTTCGGCAATATGTCTTATATCAATGCTTAAAAATGGATCAGATGAACCAATTATGATTTTCGCATATGTAGATGCGAGCGTATTTATAGGTCTTGTTTCGAGCTTCCTTATAACACTACATATTGGTATGTTATATGAATTTTGGATTAAGCCGTATTGTGTGAAACAGACCACTCAAAACGTAGTTTAATTTTTTGAAGTTTGAAAAACGTATACCATAAAAAAGAATGGAAGACCGAAATGTCCTGCGGCTCGTGGCTGTCACTGGTATCATACTGTTTGCGTTAATGGATACCTTAATACTTATATATGGCACCGATCTCAGTGTTATTAATATAGTAGGATATACACTAATGAGTTTCTTTATGGGTGGGTTTCTGGGCGGTGCTATTGTAGGCGGCTTTTTAGGTACTATATATGAAAATTGTATTGAACCGTATTGTATTTCTGTCAGTAATAAACAGCCGTTACCGGAGAGCACTACAGAACTAGTTTAATATTTTTTGAAAGTTGAAAAATGTATACGATAAAAACCATGGACGACAAACGCATGCTTGGCTTGTTAATAATATGTATTGCAATTATGATACCTACCACGACGTACTTAATAATATCTATAGACACTGCCCATGACCCGATAAATATGATCGGCTTAGTTATGTTTGGGTTGATGTATGGTATGGTGCTAGGCGGGATATTGGCTCTTATTGTTGGTGTTACGTATGAAAGCATAGTATGGTGTTGTAAATGTTGTAAGTGTTGTAGAAAGCCAAATAGACCTTTATTAGATATGAATTCGCCGTATCAGACGTTGTAATATTTTTTGAAAGTTGAATTTTATGTGAATTTAAAAAGAAAGCATGGAGACTTATTACGCTCCTACTTCTCGACTGCTTAATAATAAGTACGTTATATACCCATATTTGGCGATATGTACGATAGGATCTATTGCCGTTTCTATATACATTAGTTACATAAATACCGCAGATCATGATGAAAAAACTATGGCTGTGATAATATTTGGTAGTGTCTTTTTCGGCGGGTTGGCGGGTAGTATGGCGGGATGCCTTGGTGGACTAATGTTAGTATGGTTATGTGATAGTTCGGTGTATTGTTGTATTACAACAAAAAACGTATTATCCGAGATTTTGTTACAGCGCGACCCCTTACTGGCAATGGAACAAAACAAACCGTTGTATAGTTCGATAAATATTGAGATGCATTGATTTTTTTGAAAGTTGAATTTTATGTGAATTTAAAAAGAAATGGAAGAAACCCTCTTTGTGTTTCGTATTGTAGCAATTACAGGTACCGTTTTGTTTGCGTTAATGTTCACGCTATTAGTTGTATATGGCAATGATCACGATGCTAAAACGATTGTAGGATATGCGCTAACGAGTTTAGTTGTAGGCGGCTTACTAGGCGGTTTATTTGTAGGTGTCGGTATATTTGCTATATATGAACAATGGATAAAACCGTACTGTGCTAGACAGCCGCTACTAGATTCCGAAAGCACTGAATTAATTTAGTATTTTTTGGATAAATTTTTTACTTAAAAAAATTGAAAAATAGACGATAAGTATTATCGACAATTACAGTAATGAAGACAACGTGTGCTTCAGAATGCTGTGAATGTTGCGCTTGTGTTGCGGTTCCCCTGCAGTATGTACCCTGCCAAATACTGCAATACGTGTATGCCAGCTGTTCCAAGCCTTGTTTGAAGGAAGAGTACAAAACGTACGGCAAAGAAGCGGCATGCTGTCGTCTGTGCTGTTATTTGAAAACCCCTGTAAATGAGTGCGATGCTTGGTGTTCCAACAAGTGCCTAGATTACACGCTGTTAGCCCATAACGGACTATTGATGTGTCTGGCTAATGTTTACAATTCTCAAAAGGACATACCCAAAGTGGAACGTCCTGCCGATTACAGTCTATGTTGTGACTTAGGGTGTACATATTCCATTCTTGCATATCGCGCGAAACACGGTTTTCAGTATGCAAAACACCCAGCAAATAACAACACACAGTTTAACTGGAGGATGTGCGGGGTGAACACTTGCTGCATATGCGCCGCGCCTGTATTAATACCTTGTGCACTTGGCGCATCAGCGGCCACGGTTGTAGCATACTTTGCGTTAGCACCACTGTACTACGTAGTATCCACAATCGAAGCGCTCGCAGCGGGGTCTTGCTCTTGTTGTCTGGAAATGACAAAATGTTGTCTGCCATCCACTTGGTATGATTCCTGCAGGGCTGCCCAAAAACCCTGGATGGATAGAGTGTTTCGCACAGATTTCGAGAACCAACACAAAGAAGACAATGATTACTCAGGCAACAACGAGTGTTATTCATGTTCATCAATGTGTGGATGTTGTAGATATTGCCACGAGGATCCAAAGTGCGAGTGGTCGCTTCCTTGTCAGATGGAAATGTCGAAGCTCCCGGCTCCTAGTTTGTATTACGACCCAACTGTGACCGATTGGTTAGGAAATCCGCGACAGTCTATGAAATAAAAAAATTAATGCTTTTTCTTTTTTCCACCTTCATTACTAATAACTTTCGTAAGCATTTCCGGTAGATCCGCACAGCTCGACGCCATATTAACTAATTGCGCAGGTGTATATACACCGCTGACTAGCTTCGCAGTTTTAAGTTTAGCTAAATCCTCAGGATTAGCATTCCTGTACATAATATTCAGTAGTTCGCGCGTTTCTTCTTCGTCGAACTTTTCTAATTTAAGTTTGATGTCGAATCGACCCTCCCGTACCAATGCCGGGTCTATCAGCTCGATGTGATTAGTGGCGGCAATGATCACACGCCCCGTATGCTCTACAACGCCGTCTAGGGTGGTTAAAATAGTGTCTAATGTAAGTGTGTCTTCTATGTCTTGTATTTCCTTATCTATTTTTGCTAACTCTGCGGCCAAGTTGTCTTTGTTATCACCAGTTTTTTCGATCTGTAAAATACGGAGTCGCCGCTCTTTACGCTCCTTTATTTCGCTGGCTTGCTTTGTTTCCTCTGTCTCTTCGTTCTCGTCGTATTTTTCGTCTCTATTGCGAACCACACCCTTAATGCAGTCAAATTCATCCAATACATAAACTAATTTTTGGTAATCTTCGTCGTGTTTGTCAGTCGCCTTAAATAAGGCATTAAATTGCTCGGATGTTTTTATGCTTCGCATATCTATAATTCGAATACTACGATTTAGATAATTTGCTATCGCTTTCATTAACAGTGTTTTGCCTGTTCCTGGTTCGCCGTAAAGCATGATACCTAAATTTAGGCTTCCATATCCGCCTAGTGTTGGAGTTTCGCTTAGAAACCTGTCTAACATGTTTATGATTTTAGATTTATGCTTAGACGCATACATGCTCATATTTCGGTCGGCCCGTAATATAGATACTGACTGTTTACTATATATTTTTAACATCGATGAGGTAGTAACGTAGTTTTCCGTATCGTTAGATCTACTTTTAATATACTTAAGAAATCCGTCTACAACTATACGCGATGATGCATGTAAAGTTAAATTATCGGAATTGCGGTCAGTAGCTCCGACAAATATAAAATTACCTTTATCTACATATATCACATACCTGTAATTTCTGAAAACTTTATTTTTTTCGTTACTATAGAAGAGGCGCTCATAATCAGCATATTCTCTTGATAATCGACGAATCAACTGCTCTACACTTGTCTTATTGTTATATTTCGATACGACTTCGCCATTTATATCAATCGTAGCTTCATATCCAGTATTATATAAAGAGTCGTATAATTTACATACAGCTGATGCTATTTTAGGACACTTGACTGATAGTTTATATTCCGTCATCATATTATGCATATTAAAATTCTTCAAATCGTGTGTATTAATATTCCAAGAAGAGTTATAATCAAGTTTTATAATACTTCGAATTTTATATTCGGCGTACCATTTATTAATTACGCCAGCAATAAGAGTTTTAATGCCATACGATAGCAAAAATAGCAACAGAGCAATTATACAATTATCTCTCGTTCTGTCTCCTGTATTAATCCGCGTCATAATTTCATGTTTAATTATGTCGGAAAAAGCCGTTAGAAATGGCGATAAAAATGCAGATTCCTCCATGATATTTTTAAAAAAATAAAATTCACATTTCAGAAAAATTATGAGGGAACAACGACCCTGTCGAGCATATCCACGAGCCCCGAACAGCCTGCAGCCATTTCAACTAGTTTAGCCGGTGTGTATACGCCGCTTGCTAGCTTTGCCGTTTTGAGTTTAGATAGCTCATCAGCGGGGGAATCTTTAAACATCAAGGCTAACAAGTTGCGCGTTTCTTCTTCGTCAAACTTTCCTAACTCAATCTTGAGGCTTAATCGACCTTCTTTCATTAATGACGGGTCTACTCTGTCAATGTTGTTGGTTGTTGCTACAAGGACGCATCCGGACTGTTTCATGATGCTGTCAAGTGCTGAGCACATGGCTTCTACGTCTTTGACACAGTCAATATTTTCTAGCACATATACGGCAGAAGTATTAAATAAGGTGCTAAATTGCTCAATGGTTTCGATTGTTCCGATGTTTTGCATATCTACAATGCGGACGCTATAATTTAGATAATTAGCAATTGCTCTTATTAGAGCTGTTTCGCCGGTTCCTGGTTCGCTATGGAGTAGCACGCCTACATTACGATTGTCGAAGACGCTTAGGTTAATCTTGTTAGTTATCATCGAGTCCATGATTGTAGAGTATATTAAAAAAATAAAATTCAATTTTTTTAGACTATTTCCGTTTTTTCTTCTTTTCGGCAACAACTACTCTGTCGAGCATATCCGCTAACCCAACGCACTCCGACGCCATATTGACGAGTTTCGCCGGCGTGTATACGCCGCTAGCCAGTTTCGCCGTTTTGAGTTTAGCTAGATCTTTAGCGTCAGCGTCTTTAAACATCACGGTAAGCAGTTCGCGAGTCTCTTCTTCATCGAACTTTTCTAGCTTAAGTTTGATGTCAAATCGACCCTCTCTGATAAGTGCCGGGTCTATCATGTCGATGTGGTTAGTCGCGGCGATAATTACGCGCCCGGCGTGTTCTACGACGCCATCGAGCACTGTAAGCATAGTATCTAGGGTAAGTGCATTTTTACAAGTTTCTATGTCTTTGTCTATTTTTTCTAGCTCAGCACTAATATTACTGTTATTTGAGGCTGTTGCGGGTATTTGCAATATTTGAAGTCGGCGTTCTTTGAGTTCTTTAAGCTGGCTAGCTTGCGCTTGTTCGGTGTTATTTTCGCTCTCTCTATTCCTAACGACGCCTTTAATACAGTCGAACTCGTCAAATACGAATATTACTTTTCGATAATCTTCATATTCGTTTTCCTTAGTAAGAAACAAGTCATAAAAACAGTCCTGTGTTTTAATTTTACTCATGTCTATAATTCGAATACTGCGGTTTATATAATTCGCGATAGCCTTCATTAACATCGTTTTGCCTGTTCCTGGCTCGCCGTGAAGCATAATGCCTAGATTACGGCTACCATAACCTCCTAAGGTTATCTTATTACTTATAAACTTGTCTAGCACATTTAAAATTTTAGGCTTGTGTTTAGATACATACATATTCATATTTTTAGTAGGTAATAACGTCGACCAATAAAAACTGGATGCCCGGTAATAATATATTTTTAACGCGGGCGTTTCGGATGTAATGTCGCCGCTTGGTTTCTTACTAAGGTATTCTTGAAAATGGTCAATCGCTGCGTTTGAAGTGGCCTTTAGTATTAATTTATTGGCGGCGGTTTCCCAATATTCTACAAATACATATTCATTAAATTTAGCGTAAATAACTAATCTAGATTTATCAGAAAAAGCACCATTCTTACATGACTTAAGTGAATTTACGCACATCTCAATATCTCGGTCATCTACATTATCAGAAAACGCTCGAATTATTTTTTCTTTTGTCATGCTATGAGAAGACGACGCATCGTATAAATCCTTATATAGTTTAACTATTTTACAAAGCGACGCTTTA
>JACCDO011150209.1_pt1 | contig 30272 bp, 26 predicted proteins | sample 7446101 | NCBI WGS metagenome assembly JACCDO01 (sample SAMN15323440, study PRJNA562643) | freshwater metagenome | isolation source: river surface water | place: USA:Blue River Watershed | collected 2017-08-16
GCGATCCTTCGGGCGCTGGAGGTCACGAATGGCAACAAGTCGGATACGGCGAAATTGCTGGGAATTGGCCGCACGACCCTCTACCGAAGGCTTCGGTATTTCAAGCTCGACCACAGCGAAGGCTCCCTATAGTCCCTGCTCGCCGTTCATTGTGGTGGGGATCCCAGAGTGGGCTAGGCGTCCGAGCTCATCTTCTGATCCTTGCCAAGCGGAGACGTAGCCCTGCCCTCGTCGGGGCATGGCGAAACCCGGGCCCCGTCACCCTCTGTGAAAGAGCTCAAGCTGGATGTTGTCCGGGTCTCGAAAGACGATGCACGAGTAGTTGGCAGCCTGCATCTCGATGACCCCGGAATGCGGCACTCCTAAGTTCGTCAGCCATGCTGCCCAGGCCTCAAGGTCAGCGCGAGAGGACACGCCCCAGGCGATGTGGTCGAGTCCGGCCCGCCGTTCATCAAACTCTCCGCCGTGGAAACCCTCGTGATGGTGTAACCCGATCAGCAGCCCGGTCAGGGGATCGACGAGAAGTACGGCGTAACCACCGCTCTCGTCGAGGTGGTGACGTGGTTCTCGTTCAAGTCTCTGCAAGCCGAATACGGTGCAGTACCACTCTGACGACCGCTCGACGTCTGAGACGGTCGGAGAGAAGTGGTGAATGCCAGTGGTCGCTGGAGGTGAAGTGAAGGAGTCGGCGGACATGCACGTGATGCTAGGACGATGAAAGTCGAATGTCCATGAGTGGATCTTCGAAAAGCCACGCGTGCATCGTTCGATCGCCTTGCGATCAGTTGACGTTTTCCTGAAGCAGAGTGAACAGACTCGCGAAATCCAAGGCTCCGTAGCCGGCCTCGATCGCGGCAGCCAGTTGGTCACGCACCATGATCGCGGCAGGGGCAGCGACGCCGACCGCTGCAGCTTGGTCAATCGCGAGCGAGACGTCCTTGGCCATATCCCGTGTAGTAAAGGTTGCCTCGAAGTTGTTGACCTTCAGTGCTGCACCCTTGTAGGAGATAAATCGGCTCCCGAGGACGCTACCGTCGAGTGCGGCGAGGAAATCCTCCCGCGAAACCCCGGAAGCCTCGGCGAGAAGCGTTGCTTCGGCAAGCAGCTGCATGGTTCCGGCGAGCATCCCATTGATAGCGATTTTCACTACCCGAGACTCCTCGCGAGCACCGAGAACGATGGTGCTGGGAGTGATGTCAGCGAGGTACGGCTGGGCTGCCTCCAGTGACTCAGGGGCTGCCGAGAGAAGCAGTGTTGCGTTGCCGGACCTCACCACCGGGGGAGTCCCGCTTACGGCACCGCGGACGTACTCCACTCCGGCGAGGGTGCATGCGTCGGCAATATCTACGGATGTGGCGACATCGATAGTGGACAAATCGATGAGTAGTGATCCCGGCTGCATTGCTGCCACCGCACCGGCTTCCAGAAGAACTGCGCGAAGAGCCCGCCCATCGGTCAGCATGCTCACGACAACGGTTGAGTTGCTTACCGCTGCCGCGAGGGACTCAACGGCAACCACCCCGGGCCGTTCCAGGGCCCGCGCGGTCTCGTGGGTGCGATTCCACACCAGAACCTCACGCCCGGCGTCAGCCCAGCGATCGATCAGGGCCGCGCCCATTTTTCCTGCACCCAGCACGACGATCGCGGCCATGTCCACGCTCTTTCCCTGATTACGGCGGGTTCCTCGCCGTGCGACACTATGTGAGGGCCATCACTATACATTCAGTAAAGTATCAATTAACATTCGCTGGCCAACCTCGCTAACGAACAGGGAAATTCATGGAACTCCAGAACTCGTTCATCGTCCCGTCTGATCTTGACACTGCCTGGCAGACCCTTCTCGATGTCGAGGCGATTGCTCCGTGCATGCCCGGCGCGACGCTGGAGACTTTTACGGGTGATTCCTTCACCGCCACGGTCAAGGTCAAGCTCGGTCCGGTCATCCAGAACTTCAAGGGTGAGGGCGAGTTCACGTCGAAGGACGAGGCGACCCGCACTGTGGTCATCAAGGCGACCGGCAAGGAGATGAAGGGCGGCGGCACCGCCAGTGCGAACATCACTGCCAAGCTGACGGCTGTCAGTGCTAACGAGACTCGAGCTGACGTCGTGACTGACCTCACCATCACCGGTCGCGTTGCCCAGTTCGGCAAGGGCGTCATCGTGGATGTGTCGAAGGTGCTCATCGGCCAGTTCTCCGACAACCTGCGTCAGGTCATCCTCGCTCGCACCGCGAGCCAGGTAGAGGGCGGCTCTGCATCACCCGCTCCGGTGCTGGTGACCGCGGACTCCATCGACCTGCTCGGCTCCGCGGGTGCCCCGGTCTTCAAGCGGCTCATCCCCGTCGGCATCGGTCTCGTCGTCGTCGTCGGTGTCGTGTGGTGGCTCATCGCCCGCTAGCAAAAGTTCATACGTTGCCCCATCATGGGAGATGACGTGTCTCGCAGGAGGCCGTCGACTCCCGTGGTGGGGCCTCTGTCGAGAAGGGCGTGACGCAGTGTCGATCGTCGAACGATTCCCGGACCCTGAATCCCTCATCGATGGGCTGGCATCGGCCAGTTACGTTGTCGACAAGGGTCTCGCGACAGCCCTGTACTGTGCGGCACGTCTTCCTAAGCCCGTACTGCTGGAGGGTGAGCCGGGTATTGGCAAGACCCAGGCGGCACTCTCCCTGGCCAACTACCTGGACACGCCGCTGTTCCGGCTTCAGTGCTTCGAGGGCATTGACGCTTCCGAGGCCATCTATGAATGGAATTATCCTCGGCAGCTTCTGGGAATCCGGCTTTCTGAGCAGTCCGCGGATGGTCTGACTGATTCGGATCTCTTCAGTCCCGAGTACCTCGTTGCGAGGCCGATTCTCGCCGCCATTCAGCATGACGGGCCGATGCCCGCCGTCTTGCTGATCGATGAGGTTGATCGCGCGGATGAGGAGTTCGAGGCCTTCTTGCTCCAGGTGCTGGCGGAGTCGGCGGTCACGATCCCCGAGCTCGGGACCATCCGCGCGAAGCAGCCTCCGATCGTGATCTTGACATCGAACAGGACTCGAGATCTGCACGATGCACTGAAGCGTCGTTGCCTGTACCACTGGATCGACTATCCGGATCTCCCGCAGGCCATCTCGATCGTGAGAATGCGCGTTCCCGAGGCTTCGGCGGTTCTCGTCGAGCAGGTAGCCGCGTCTGTTCAACGGCTTCGAGTACTGGACGTACAAAAGCCGCCGGGTATTGCGGAGGCGATCGACTGGGTGAGGAGTCTGCGACTTCTAGGACTCGAGTCCCTTGATTCCCAGGGAGCCGATGCGACATTGGGCTCGGTGCTGAAGTACCGCGAGGACCAAGAACTCGTGCGCCGTGAGGGGCTCCAGCAGCTCGTCGACGGGTGAACCGATGAGTGATTTACCCGCGGTCGCTGCCGCATTCGGCGCGGCACTTCACGATGCAGGGGTTCCGGCAACGCCAGAACGCGCCACCCTCTTCGCGCGTACCGTGACTATGGCTGGAACCTCACGGATTGATGACGTCTACTGGCTTGGTCGCATTGCATTCGTGTCCTCGCACGAGCACATCCCGATCTACGATGCGCTTTTCACGGAGTATTTCCGGGGTAATGACGAACTCGCGGATTTCCTCGGAGAGATCGAAACCCCACCTCTACCGAGTAGTAAGCCGAGCAATGTTCCGGGTAGCGACGACAAAGAGAAGCAGCCCGACGATTACTTCAGCTCGCAGGTGGTAGGCGAATCTGAGGATCCGGATGACGTGAACTCCGCTGATCAGGATGATCAAGTCGAGCTCGCGGTCATGAGTTCACAAGAGCGCCTGGGCTCACAGGATTTCGCCGCTTGCAGCCCGGAGGAGCTGGCGCTGCTTCAGAGGCTCGTGGCCAGCCTGCGTCTCGTCCCTCCCATGCGTCGGGTTCGTCGCACTCGTGCCAGTCATCGGGGGCGAAAACTGGATCTGCGAGCATCCCTGCGGTCAGCCGCCCGCACTGGCGGTGACCCGGTTCGCCTTGCATACAGAACCAGACGTAGTCGTCCTCGCCGTGTCGTGCTCATAGCTGACGTGTCGGCTTCGATGGAGCCGTACTCCCGCATCTATCTCCACCTCATGCGCGGCGCGGTGCGAGCGATTAATGCTGAGGCTTTCGTGTTCGCCACCCGACTGACGCGAATCACTCGGCTGCTCAATTTCGGCTCGGTAGATCGGGCGTATGCCGCGGTCTCGAGAGCCGCGCCCGACTGGTCCGGTGGAACCCAGATCGGTCGTGCCCTGATGGATTTCATGCAACAGCACGGGCGTCGGGGTGTCGCACACGGCGCGATTGTCGTGATCGTCTCCGACGGGTGGGAGACGGAGGACCCCGCTCTCGTGGGCGAAGCCATGAGGCACCTGAGCCGCTTGGCCTATCGCATCATCTGGGTGAATCCGCGCAAGGCGGCTGCTGGATACCGTCCTCTTGTAGGCGGAATGGCGGCAGCAATGCCGTATGTCGACGTGTTTATCTCGGGGCACTCCCTCGATGCTGTGGACGAGGTATTGGCCGCCATCGCGGCAAGTTGATGAATTGTCTGTAATCGACCCGCTCCACACCGCCACCCGAGTGGATCCGCCACCACCAGCCAGCAGCCCCAGCCGGTGGGTATGAACGGGGAATATCAAGAAACTCCTTGTGTGTCGATCACTGAACAGTTAACCTATATCGAACATCTCGGAGCAGGTGAAGGGCGTTACTGATGAGTAAATTGACCGCGACGTACGGCAGCATGAACGTCGACTGGGAAGACCGCCTTGACATGCCAGGCCTCCGAGAGGCCCGTTTAAGCCGACTGAACGCCGCTCTGGCGACGTCGCACGTTGGGTCCCTGCTCACCTTTGACTTCCACAACATCCGTTACATGACGGGCACGCACATCGGCACCTGGGCCATGGACAAGATGATCCGTTTTGCCCTGCTTCCCCGGGGAGGTGCGCCGGTTCTCTGGGACTTCGGCTCCGCTGCTCGTCATCATCAGTTGCAGACCACCTGGCTGGACCGCGATTTCGCTGCATCGCACACCGATACCAACCTTTCTGGTCATGAGCCCCATCACGGGGCCTCGATCACCGGCGGAGGCGCGCGTGCGGGAATCTCAACCCTTCGCGGCACCATTGGCAAGGGGGCGCACCGTGCTGAGGACGTCGCGAAGAAGATTTACGAAGTTCTCGCTGAGCGCGGTCTCCAGAACGAACCGATTGGTGTCGACATCATCGAGATGCCGGTGCTCTTCGCCCTCCAGCAGCTTGGGCTCCAGGTGGTGGATGGCCAGGATGTCTTCCTTGAGGCTCGCCGAATCAAGACCCCAGTCGAGATCAGCCTGCTCTCGCACGCGGCGTCCATGGTCGATGCTGCATACGAGAATCTCTATGAGTTCCTTCGTCCTGGAGTGCGCGAGAACGAGTGCGTCGGCCTCGTCGCGAACACCTTGTACTCGATGGGCTCGGAGCACGTGGAGGGCGTGAATGCCATCTCAGGCGAGCGCTGCAGTCCGCATCCGCACGTCTTCTCTGATCGGATCATCCGACCAGGTGACCCGGCCTTCTTTGACATCCTCCACAGCTACAACGGCTACCGCACCTGCTACTACCGGACCTTCGCGGTGGGCAGTGCCTCCATGGCACAGCGTGATGCCTACAAGATCTGTCGCGAGTACATGGATGTCGCCATCGCGGCTGTCAAGCCTGGTGTCACGACGGCTGACATCTGCGAGTTGTGGCCAAAGGCCGAAGAGTTCGGTTTCCCGAGCGAGGAGGCAGCATTCGCTCTCCAGTACGGGCATGGCGTGGGCCTCAGCATCTGGGAGCGCCCGATCTTCTCCCGGTACACCAGCTTTGATGCACCTGAGGTGCTCGAGGAAGGCATGGTCTTCGCCCTGGAGACTTACTGGCCTGCTGCCGATGGATTCGGCGCCGCGCGTATCGAGGAGGAATTGGTCGTCACTGCGGACGGTTGTGAGGTCATCACCAAGTTCCCAGCCGAAGAGCTTCTCGTTGCCGGCAAGCGCTACTACACGACAGGCGGGTACCTGCCCACTATGCGTGATGCTCAGTCACACCTGAACACCGACGCAGGGCGTGGAGAATAAGCGCACGTTGAGCTATCGGGTGGTCCATCACCCAGGATCGGAAGGTTCCCCATGAAGGCAGGAGTGCTCTACGCACCGCATGACTTCCGAGTCGAGGATCGACCGATGCCGAGTGCCGGTGATGGAGACGTCCTCATTCAGGTGCAGTACAACGGCTTGTGCGGCACGGATGCAACGGAGTACACCAAGGGGCCGATGATGGTGCCCCTGACGACACCTCATCCCAATAGCAAGCACGTTGGTCCGACCATTCTCGGACACGAATTCGTTGGGACCGTGGTGGAGGCCGGCGCCGGATCCCGCCTCGCAGTCGGCCAACGCGTCGCCTGCGGCGCGGGAATTTCATGTGGGTCCTGCAAGTGGTGTGCGGCAGGGCGCACGAATCTGTGCGAGAAGTACTACACGCTCGGGCTCAATACCCATGGCGGTCTCGCGGAATTCGTCGCCGCACCCGATCGCATTTGCATCGAAGTCCCAGAAGGACTCGATATGGCGAATGCCGCACTCGCCCAGCCGTTTGCTGTCGGACTCCATGCGGTGGATCGTGCGGATCTCCATGGAGGTGAGACCGTCGTGGTGCTGGGCTGCGGTGCGATCGGATCCTTCGTGATTGCTGCGCTCGCCGTTCGCGGCTTCGAGATCACGGCAGTCGACATCGATCCCGCGCGACTCGCGGTGGCGAAGTCGCTGGGCGCGACCACGACGCATGTGATCACCCGCGAGATGGGCGATGAGGATGTCGCGGAGCTCCTGGGGGCTCCGGCAGACTGCGTGATCGAGACGTCGGGCGTACCGGGTGCAGTGCAGCGAGCGATCAGGCTCGTCACACGCGGCGGCAAGGTCGTCATCGTGGGCCTGAATAAGAGCCCTGATTCGCTCCTCCTGGCCGATGTGGTTCTCAGAGAAATCTCCCTGGCCAGCAGCGTGGCGCATGTGTGCGACAGAAACCTCGGTGAGTCCCTTCAGAGTCTGGCGCAGCGCCCGCTGGCCGAGATCCTGCCTGTGAAGGTCATCGATATCGAGCACGTGGAGGCAGAAGGCCTCCAGCGAATCGCTGATGGCTCTGCAGGAGGCAAGCTACTCGTCGGCTTTGGGTCCTAGTCGCTCTCGCTTCAGTGCGTTGAGGCGCATGAGTTGCTCATCGCGCCAGTGCACCCGCTGGAGCCACTGGGAGAGCGGCAGAATATTCCTGCGCTGACGATTCACCTCGGCAACTAGATCTGGAGTCCACTCCTCTCGCATGCCTCGGAATTCGCCCATGCGAAGGTACGCGGGGCCCATGCGTCTCGCATGTTCTGTAATCCCACCCTGAGTGTTGAGGTCAACAGTCTCAAAGGGACCCATGAATGACCAGCGAGGTCCGAGCGAGGTTCGCATCACTGTGTCAATGTCCTCTACGGAGGCAACTCCGTCGCGCACGAGGCAGTATGCCTCTCGCAGGACAGCACCTTGAAGCCGATTCATGATGAAGCCTTCAATCTCGACCGGAACGAGAACGGGTGAGAGTCCTGCGCGGCGATATATCTCGGATGCGCGCTCAACGATGAGCGAATCCGTGTGAGTTCCCGGTATCAGCTCGATGAGGGGCAGCAGGTACGGGGGATTCGCTGGATGGGCGCCGAGGATGCGCGCTCGAGCCACGCACTCATGCGCGTACCGACCTGGCGTCAAGGCACTGCTGGAACTTGCCAGGATCACATGATCCTCGGTGAGTCCTGCGAGGCGGTCGAAAAGCTCCAACTTCGCGGCGGCATCTTCGGGCGCGCACTCTTGGACGAGTTCGGCTTCGACCACCGCCTCTGAAAGTTCCGCATGAGTACTGATTCGTGACAGCACGGTCTCGGCGGACTCCTCGAGGAGGTGGAAGGAATCCAGCATCTCCAAGCGTTCGCGCACATCATCCATGGCGCGAGGGAGTCGATCCCTCTGAGGATCCCAGAGCGCCACCTGTGATCCCGCCCTCGCGAAAACAATCGCGAAGGCCACCCCAATAGCGCCCGCGCCCACTACCGCGATCGGGCGAGTCATGCGCGCGACCGGGTGGTGAGGTCATCGGGAGCGGAGGGCAACACCTGGTCGGCGATACGAAGCACGGATTCGAGAGCCGGATTCGTCGAATCGGCGAGCCATGCCATCCGCAGGTAGATCGGCGTGGTGTCCTCGCGCAAAGGCAGAAACCGGACTCCGGCGGGGGTGAAATTCTCTCCCACCGTGGAGAGGGTCAAGGTGCACCCGATTCCTGCCGCGACGAGCGAGATCAACGTCCATGAATCTGGAGCCTCCTGAATCACGAGGGGAACGAACCCTGCCTCGGAGGCCAGTCGACGAAGTCTCTTGGTGAGGACGGAGCCGAATTCGCGCGGTAAGGCAACCATGGGTTCATCGCGTAGCTGGGTGATGCTGATGGACTTCTGCTGTGCGAGTGGATGCGCTGCGGGCACGGCCACCACGAGATCCTCCACGGCAATGGTTCTCACGTTTACGCCTGCAGGCAGGTGCTCCCATCGTCCGAACGCGATATCGATCTCCCGTTTTACCACGCGGTCAAGGGCCGGTTGCGCGAACTGAGCACTGGTCAGCTGGAGGGTGATTCCCGGAAGTTCGTCGTGTACATATTGCGACAGGCGTCCGACCAGGACATGGGTGGATGCGCCGGCGAAGGCAATGCTCACGCGCCCAATCTCGCCAGATCCAGCCTTCCGAGCGAGATGAACCGCGCGGTCGACAGCGTCGAGCACCTCCCGGGCAGGATCCACGAATGCAAACCCGGCTGCAGTCAGGCTCACGCTTCGCGTGGTACGAAAAAACAGTGGAGTCTCGAGGTACTTCTCGAGTTCCTGGATCCTTCTGCTGAGTACAGGCTGCGCTATGTCGAGCATGTCTGCTGCTCGTGCGAAGTGGAGCTCCTGGGCGAGGAGAACAAAAGCTCTCAAGTGCTGAAGGTCCACGTGCGGATTATTGCATCAACAGTATCAATCGGGGGTGGAATCGACATTGGACGATGTGCGCGTGGGGTAGTGGAATGTCAGGGACCCGAAACCGGGAAACGCACGAAGACGGGAAGAATGTGGACGTAAACGAGCTCTTCGGACGATCAGGCACAGGACCTCTCAGCGGACTCGTCGTTGCCGACTTCAGCCGTGTTCTGGCCGGCCCCTTCTGCACCATGCTCCTAGCTGACCTTGGCGCAGTGGTGATCAAGGTGGAGAGCCCGGAAGGCGATGAGACGCGTTCATGGCGCCCGCCGGTGCACGGTGATGAATCCACGTATTTTCTCTCGATCAATCGCAACAAGCACTCGATTGTTCTCGATTTCTCGAGTGAGGCTGACCGTGAGGTTGCACGCGAGATCGCGGGCAAGGCGGATGTCCTTCTGGAGAACTTCAAGCCCGGAGGCCTGAAGAAGTTCGGCCTCGATTACGAGTCAGTGTGCGCGATAAACCCAGAGATCATCTACGGATCGATAACCGGATTCGGCACTACGGGGGGTGCGAACCTGCCTGGTTACGACCTTCTGGTGCAGGGGATATCCGGGATGATGAGTTTGACCGGGGCCCCGGACACGGATCCTTTCCGGTGCGGTGTGGCGGTCTTCGACGTGATGACAGGACTCTTGAGCGCGGTCGGAATTCTCGCCGCACTCCACCACCGCACGATGACAGGGAAGGGGCAGCTGGTCGAGCTCAACCTGATGAGCTCGGCGTTGGCCGGGCTGGTGAATCAGTCTGGCGCTTTCGCTATCTCCGGCACAGTTCCCAGTCGCATGGGTAACGCTCATCCGAGTATTTATCCTTACGAGCCCTTCGCGACTCGCGAGGGCATGCTCATCCTGGCCGTGGGCAATGATGGCCAGTTCCGGCGCCTGTGCGATTCGCTCGGTTGCAGCGAGTTGCTCGAGGAAACTCGGTTTGCCACGAATGTGCAGCGCAGTATCCACCGCGACGAGCTCAGGCCCATCCTGACCGAATTCCTGAGTGCTCGCACCGCCGCCGAATGGTTCGAGACCCTGGCATCCCTCGGCATTCCCTGCGCACCGATTCTCGATGTGAAGGGCGGAGTAGAGACGGCCGAAAGACTCGGCCTGGATCCGATCGTGACTGTCGGCCAGGGTGAGGAAGCTATTTCGACAATTCGCAATCCGATCGGCTTCTCGCTCACGCAGCCCAGTTACGACCTGACTCCACCCACCCTCGACAACGGATCTGAGCTGATCCGGGAGTGGATCACGTCATCGAATAGGCGCGCCAAGGGTTAAGAGGCGCGAAGGACTCGCGCTACCGTCTCAGCGGTGCAGGCGGGTCGCTCCTGCCCCTCCACACGAATGACATTGAGGCTCACGGTCTGAATGCCTCCGTTGACCTCGGTCACGCTTGTCAAAGTGAGCTCCAGGCTGATTCGGGAGTCAACGAAGACGGGAGAGGGGAAACGCACCTTCTCGAGTCCGTAGTTAATCCGCGGGCCGCCCGTATCGAAGAGAACTATTTGCGTCGTCAACATCGGCAAAAGGCTCAACGTGAGGTAGCCATGGGCAATTGTGCGACCGAAGGGGCCGCTCGCAGCTCTTTCGGGATCGACATGGATCCACTGGTGGTCTCCGGTGGCGTCGGCAAACTTGTCGATGCGCTCCTGGTCGACGGTGAGCCAGTCTGAAGTTCCCAGAATCTCACCCTCAGCGGCCATGATCTCCTCGAGGGACGTGAACGTTCTCATGCATCCACCCGTTCGAACACTGCCGCGAGACCTTGTCCTCCGCCAATGCACATGGTTTCCAGTCCGTACCGCGCCTGTCGGCGGACCATTTCACGGCTGAGCGTGGCGAGAATTCTTGCCCCTGTCGCTCCTACGGGGTGACCGAGGGAGATTCCGCTGCCATGCACGTTAAGTCGTGCCAGCATGTCGTCGGAGAGTTTCCACTCCGCGAGGCAAGCCAGAACCTGGGCGGCGAAAGCCTCATTCAACTCGATGAGTTCAACGTCTTCTAGGCTGATTCCGGCCCGGTCGAGAGCGATCTTCGTGGCCGGGATCGGTCCAATGCCCATCGTGGCTGGCTGGACTCCTGAAAGTCCTGCGGACACAAGCCGCACGAGTGGTCGAAGTCCCAGGGCTTCGGCGTTCTCGGCAGTTGTCACGATGCACATCGCAGCACCATCATTTTGGCCACTGGCATTGCCCGCGGTGACCGTCGAATCCGCATCGCTCGACAGCATGATGGGCTTGAGTTTGGCGAGCCCCTCGAGTGTGACGTCAGGTCGAATGTGCTCGTCGAGATCGACGACTGTCGTGGCCTTGCCGTTGCTGACCTCGACCGGAACGATCTCCTCGGCGAAAATCCCGGCATCGACGGCTGCACTTGCCCGGCGATGGGATTCAACGGACATCTCATCCTGCTTCTCGCGGGAAATCGAATATTCGCGTCGAAGATTCTCTGCGGTCTCCAGCATTCCACCGGCAACCGGGAAGTTCCGTCCACCGGCTGTCACCCGTGCACGTGCGAGTTGGTCAATGAGCGCGGAAGGTGCTCCCTTCGTTCCCCAGCGGAGATCCGTGGAGTAGTAGGGCGCGTTCGACATGGATTCGGTGCCGCCCGCAATGATCAGCGAGGCCATTCCATCTCGAATCTTGCTCGCGGCAATGAGCACTGCCTCTAATCCCGACCCGCAGCGGCGATCGATCTGCAGGCCTGGCACGCCCACGGGGAGACCTGCGTCCAGTGCGACGACTCGGCCGATTGCAGGAGCCTCGGCCGTGGGGCTGCAGTTGCCCAAAATGACGTCATCGATCGTGGACGGATCGAGTGAGGTTCGAGAAAGAATCTCGCGGAGAACCACCGCGCCAAGATCGGCCGCAGACTTGCTCTTGAGTGCTCCGCCGTACTTTCCGACGGGGGTTCTCAAAGGCTCGCAGATGACAATGTCGGTCTTGGCACTCACATGTATCTCCCGCCGGTGATCTCAAGCACGGTTCCCGTCATGTAGCTCGACATGTCAGAGGCGAGGAAAAGTGCCACTTCGGCGACCTCGCCAGGCTCACCGGCGCGACCCATGGGGATCTCAGCGAGCTTGGTATCCCAGATGTGCTGGGGCATGGCCTCGGTCATTGCCGTACGAATCAGGCCCGGCTGGATGGCGTTCACGCGGACCCCGAGGTGTGCGAGCTCCTTGGCTGCGGCCTTGGTAAGGCCGACGATCCCGGCCTTCGCTGCCGAGTAGTTTGACTGCCCGACAAAGCCGACCTTTCCCGAAATCGAGGAAACGTTGACAATCGATCCAGAACCCTGCTCGCGCATGATGGCTCCAGCGAGGCGGGTTCCGTTCCAGCAACCTTTCAGATGAACGTTGATGACAAGATCGAATTCTTCCTCGGTCATCTTGCGCATCGTTGCATCGCGAGTAATGCCGGCGTTGTTCACCATGACGTCAAGTGATGCGAAGGTGTCCACTGCGCCTCGAACCAGGGCCTGGACCTGGTCAGCGTCAGTGACATCGCAACGTATGAAGTGCGCAACGTCTCCTCCACCGAGTGACTCGACCGCGATGGCCCCTTGCTCGGGATTGAGATCACCGATGACCACTCGTGCGCCATCGCGCACGAAGCGCTGTGCCATGGCAAGGCCGATCCCCTGAGCGCCACCGGTAATCACCGCTGTCTTGCCGGCGAGAAGTGCCCCTGAACTCATGTCTGTGCTCCCTTGATGAGTGCCTTGCCGATGATGAGCCGCTGGATCTCGCTCGTACCCTCGTAAATGCGGAAAAGGCGAGCATCGCGGTAGAACCGCTCCACCGGAACGCTGTTCATGTACCCGAGACCACCGAAAATCTGCACCCCGCGGTCGGCAACTCGGCCGACCATCTCACTGCAGAAGAGTTTCGTGCACGAGGGTGCAACGCGGCGATCCTCACCGGAGTCCCAGAGTCGCGCCGCTTCCATGACCATCGCTCGGGCCGCGAAGATCTCTGTCTGGCAGTCGGCGAGCATCGCCTGCACCAGCTGGAACTCACCAATCGGCTTTCCACCCTGCTTGCTGATGGCGGCGTGATTGACGCATTCGTCGAGAATTCTCTGTGCCATGCCAACACAGATCCCGGAGATGTGCAGGCGGCCCTTGGCGAGTGACTTCATGGCTGCCGAGAAGCCACCACCTTCAACCTCGCCAATGAGATTCGCTGCCGGGACGCGAACGTCATCGAAGAACACCTCAGACGTCGTCGATCCGCGCTGGCCCATCTTGATGTCCTTGGGCCCGACCGTGACCCCAGGACTCGATGACTCGACGACGAAGACCGAGATAGCGGAGCCGGCATCGGACTGCTGTCCGACGCGTGCGAACACCATCATGAGATCCGATCGCGCAGCATTGGTGATGTAGCGCTTTTGTCCGTTGATGATGTAGTCATCGCCGTCGCGCACGGCGGTGGTGCGCAGGCCGCTGGGGTCGGATCCTGCCTCTGATTCGGTCAAGGCGAAGCACGCGACGAGCTCACCGCTGGAGAGTCCCGGCAGGTAACGATCCTTCTGAGCGGTACTTCCGGCGTTGACGATCACCTGACCGGCAATGCCGTTGTTGGTACCGAACATGGATCGGAATGAAGGAGTGGTGTACCCGAACTCCATTGCGAGTTGGACGTCTTCCACCGCATTGAGCCCCAGGCCACCGAATTCCTCGGGAAGCGCGTAGCCGAAAAGGCCCATGTCTGCTGCCTGCGCGCGCAAGGCGGCAGGAATGTCATCGGATAGTTCGATCTCTTCTTCCGCGGGGATTACCTCGTTGCGGATGAACTCGCGAACGGCGCTCAGGATAGGGGCGAAATCTTCAGTGTCCATGCTCAGATCTGACCGCCTTTGTGGGCCGGTGTCCAATGCGAAGGCGCGGGCTATTCATGCAACTTTTGCATGAATAGCCCGCGCCTTGTGTGTCTAGACGGTCAGAGCGATGTACTTCGTCTCGAGGAACTCATCGAGGGCGTCATGTCCGCCCTCGCGGCCGGCGCCGGAGCGCTTCATCCCGCCGAAGGGTGCGGCTGGATCGGTCATGATTCCGCGGTTGACTCCGATCATCCCCACCTCCATGCGCTCGGCGATCGTGATGGCCGAGCTGATGTCTCGGGTGAACAGGTATCCCGACAGGCCCATGTCACTTGCATTGGCGAATTCCAATGCCTCCTCAACCGTGTCGACGACATAGATCGGGGCGACAGGTGCGAAGAGCTCCGAGCAGGAAAGCTCGGGAGCGGAGCTCTTCATCCGCAGGACCGTGGGCTCATAGAAGTATCCGTCTCCGTCGACAGGCTTGCCTCCGATGAGAACCTCGGCATTCGTGCTTACGAGTTCCTTGACGGTGGCGGTGATGGCCTCCTGCTGACGCTTGGAGATCAGCGGTCCCACCTCGACACCCTGCTCGTAGCCCGCGCCAACCTTGAGAGCCTTCACCCGCGCAAGGAAGCGCTCGGTGAACTCTTCGGCGATCGGGCGCATCACGATGATGCGGTTGGCCGCGACGCAGGCCTGACCGGCATTGCGGAACTTCGCCATCATTGCGTGCTCCACTGCGATATCCAGGTCAGCATCCTCAAGAATGATGAACGGCCCGTTGCCACCCAGTTCGAGCTGAACGCTGGTGATGTTGGCTGCGCCTTGCTTCGCCATGATGCTGCCGACTCGCGAGGATCCAGTGAAACTCACCTTTCGCAGACGCGCATCATCCATCAAGGCTTCGGACACCTCGGCGGGCTGCGTGGACGGGATCATGTTGAACACGCCAGCAGGGAAACCAACGGTCTCGATGGCCTCTGCGAGGATGGCGCAGGTGTAGGGAGTCTCTTCGGCAGGCTTGAGGATGGTGGTGCATCCTGCGGCGAGCGCCGCAGCTACCTTGCGGTAGGGGAGCAACACCGGGAAATTCCACGGCGTGATGAGCAGTGTGGGTCCAATCGGGACCTTCGTCGTGATGATGCGGAAATCGGCGCGAGAAGCCCTCGCATATGACCCGTGAATATGCGCGGACTCTTCGGCGAACCACCGCATGAAGTCCAAGGTGATCGCGAGTTCGCCTTGCGCTTCCGCAATGGGCTTGCCGGATTCGAGCACCATGGCCTCGACAATCGAGTCACTGCGCCGGCGAACCTCGTCATGCAGGGCGTGCATCATCTCGCCGCGGACACGTGGCGCAACTGCGGTCCATGCGGGCTGGGCTGCAGCAGCGGAATCCAGTGCGCGCAGTGCATCCGCGACCGACGCGGAGGCGAAGGTGCCCAGCGCTTCGTTGGTTGCGGGATTGAGCACGGGGAAGGAGTCGGATCCGGATTCCCAGCGGCCATTGATGAACAGCCCATTGGAGATTTCATGAGTCCGAGGTCCGTTCGGGAACCCCAAGGTTGCAGAAGAAGTCACGTTATGTCCCTTATGTGGTATTTTGTCTTTCTGCTCAAGGCAAGCGAAAGGCGCATCCACCCCAATATAGGACGGGTGTTCACTCCTACTGCTCAGTCCTGAGAAAGTCGCAGGAAGAATTCGTATCCTGGCCCGCTCGTGCCCGTCCAAGACGGTCCTGCAGGTGGGTTACTGCACCACCTGCGGCAGGTTTCCTGAATGGGGCCATCGCTGCAATGGGATCCTCACGGGCCGTGAGCCCCCGGTACGAACCCGGGACCAGACGCCGTGATCGGCCTCGAGCGCACAAAGGCGAAGACATGCTCAAGAGAGGGTGCAGAGAATCTTGGTCACGAATCGGCAACGATCGGGAAGTTTGACTAAACAATCGTTCACTTCTACTTAATACTCATCCCCGAGTGGCCGCAGCACCCAGTTAGACGGGCGTCTGTTCCGCCAACCACATAATTAAGGAGTAACAGACATGGCATTTGGTTCGAACAATTCGCAGATTCGCAAGAGTCTCCTCGTTGCAGGTGGCATCTTCGTGTCGGCGTCCGTCCTCGCAGCATGCGGCGGCTCCAGCTCCTCTTCAGAGTCCTCCGCTGCGCCGGCAGCATCGGGTGCAGCCTCTGAGGCAGCAGCCCCCGCAGCGGGCAAGTCGGTCGTGTACTTCACGAACAACTTCGCTGACAACGACTGGCGCCAGCAGATGCAGAAGAGCGTCGAGCTTGCGGCGACCCTTCCTGAGTACGCAGATCGCGTTGAGCTCAAGGTTTCCAACTCCGGTGTTTCCCCGCAGGAGCAGTCGGCCATGCTCGACAACATCATCGCCAACGGTGACGCCGCAGCCATCATCATGGAGGCAGCATCGCCCGACGCCGTTAACCCGGCCATCCAGCGTGCATGCGACGCCGGCATCAAGGTCGTCACCTTCGACTCGACCGCCACTGCCCCCTGCGCATACAAGGTGTCGGTTGACTGGAAGTACAACGGCATGGTCACCGCAGCCTGGGTGACCGAGCTCCTCGGCGGCAAGGGCAAGGTCGCAGTCGACTACGGACTCAAGGGTCTGACCATCGGCAACGACTTCCTCGCTGGCGTTCAGGAGGAAATGGCCAAGTACCCGGGCATGGAGATCGTCGGCACCTACGAGGGCGGCTTCAACCCGGGCCAGGAGAAGAAGGGCACCGCGGCAATCCTCGCCTCGAACCCCGATCTCGATGCCTCGATGACCATGTACGTGGGTTCGCCCGCAGGTGAGGCATTCAAGGAGGCCGGTAAGGATAAGTACATCTACGTCGGTACCGCCAACAACAAGGGTGCAACCGAGTGTGCCGCTGACGCAGCCGCTCAGTGCATCTTCTGGGATGATTCCCCCGCCATCAGCATCCTGGCGCTCAACACCGCACTGGACGCAATCGACAACAAGAACACCGATCCGGCAACCCCGATCATCATGAACGCACCGAACGGTTCGTTCTACGCCAAGGGCCCGGGCACCGTTGCGGCATACCCGAATGCTCCGATTCAGCAGTGGGAAGATGGCGTGAACTTCTTCTCCAGCCTGTCTCCGGCACTCGCACTGCCGATTCTGCCGGCCGGCATCGATCTGCCGATCACCGCAGAGCAGCTCAGCAACTAGTTTCACCTTGGATTGATCCATCCTCTGCCGCCCGAAGAAATTCGGGCGGCAGAGGATGTCCAACTACTGGCACGAAACATGAAGTGACTGATACCTTCCCGCACAGCAGTAGCCCCTACACATCACCCGATCTCGCTCATGCTTGAGATCGCGGGCACAGTTCAGAAAAGGACGTCAACAGTGAAGCAACTGTCCCTGGCAAACGTAGCCAAGAGCTACGGCGGTGTACACGCACTCAAGAACGTCGACCTCACGGCACAGGCCGGAGAGGTTCACGTGTTGATCGGTGAGAACGGTGCCGGAAAGAGCACGCTCATCAAGATTCTTGCGGGTGCCCAGAAGCCGGACTCGGGAACCTTGAACTGGGGCGGTGAGGATCTTGACCTGTCCAACCCCATCCAGGCAGTCAACATGGGTATCGCCGCGGTGTTCCAGGAACTCTCACTCATCCCGGATCTCACTGTGGCCGACAACGTGTGGTTCAAGCGTGAGAAGCTTTCGCCCATTGGCACGGTTCTCCGCGGCGCACTCGATGCGCGCACTGAGCAACTCTTCGAAGAACTCGGACTTCCCGAGATCGCCCCGGGTCGTTTCGTCTCCGAACTGACTGTTGGAGAGAAGCAGCTCGTGGAAATCGCGAAGGCGATCTCCACTAACCCGGAGATCCTCATTCTCGACGAGGCGACATCGGCGCTCTCGCATTCCCAGACTGAATGGCTGCTCGAGACCTGCCGCAAGCTCGCCAAGAAGGGCGTCTTGATCTTCTTCATCTCGCACCGCATGCGCGAGGTGCGCGAGATTGCAGATCGAATCACGGTCCTGCGCAATGGCAATTCCGTGGGTTCCTACGAAGTGTCCAGCGTGAGCGACGAAGAGATTGTCACCATGATGCTGGGCCGACGACTCAGCCAGCTCTACCCCGACAAGTCGACCGCTCCCATCGGTGCCGAGTTGCTGCGCGCCGAGAACCTCAACCTGGGTCACCGCCTCCGTGATGTCAGCATCACGGTGAACGCAGGCGAAATCGTGGGTATCGGCGGCCTTCAGGGCCAGGGCCAGGTTGAGCTTCTCGAGGCTCTTGCGGGTGCCACGCGAACTGCCGGAGAGATCTACGTCGAAGGCGAGCGTAAGCGCCTTTCCAGCCCGAAGGATGCACTGGATGCGGGCATCGGCATCGCCTTCGTGCCCGAGGATCGCAAGACGCAGGGCTTGCTCCTCGCGAAGTCCATCCGGATGAACCTGACGCTTGCGAGCCTGAAGTCCATCACGAAGTGGAAGTTCGTCAGCAAGCGCAAGGAGCAGGCCGTCGTCTCACGCCTTCTCGAGTCACTTCAGGTCAGCCTGGCTTCCCCGGAACAGCCTGCGGGCAGTCTGTCGGGTGGTAACCAGCAGAAGATCGTCATCGCGAAATACCTGGAGACAAACGCCAAGATCCTCCTGCTTTTTGACTTGACTCGAGGTGTCGACGTCGGCACCAAGGCCGAGATCTTCAAGTTGCTCCAGAGCCTTGCTGAGCAGGGTTACGGTCTCGTCTTCTACTCGACGGACCTTGAAGAGCTGGTCCATGTGTGCCACAGAGTCGTGGTCATGAGCCTCGGAAGCGTTGCGGGAGAACTGGTCGGATCGGCCATCACGGAAGAGGCGATCCTGTCGGCCTCGGTGGGAGCAAAGGTGGGAATCAATGGGTAACGTCACGGCAGCGCAGACGCAGGCGCCTAAGCGCTCCGCGGGTCGCGGATTGCGCGGCAAATTCCGCCCGAACATGATCGCGCCCTACATCGGGCTGATTTTGATCCTCGTCATCTGGTTCGCGAAGAACCCGAATGCGATGAGCATCAACAACCTCAACACCCAGATTCTCACGGCAATGACGCTGGCACTTGCTGCCACCGCGCAGACGATCGTGATCTTGTCCGGAGGCATTGATCTCTCCGTCGCTGGAGTCATCAGTTTGACGACGGCCATCTTCGCCACTCGTGGAGTCGAGGACGTCGGCACGTCCATCGTGTGGATGGTGATCCTGGTGCTGATCGGTGCCTTAATCGGAACGATCAACGGCTTGATCATTGCCTACTTAAAGCTGGAATCCTTCATCGTCACCTTGGCGACCTGGTCGATCCTGACCGGCATCGGGCTCTTCCTGCTTCCCACCCCCGGTGGAACGATCCCCACCTGGTACGTCAGCCTGGTAGGCACGCGCTACTTCGGTCTCGCAGTCGGTGTGTGGCTGTTCATCCTGCTTGCCATCTTCGGTATCTGGTTCCGCAGGCTTCGGCTCGGTCGCGCGATTCGCGCAATTGGATCAGACCCCACCAGCGCCTTCCTTTCGGGCGTGCCGATCCGTCTGACCACGGTGACCACTTTTGCGCTCTCCGGCGTATTCGGTGCCCTCGCGGGCCTGTTCCTGACATCGCAGACCGCAAGCGGGCAGGCTGACGCAGGAGATCCGTTCATCCTGACGTCCATCGCTGCGGTCGTCATCGGTGGAACCACGCTCGCCGGCGGTCGCGGCGGAATCGGCGGCTCACTCGTGGGCGCAGTGATCATCACGATCATTGCCAGCGTGGTATTCGCCTACAACATCTCCTCGTTCTGGACACCGCTCATCATTGGCGTGCTGCTCATCGGCTCCGTCGTAGGTGGTTCAGCACTTGATGCATTCTCGAGAAGGGCACGATGATGTCGCAGACAGAAGAAATGTCGACCACCAAAGCGCCCTCCAGGGGACTTGGCCGCCTGTTCAAGGGTGAGGCCCGTCCGGTGGCGGTGGCCTACCTCGTCTCGATGGGCGTGTTCGTTGCGGCAACTTTGATCTCATCGAATTTCGCCTCATCGAACAACATCTCCACGCTGCTGCTGCAGGCGAGCTTCATCGGAATTGCCGCACTCGGCCAAACCTTCGTGATTCTCGGAGGCGGACTCGACCTGTCAGTGCCCTGGGTGATGACTGCGGCGGCGATCATCGTCAGCCGAGTAACGGATGGCACCGACAATGGCCTGATCTGGGCCATCCCGCTGATCTTGCTCATGGCGCTTGTCGTGGGTCTGATCAACGGCATCGGCGTCACCAAGTTCAAGGTCTCGCCCATCATCATGACCCTGGGCATGAGCGGCATCATTCAGGGTGCGGTGCTGGTCTACACGAACGGCACTGGCAGCCCTGAGTCGCCGCCGGCACTTGTGTGGCTGGAAAAGAACGGCATCGGACCGTTCACCTACACCACGATCATCTGGTTGGTGATGGCTGTCGTCGCGTCGATCGTCCTCATGCGAACGTCGTATGGACGCAAGCTGTACGCGACCGGTTCCAACGCGACGGTCGCCCGACTCTCCGGCATCCGTACGTCAAATGTCACGATCATTACCTACATGATCTCCGCATTCACAGCGGCCGTAGCGGGACTTCTTCTCCTGGGCTTCACGGGATCGCCTTACCTCTCGCTGGGTAGCCCGTACCTGTTCACGTCCATCGCGGCAGTTGCCGTCGGCGGAACGTCGATCCTGGGCGGTCGCGGCAGTTACATCGGAACCATCGCTGGTGCACTGCTCATCACCCTCTTGGGCGCATTCCTTCCGATCCTCAACCTGTCGGTCGCCGCGCTGCCGATCATTTACGGCGTAGTGATTCTGGTTGCCGTGGCAATCGCCTCGGGTCGCTATTCAAAGTCCAGCTTGTAGCGCTGTCGCCGCATCGACGAGGGCTCAGGCGCTGCGTTCGGTGGGGTGTCGTGATAGGCGTTTCGCGGTTCTCGCAACATCTGCGAGAACCGCGGAATGAGTGTTCAATACTGCTTGACGGTGCGCCCCGTTCGGCGTAGGTTAACGCGTTAGACGACACGGAAGTTTCGGCAATCTTTAGGAGGCTCTGTATGAAGCCAACTCGCTTTGAATACCTGCGAGTGGAAAGTGCATCTGGTGCAGTCGCGGCGATGGCGGAACATGGTGATGGTGCTCGCATCCTCGCCGGTGGCCAGAGCCTCATCCCGATGATGAACTTCCGCTTGGCTCAGCCCACGCACTTGATCGACATCACTCGTGTGGCCGAGTTGAGCAACATCGATACGTCGGGCGATGCCGTCGTTATCGGCGCGGCAGTGCGCCAGGCACGCGTGGAGAAGGATCCCGCAGTGGCGCGCGACTGCCCGCTGCTCGTCGCAGCGCTCGAGCTGGTCGCCCATGAGCCGATCCGGCATCGCGGCACGGTGTGTGGCAGCCTCGCGCATGCCGACCCGGCTTCCGAGCTTGCGGCAACTGCGCTCGCGCTTGAGGCTGTGTTCACGATTCAGGGAACCGCAGGCGCACGCAAGGTCAATGCCAGCGACTTTTTCCAGGGTCCGTACATGACTGCGATTGACTCGGGCGAAATGCTCACGCATGTGGCCTTCCCGAAGATCAGCCCCAGCACCGGCACCGCGATCCTCGAGTTCAGCCGCACCCATGGCAACTTCGCCATCGCGGGTGCAGTCGCAGTCATCGATCTCGCGGCAGACGGCACCGTCGCCAAGGCTGCACTGAGCATCTTCGGCGCAACCAGTTCGGCCCAGCGGGCAAGTGCGGCCGAGCAGTACCTGATCGGCAAGGTGCCCACCGACGATGTCCTCGTGGCGGCCGCTGAGCTGTCTGTGTCGCCCGACGACTGCAGCTCCGACATGCACGGATCGAACGAATACCGCTCGCAGATCGGTCGCGTGTACGTCCGACGCGCGCTGGCAGAGGCAGTGGCAAAGGCTGGAGGAAACAAGTGAACGCGTCACAGAAGCACGACATCACCCTGATCGTTAACGGTGAGCCGAGGAAGGTCTCCGTCGAGAGTCGGGCACTCCTGCTCGACGTTCTCCGTCGTGACCTGGGGCTGGTCGGTTCACACGCTGGATGCGAGCATGGTGTCTGCGGTGCTTGCACCGTGCGCATCGAAGGTGAGTCCGCCCGTGCCTGCATCACGTTCGCGGTCCAGGTCGATGGCCAGCGCGTGGACACCGTTGAAGGCCTGGCGAACGGTGCTGAGCTCAGCCCCGTTCAGGAGGCCTTCTGGCGTCGTGGTGGCATGCAGTGTGGGTTCTGCACCCCGGGCATGCTGATGCGCGCAACCGAATTCCTGGAGGAGAACAAGAACCCGACCCGCGATGAGGCTCGTGAGGCCATCGCGAGCAACCTGTGCCGATGCACGGGTTACCAGCACATCGTCGACTCGATCATGGAGGCCGCGGGGAATCTGCGCGGCGAGGGTTGGTCCGATGAAGCCGGTGTCCCGGCAGGCGAAATCTACGCAGACAAGGAGGCCGGTCGATGAGCAAGGCATTGAACACCCCTCTCGAATGGATCGGAAAGTCGATCCCCAAGGTCGAGGATCGCAAGTTCCTCCTCGGTCGCGGTGGATATGTCGACGACCATGATCTGCCGAACCTGCTGCATGTCGCGGTTGTGCGTTCACCCTTCGCGCATGCACGAATCAAGTCCATCGACACCTCCGCTGCGCTTGAGCTCGACGGTGTGGTTGCCGTTATCACGGGTGAGCAGGCCGCTGAGCTGTGCGATTACATGCCGGACTTCAACCCTGAGCCGAACCTGCACAAGTGGCGCTGCCTCGCGGTCGACAAGGTTCGCCATGTTGGCGAGGGCGTTGCAGTCGTCGTGGCCACCAGCCGTTACATCGCCGAGGACGGTCGCGATCTGGTCGACGTCGACTACGAGCCCCTGCAGCCCATCACGAGCATTTCTTCTGCGATGGCTCCGGGTGCGGCATTGCTGCACGAGGCGATGGAGTCGAATGTCGCTCTCGACAGCACGCTCGCTTTCGGTGATGTGGATGGCGAGTTCGAGCGAGCCGACATCATCGTCCGCGATCGCCTTCGCTGGGGCCGTACCTCGGCTCAGCCCATGGAGACCGTAGGTGCACTTGCCGATTACAACGTGGCAAGCGGAATGCTGACGATCAAGGCGAACTCGGTTGCGCTGACGAACTTCGCATTCCTCGTCGCGGGCACCCTGAAGGTTCCCAGCAACAAGCTTGACCTGGTTCCCATGCCGGCAGGCGGAAGCTTCGGAGCCAAGTTCTGGGCAGTTCGCGTGTCGATCATTGCGGGTATGTGCGCCAAGTTCCTCGGCCGTCCGGTCAAGTACGTTGAGGACCGCATCGATCACGCAGTTAGCTGCGATCATCACGGTTCGGAGCGCGAGTACGAAGTAGAGCTCGCCATGACCAAGGACGGAACCTTCACGGCCTTCCGTTTCGACGTCCTTGATGACTACGGGGCCTACTTCCAGTTCGGTCTGGGAACCCATGGCAACGCGATGTCCCAGGTGATCGGCCCATACAACGTCAGTGCCGTTTCGTACCGCGCGCGTGGAGTTCTCACGAACAAGACGCAGCAGGGTGCGTACCGTGGCTTCGGCTCCGAGGTTCACAACTTCGCCATTGAGCGCATTGTTGATCTCGCCGCCAAGCAGCTGGGTGTTGACGGTCTGGAGTTGCGTCGCAAGAACTTCATCCAGCCGGATCAGTTCCCGATGAAGATTCCCGGTGGCAACGTCTACGACTCGGGCGATTACGAGGCAGTGCTTGACGAGGCGTTGAGCCTCGCTCGACTCGATTACTGGCGTGAAGAGCAGCGCAAGGGTCGTGAAGAGGGTCGCTACATCGGCATCGGTTTCGTCACCTGCCAGGAGCGAAGCGTTTACGCAGCAAACGAATGGTGGTTCTTCCGCAAGGATCCCGCCATTGGCGTGACCAGCGTTCCCGAGAGCATCTCCCTGAGCATTGATGCTCTGGGCAAGGTGTCGGCGACCTTGTACTCGACCGCTTTCTGGGGCAATAGCCCGGAGACGATGGCCGTTCAGGTGCTGGCAGAGGAACTCGGAATCAACCCCGAGGATGTCACCTTCAACTACGCCGGTACGGCAAAGGGTCTGCCGGGCAGTGGCCCCGGTGGTTCCCGCTTCACCGTCATGATTGCCGGTGCGGTTCAGGGTGCGGCAGCCAAGCTTCGCGACAAGGCCATCAAGGTGGCTGCGCACGTTCTGGAGGTGTCGGAGTCTGATCTGGAGTACGTCAACGGTGGCGTCCAGGTCAAGGGCAGTCCTGATCAGCGTCGTTCGATCGCAGAGCTTGCGATCATGCCGCGACTGTTCAAGCACCAGTTGCCCGATGACATCGACAGTGGTTTCAATGCGGACTTCGTCTACGATCACCCGTACACGACGTTGCCGACCGCTGATCGCAGTGATCTCGGCGTCTTCTACCCCATGATGGCCCACGCAGCTCACTGTGCCGTCATTGAGGTTGACGTCGAGACCGGTGGCGTGAAGTTCCTTGACTACGTCGCAGTGCATGACTGCGGCACGGTTGTGAACCCGCGTTCGCTTGACGGTCACGTCATCGGCGGTCTCGCACAGGGTCTGGGTCAGACCCTGCTGGAGGAGTACTCGTACGACAGCGAGGGTCAGCTGCAGAGCACGACCTTCCTCGACTACCTGATTCCTTCCGCCATGGAGGTGCCGGAGATTCGCCTGGGTCACCACGAGACCCCATCGCCCTTCACCCCATACGGCATCAAGGGCGGCGGCGAGGGTGGCCGTATGCACGCTCCGGGAGCGATTGCTCAGGCTGTGGATGACGCACTGGCACCGTTCGGCGTGCGTGCGACAACGCTGCCCCTGCATCCCGAGCGGATTCTCGAGCTCATCCGCACGTCGAGCCCGGCCTAGTTGAAGCAGAGAGTCGAGGTGGCGCCGTAAGGGGCCACCTCGACTCTTTTCTGCGTCAGGTCACCCTAAGAGAGATCAGTGCGCTCGTGAAGGGCGTGGCGTAGACGATCAGGCGTGGCGAGTATCGCCGCTGCGACCTACGACCAACCACACAGCCTCGGCGACGTCCGTCCCTGAATTGATCAGCCGGTGCGGCGTAGTTGATTCAAAGGCGATTGAATCCCCTGCCTTCAGTGCATGGGTCTTGAAGGCCAACTCGATCTGGAGTTCACCCTTGAGAAGGTAGCCGAACTCGATGCCATTGTGACGCATTAATTGATCGTCAGGAGTGGAACTGCTGCCTGGCTCATAGCGTACGAGCAAGAAATCGACGTTGTGGTTTTCCACGGTGGCCATCTGCTCCCAAAAAACTCCAGAGTTCAACTGGAGCATTCGTCGAGCCTTGGGGTGGGTGAGAGTGGGCGAAAGATCAAGAAACTCTCCGCGCTGACCGCTGGTTGCGGTTGCGGCCCCTGTGGCGACGCTTTCCGCATGTGGGGTTGTCACCGTCTCGACAGGTTCCGTAGGGCTCTCTTCCTCGAGACTTTCGGAGGAAAAGAGAGTGTCGAGGGAGAGGCCAAGGGTGCTGCAGATGGAATAAAGCGTGGCTACGCTCGGCCGTGCCTTTGCATTCTCCACCTGGGAAACAAAGGATGCTGATACGCCGATCTCCTTGGCGAAGGCGCGAACAGACAGCCCACGCGCAACCCTGGCCTCGCGTAAGCGAAGTCCCAGAACCTCACCTTGCTGGGCGGAGGAGAGGTCTGACCACTCAGCTTGCGTTGTATCGGTCATTCACCGCCATCCTCTCCCTTGGGCAGCCACACGAGCCGTCAATCGGCCAGCATAACGCCTACCGCGCTCGATACCTCGAGGTCAACGCAAGGGATTTCGATCCTCCTTATCCGAATCCTTTGCATGCCCGCACTTATCAGAAGTGGTGCGAGTCATCGGTGTGGTCAGCTGACTGCGGCTTGGTCTTCGCCAGAGGCGTCACCTTGTTGCGAATACTGGATGCGAGTCGCAGACATCCGCAGGATGTCCCAGGAGTCCACCGAGTATTCACGGCCGCGGAGTGATGGATTACCCGGATGATTCTGCGGCACGGCTTCGCGACTGGCCTGCGAGGCCTAGGTCGCGGGGGAGTGCGTCGCAGGCGCGGCGGGTGGGCATTGGCCAACGTCTAGCTCAGGCGCGTCCCTGCGCAGGTGCCGGGTACCTGCTCAGCGCCGCTCACCTTGCCGAGATCTTCACCAGGGCTCACGTGACACAAGCGTTAAGCAATATGCAACACTCTTCCCATACCCTCGAACCTCAAGGAGTCCACAATGCTGGGAATTGATGTACGTACAGATCTACTGATTAACGGTGCCTGGACTCCCACGACTGATCGTCTTTCCGTGCTGGATCCGGCAACGGGAGAGGTACTTGCCCAGGTCGGTGACGCAAGCATCGCGGATGGCATTGAGGCAGTCGCCGCGGCTTCGGCGGCCTTCCAGACCTGGGGTGGCACTCCTGCGCGGGTCAGGGCCGAAATCCTGCGCCGAGCCTTCGAGATCATGAGTGCCGAGGTAGAGACATGCGCGAGGCTCATCAGCCTCGAGAATGGCAAGGCCTGGCGAGATGCCGTGGGCGAAGCCACCTACGCGGCAGAGTTCTTCCGCTGGTTCTCGGAGGAAGCCTCTCGGGTAGAAGGTGGATTCCGTTACGCGCCGGGAGGCGATAAGACCATCATCACGGACTACCGACCCATGGGCGTGGCCTACATGATCACGCCGTGGAATTTCCCTGCTGCCATGGCCACGCGAAAGTTGGCACCGGCTCTTGCGGCCGGATGCACGGCAGTGCTGAAGCCGGCGGCCGAAACTCCGCTGACAGCATTGTGGATAGGTCAGGTACTGGAACGCGCGGGTGTGCCAGCCGGTGTCGTGAATATCGTCACCACGAGCGCTTCGGGGGAGGTGTCGGAGGCAATTCTTCGTGATCCCCGAGTGGCAACCCTGTCCTTCACGGGCTCCACCTTCGTCGGAAAGTTGCTCCTCTCGCAGACGGCTCAGCGAGTTCTTCCCTCGAGCATGGAGCTCGGTGGCAACGCTCCCTTCGTCGTCTTCGAAGGCGCGGATGTCGATGCTGCGATTGACGGAGCGATGATCGCAAAGATGCGCAACGGCGGTGCTGCATGCACGGCAGCTAATCGTTTTTACGTGCACGAATCTGTGGCAAACGAATTCTCCACGAAGCTCGAGACAGCATTCGCCAAGCTTCGAGTGGGTCGTGGGCTCGACGCCTCACACGACCTAGGTGCGATGGTTTCCGAAGCGGAGCGAAACAAGATCACAGCTCTTCTAGAGTCCGCGCGTGAGGAGGGCTTCGAGGCCAATCCCCTCGCAGAGATCCCGGCTACCGGTGCCTTCATTGCACCCTATGTCGTGCGTGATGTCCGACATGGTTCGACTCTTACCTCGAACGAGATCTTCGGCCCAGTCGCGCCAATCGTGTCATTCGACACCGAGGACGAAGGGGTTCGCATGGCGAATGATTGCGAATATGGGCTCATCTCATACGTCTACGCCAAGGATGCCGGCAAGGGAATTTCCCTGGCACGGCGTATGGAGTCCGGAATGGTGGCGATTAATCGCGGGCTCGCCTCAGACCCCGCGGCGCCCTTTGGCGGCATGAAAGAATCCGGGCTTGGTCGCGAGGGTGGCTTTGCCGGAATCCATGAGTTCCTTGAAACGCAGTATTTCGCAGTCGATGTCTAGTGGTGCCTTCGCACGATCTGCCCTGCTAAACGGATTCCGTGAACATTTCCGGATGACGAGTGAGCTCAATTCGCGTGCGGCGAATGTGGCCGACGAGGTAGCGCTCAGCATCCTCGACATCCCGTCTCTCGATCGCGTCAAGAAGGAGACTGTGCTCGGCATTGACTACCCACATGCGCTGCGGACCTGAGACTTGCATGAAGAGCCGACGGTAGTGCTGAGAAGTATTCCAATAGCGAACGATGGACTCGAGAAGTTGGGGACTGCCGCACCCTGAGTACGACAGCATGTGAAATTCACGGTCAAGGGCAAGAAAGTCCTGGTGCGAGGTATTCGATGCGATGCGCTCTTGTATCCGACGTAACTCGCTAATCGCGTCACTTGAAAGCGCCGGAACGCTCACCGTCAGCGCCAGCGGCTCCAGCCGTTCGCGCATGCGGTAGAGCAACGTGAGTTGATCGAGGTTGAGCGCGGGAACCCGGGCGCCGCGATTGGGGCTGAGCTCGGTTAGACCCTCTGAGGCAAGCATTCGCAGTGCTTCTCGCACAGGGAGCCGGCTCGTACCGAATTCCGATGCGATCTCTTCCTGTCGAATTCGCTCTCCGGGCAGAATGTGTCCCTCAAGAATTCGAGTTCGAAGCAAGCCCGCCACCTGCTCGCTCATGGCGAGCAGGTGATCAGAGTCTGCTGCAGTGGGCATCAGGAGAAGGCCCGTGGATTGTGATCGAAGGCCTTGCCACGGGGATACGAGACAAGTTCAAATTGCATGCCCCAGGGAGCCAGGAAGTAGACCCAGCGCTGACCGAGGCTCGCCCCCGAACTAGCCGTCGGGTCGCCCAGGACCTCAATGCCACGGGCCCGCAGATAGTCGATGGCTGAGTCAAGGTCGTCCACGTAGAGGGCCACGTGGTGCCCTCCGATATCCGAATTGCGAGGGAGGGTGAGATTTTGGTCGGGCGCCTCGTACTGGAACACCTCGAAGATCGCCTGGCCACCACAGCGGTAGAAGCGAAGTTCCTGCATCACGGCATTTGGATGCACGTTGAGATGCTCGAGCATCCACATTCCCTCTGCTCGGAAGGGCCCGAGCCGGTACATGTACTCACAGCCGATGACCTCCGTGAGGAAGTCATGAGCCTCCTCGAGATCCGGCACGGTGAAGCCAATGTGGTCGACGCCCGTCAGGCCAGGTAATCCACTCATGTCAGCACCTTAATGGATCCAATACAGAGGATATTCGCGACTTTTATGGAAATTCTACTTGAAGATGGATCCATTTTACCTTAACCTTCGGACACCATCGATGAAGTGAGGGCTGTGTGGCTACCGAACGCGAGTTAATTCCCGGTTCACCTTGGGTTGAGCTGCAGACCACTGATTCCGACTGGGATGCTGCTGATCCCGCACTGCTGCGCGCGATGCTCGGCCAGCTGGTCATTATTCGCAAGTTCGAGGAACTCGTCCTTGAGCTCGCGGCAGAGGGGCTCATTCATGGCCCGGCTCACTCCAGTATTGGCCAGGAGGGCGGAGCTGTGGGCTCCGCACTCGCTCTCATCCCTGGCGACACGGTAAATGGTTCCCATCGTGGGCATCACCAGTTCCTTGCCAAGGCTCTCCAGCATCTTGCCCCGGCAGGTCTTGATCCCCGCTTGCCCGTGGGTGAGGCGATTGAGCAGCTTCTGCTCACAACTCTGGCCGAGATTGCCGGTCTTGACCGCGGATTCAGCCATGGCCGAGGTGGCTCTATGCACCTTCAGTGGCTCGAGGCAGGTGCCATTGGAACCAATGCCATCGTCGGTGGGGGCGTACCTCTGGCTGCTGGATCGGCCTTCGCTCATCAGCGTTCGGGAACTGACAATGTCAGCGTCACTTACTTCGGTGACGGTGCATCGAATATCGGTTCCACCCTCGAGACCTTTAATCTCGCGGCCGCCTGGCACCTGCCGCTGTGCTTCTTCATCGAGAACAACCTTTATGCAGTGTCGACCCGTGTTGATGAGGTCACGGCAGAGCCTCGACTTTCCGCTAGAGGCCCGGGCTTCGGGCTGTCCAGCTGGAAGGTCGATGGCATGGATCCGCTGGCCGTATACCTGGCCATGTCGCAGGCCTGCGATCACATGCGCTCCGGCGGCGGTGCCACGATTATCGAGGCGGACGTCTACCGCTACTTCCACCAGAACGGCCCTTTCCCGGGTAGTGCCTTCCGCTATCGCAGCAAGGAAGAAGAAGCCGCTTGGCGGGCCCGTGATCCCATCGAGATGGTCATTCGACACCTCATTCGTCGCGAACTGATGACGCAGGATCAGGTAGATGAGTTCAATGCGTCAGTCAAGAGGGTCATGGATTCCATTGCCGAAGTGCTCCTTGAGCCCCTTCCCGAGGGTAAGCCGGGCCAGCGCCGTCTTCGTCCGGAAGAGTGGCCTGATCCTGCCTTTGCGGATGTTGGAATCCGAGGTGACCTTTCGGAACTGGACGGACTGAGAGTCGAAGATCGCGAGAGTTTCTCGGGTGAACTCGCTCCGGCGAAGTTCATTGACACTGTTGCGACAGTTATGGCGCGACGCATGGAAACCGATGATCGCATCATCATTATGGGTGAGGACATTCATCGGCTCAGTGGCGGCACGAACGGTGCAAC
>JACCDO012229305.1_pt1 | contig 30236 bp, 30 predicted proteins | sample 7446101 | NCBI WGS metagenome assembly JACCDO01 (sample SAMN15323440, study PRJNA562643) | freshwater metagenome | isolation source: river surface water | place: USA:Blue River Watershed | collected 2017-08-16
CCCCAGAGCCACCATGCCCCCCTCCTCCATGCCCTCCCAAACCATGCCCCCCAAAACCATGCTCTGGTGCAACCGGGGCAACCGGCGCAACCGGAACATGCAGTATCCGCCCTAAATGCGGCGGCTGTGGCACTTGTAATAGCTGCTGTGGAACATCCATTCAACAGAATATTACAATTAATGTTAATGGTGCTACTGGAGATATTAGCGGGTTAACTATACAAATTATCAATCAAGGCGCTACAGGTGCCGCAGGTTGCACTCGTTGCTGTGGACCTTGCAAATGCCACTCGGGCTGCACTGGCGCAACTGGAGCAACTGGCGCAACTGGCTCTACAGGATGCAGCATTTGCAGAGGCACCACAGGTTCAACGGGCGCAACAGGAGCCACAGGATGCAGCAACTGCAGAGGTGCCACAGGCACCACAGGCACCACAGGCACCACAGGCCCAACAGGCCCAACAGGTGACTATGTAATTCCTCCAGGAATAACTGGAGTAACACTTGAGCCCGGTATTACTGGAACTGTCATTGTCATTCTCCAAGAGCCCCCAGAAGGGCGTGGAGATATTGGCATGCGAATTTTATAATAAATACAATTAGGATGCCGGTTTCTCTCTTTAATGCTGCATCATCTGCCATACAACTCAAACCACTCCCAACACAATATGTGGCATTTTACACACGAGTCGAACAGCAACTCCGCTTCATTTCCAATGGAATCGTCACAAAAGACCTCACACTCGCCGATGCAAAAAGCAGACTCATGACCCTGCGCCATGGCCTCACAATGCAATGGACCGATGCCCAAGGTAGAGTCATCAGCCTCTAATTGCAACCCTAAGGATTCCCTCGCAGTAATTTTTCATATATTGTCGCATTCGTTATTTCACTCACTTCAAATGAATAGGACACATTTACTTGCCTCATATCAATCTCCTGACCATACATATCCATTAAACGAATATGAAATCGTGGAATATTTGTCGGCTTCGCAAATATATACTCTTTTGTATATAAATCAGAGCCATCATCCGCAAATATAATGTTATATTTGTCCTCATGAATGATAAGCTTCGCAAAACAGAAAATGCCAAGCGACGCCGAGCTTTGCTGAAATATCTCGTAATCATTCACTGCAATTAGCACATAGGTATCTACATGAACATCAGGTGGCGCCTCCGATATATACCGCGAGCCAAGCCCATACAACTGACCACGAAACCCAAGATAATAACCGAGACCCCAGTCATTTGGTCGCTCATCCTTTCGCATAGGCGAAAAATCGAGCTGGAATTCCTGCGGCGTCGCCGAATCGTCAAATATCACAATCTCAAGCGCCACTGGGTCAAGCTGTATCTGTAAATTCATACCACCCCCAATCAGCGTGCTCACTATGTCTAATTGCTGCTGTATGGCGTCGAGCAAACTCGTCGACGCACCCGCCACCAAACTATAATTGCCATCATCTATCATGACCTTATATGACTGCCCTGTGCTTGTTAATATAATACTAAATGATGTGTTTTCACGTGCTTCAGAAAATGCATACCAAATATTGGGAATTTCACAACTCACCAGTTTCAGGCGCATTATATTTTTCAAAGGAGTCGCCGGCCTATAATAAAAATTCGACGGCGTATCTGACGCATTTTCCTTAAAGCGACTGTCCACATTTATAATTGTTCGTTTTATATCAGTCGGATTTAGTATATCATATGGTTGCCAGAAATCATTTCGCGGCCTTACATTAAGCATTTATAGAATACTATCAAAGTCGTCTATAAATATTTAGAAGCTGCGGACGCTTACTCGCGAGTATCATTCGCCGGGTAACCGAGCGCAGACTGCACATTGAATCCAGCGCAGGCACAGCCCTTCTCTACAATGCCCTGATTGAAGGTCGCACTGGGACCACCGAGGTTGCGTTGAGCAACGATGCCGGCCCACTGGCCAGTCGGCTGCTCTGTCCGCACAGTTGCACCAGTCTGGAGAGCAGCCGCACGGGATGCATTGTAACTGTATAAAGCACGCGCCTGACGCATTTGTGTCAGTGTGGATGAATCCATTCTACGGGTCGACATCTCTACTCATTGAAATATAATTTGCCAAGCTCCCGCCCTTACAAAAGAACCTGCCAACTGACAATCGCAGACCGTTGCCCCCTCCAATTGTTCGCCGCCACTGGCTCCACCTGCACCTGCCCTTGTGTAAATATCGGATACGGCCCAAATTGATATGAGGTCCCGACAATATTCACACCCGTAAGTGCGCCATTCACATATATGTTGTATTTCACAATTGACCGGTCATTGCCCGGAGTCCACGTCACACGAATAAACCCACCCGTAACTGGCCCCGTCACAACATTCGTTGGCACCGCCGACAACGGATTCGGCCCCGATACATTCACACCAGGCAATAAACAGGCGTCCACCGCCGGCACCGGGATTGTTGGCGATGTAAATATAATTGTAGAAGGAAGTGTGGGATATACATATGGTTTATATATATCGAAGCGCCGGTCTGGATTGAATTGACCAATCGTATTATCAACAACCGTTTGTGTATGTGCACCAGATGATGTTCCACCTGCTGATATACCCGTCTGCTGCTGCTGCTGCTGGCTACTGCCACACCCTGTAATTGTGGTCGACGGCATGAATGTATAACATTTCTGCAGCGCCAGTGTGTGCGCCCCAGAGTTTGTCTGTATTTTGATAGGCTGCTCTGGACAACAATTCAGTTGCTGCAATACACGCGTCACATTACATCGAACTGCATCCCTCTGTAATTGCTGTGTATATCCGGATGAAATTGTTGCAGTTTCCCTTGGATATATTGGCGGCTGCTGCGGCTGCGGGTCGCCCATCCTCTGAACAGATATGTGAATATAGTAGTTAAGTATGCAACTCCTCGCTGCACTAGCCCTACTAATTGCAGTTGTAGTTGTGATATATTTTATCAGGAGACGTGAAGGATTTCGTGGGAAAGTCCTTCTTGATGCCCAGGACCTCAATACATTTGAAGGGCCCTCTATCCGCGATTTATTAATGGAAAAGGAACCAGCATTTTTGGAGCGTCAATTAGACTTCTATAATCAGACCCGCACAATCTACAAGAAAATCATCGATACACTTGTTGGATTGTCTGGCGGGGCGCGCGAAGATGTTGTGGAGCAATTAGGGGCGCAGGCGGGTGGCGAGCGACCCGATTTCTGCAGCAAGGAGCAGGTGGAGGAGCTTCTCGATTCATCTGCAGAGCATGGCCTCGAGCCGCTCTTCCAATGCTTGCCGTCTGCGCCGGCGCGCTATCTGCTTCTTTTATCATTTGCTGCAAAGACCTATCAGGGGCAGTTAGAGAGTGCAGGGACTGTCGTAGGACTTGATATGCCGACTCTGCCGATTGTCGAGAAATTCTCTGCATCTGCTGCTGGCGCAGGCACAGCTGCTGCTGCAGATGCAGCCTACATCAGCCCCTACTTGCTACCTGCAACAGCATCTGCACCTGCGCCTACACCTGGAGCAAGAGATGCAGAGAACCAACTAATTGCATGGAAGGCGGCGTTTGACAGTGATTCTATCAATCGCATTCAGATGTATCTGCGTTATTGCAGACAAGCACTCAAACGGATTGGAGAGCTGGAGGCAGATGCAAAATCAGGGAAGCTCGGTAAGGCAGCTGCTGCAAATGTCGAACAGAAAGCGCAGGAAATTACTCGTGCGTTTTCTTAGCAGACTTCTTCATTGACCGGCGTGTATGACGTTTTGCAGATGCAGACCTGGCTGCAGACCTGGTCACAGACCGAGTCGCAGATGCAGACCGATACGCAGACCCAAACCGTGCCTTCAACTCCGCCTTCTTAATCCTCTTAATGCGCGCCACCTTCTCCCGCAGCAAACTCGCAAACGACTTCTGATGACCCGAGCACTCAATTGATATAAATGGAAACGGAGCATTTGGCCGGTTCCTATACAGCGTCTGTAATTGTATCATTTGCTCAACTATACAACCAATCGGCTTCAAAAACAGCTCCTGCAACGACGACCGAAACAGGAAACTCAAATACAATGTTATCAGTGTGTCAAGCGATGCAATACGCAACGCACGACCATCACTCATACTCACAGTATTATATGCATGACACGCCGTCTCCTGTATAATTGCAACAGCCGGCGATTCGCCAGTATATCCTATATAAACTAGAGGGAAAAATTCTGCCTCTGCTGTATATTTCTTAAATACAAGCGCCCCCGTTGTCCGCTCATGCAGTTTCTTTATGTCCTCCTCAGGCATGCTGCTATATAAAAGCACAGGCCCACGTGCCTTGAATATCCAGTGTATATGAATCGGCTTCTTGAGCCGATATTTATAATAGTCAATTATGTCGGCGCCGGCAAGCATGCGCTGCTCCTCAATGCAGTAATTGATGATTTTTTGCCGTATTTTAAAAGGGACGCCGCGCGAAGCTTTCTCCGTAAGTGCATCGGTCGACGCGGCTTTTTTGCAAAGACGGGGCTTCACATATTTATTCAGTAGGAGGAGCCGCTCAAACACCTTCTCCCACCTGTCCACCTCTCCTCGCGGCCGACTGAGCTCCAAATACATCATCATACGCAATGTATCAGCATCCATATAGGTAATCCCATCCATTTCCATAGTGCGCTCCTTAATGATGTCGTAAAAGAGGGGGTTGATTTCAGTAACGTCGGCGACCGCGATGAAATTCACGTAGATTTTGGTCGTCCCTTCGTGAATTCCCTGACGGTCACTCACCTCCGTAAATCCCTCCGCCTTCAGCGCCTTCGTCAGCGCAGCCACGTCACCCTTCCCATCAGGTGTTAGGAAGTCGTAGTCGGGTAGCGACGTCTCTGGGTCATAGAACTTGTGCTCCTTCGGTAAATGCATGTTCATCGCCTGACCCCCGTAACAGATGCGATGCTTCTTCCGTAGAAATCGCTCCACTACCTCCACGGCAAGTAGGACATCCTCATTGTGCGCCTCATCATAATCTATCTTGCGACTCGCCTCTTTGGCCGCTGCCGCCAGCAACTCCTTCTGCTTCTCTAAAAGGTCTGCAGTTAGGGGTTTGTGCGCCTTATCCCTACGCCATCGCCGGCGGCTGCCTCCATCCATATCTCCTAAATGCAGGTCCATCTTACTTTTAGGGGATATTTAAACAAATATTTATGCAGCGGTCGCGTTCGCTTATGGTCCGCTTCGCCTATGAAACGCTCGGCGTCACAAGCATGCCACCATTCGCATCGAGTCGCTTATCGGCCGGCGCAATTGTAATCGGAGTCGGCTGCTTGTATTGGAGCTCCATTGGTTTCACAATGTAACTCTTCCTACCGAACCAATCAGGTGAGAAGATAGCGTCGAGACCAGCAGGGGCGAATGGGTCAATCACAATGCCCTGCACACCGAGCTCATTCACCAACTTGTGCAACATCTCCGCAGTCGGTGGCACATCAAGCTCGGGACTCATTGCGACCGACCAAGTGTTGCGCGTCCTATCCGCCTCCGCCTGAATGCGGGCCTGCGGAATTGTCTCATAATAGTCATACGTCTGCACAAGACCTGGTGCGGCGGTATTTGCAGTCGGCAAGGAATAATTGGAGAGCGCGGAGTTCTCATTCGTGTAAATACGGGCATGCACGAGCAGGTCGAGGTTGCGGGCAGGTGTGACCTCCATGTCAAGTTGTCGGAATCCACGTGTGTCGAGATTTGTTAGGAGAAGTATCTGGTTCTCAAAGACGTCAATAGGAAGCTTGAAAAGCACCTCCTCGAGCCGCTGCTGCTGCGCGTCACCCTGCGGCACACTGCGGAGCAAGTAGGGATGAAGTGGTGAGAGCTCCCCTGCAATCTCGGACATGAATTGGAGCTGCTCACGGGCCTTTCCTGGGAGTCTGCGGACATTTAGGAGGATGATGATAGGGTCCGTGGAGGCGAGCTTCTGCTTCCGTGTAAATGCTGCGAGGGCTGCTGCGGCTTTCGTGATACTGCCGACATTGTTGCTGAGGAGATTGCCTGTGCTGTCGCGGCAGACAAGGACGGGCTTGGAGGGGGAGCGCTGCAAATAGTCAATGTCGAAGACGAAGAGACGGCAACCACGGGCGAGGGCCGCACGAATTGCCTCGTCCTCCTTGAAGACCCCGTTCATCTTGGGACCGAGGTAGCCGGCGACACGACAACCTAGCACGGGGAAGTTGAGGAGAGCCCTGTCTTGCGCTTGAGGCCGCTGCGCTGGTGCCGCTGGCGCTGGAGCTGCTGGCGCTGGTGCCGCTGGCGCCGCGGTGGGACCAAATGCAGGCGGCACAGGTGCTTCAGTGCTCTGGAATCCCTCCATGGGCCCTTGGATCGCTGCATTGCTGCGGAATCCCTCTACAAATCGCCGCAGACCCCCAAAGAACCCCTCAAAAACCCCTGAGCGTTGCCCCGCAAGTTGGTCTGTCTGCGCTGTCAGCTGTGAAATCTGCCGCTGCGCAATCTCTGCATTGTTCGAATCGGTCGGAACCTCACCTGTCGCCCTAACTGCCTTCTGCACAACCTGCGACTTAATCAAATAAAAGATTGCTAGGCCAACCAATAAAATAATTCCTATAATTTTTAATGCGAGTCCTTTGTTTTCTTCAGTGGGGGCAGTTAGGACAGCTGCGGCGGCTGCTACAGCGGTTGCAGCTTGGTTTGTTGCAGATGCTGCTTGGTTGCCTACTGTTGTAGGGGCAGATTGATTGGTCTTTGGGGTTTGGTTTGTTGCAGGTGCAGGTGCAGGAGACGCAGCAGCAGGTGCAGCAGCAGGTGCAGCAGCAGGTGCAGCAGCAGGTGCAGCAGCAGGTGCAGCAGCAGGTGCAGATTTTGATGCAGATTGTGACCTAGGCCTAAAAGTTACAGTTTTAGTTGTAACACGTGCAGGCCTACCAGCCGATGCAGGAGGAGGCATACTACATGTTTTGCAGATATGTTTTCCACTCGGAAGCACGCATAATACGCGCCCCATACTCCCGCGCCTTCACTGCCTTCCCTGTGCTCATTGTTGCAGGGTCCTCCTTATCAGGGACAATTAGGAAGCGTGTGGTCTTCTTTACAGAATCATCTGCAGAGTAGCCGGCAGCAGCCGCAGCAGCGGCCAAGGCAGCATCACGGAAGCCTGACATGCAGACGCCACCCTTCGTCGCCGCAGGCGCGGCCGGCGCAGGTGCGGCAGCAGCAGCGCCTCCAGCAGCCCCAACAGCCTTCCTCCACCCCTCAATCTCCTTCCTAATTGCAGGCCAAATCTCACAGAACTCCTCCCACGTCGCCTCACTCCACGCAGCCGGTGGCTTCAACTTGCTGCTCCACTTACTGCAATCAGGATACGCTTGCAGGAGCTTCGCCAGCTTGCTTCGGCCCATTCCCTTCGGTGCCTCCTTGCTCGCCAGCACCAACGTCTGCAAAGGAGCCGCCGCAATAGCCGCATGGAGCCGCTCACGCAGCTGTGGCCCCTTCCCTGGCCCCAGAATAGCCGCCAAGGTCCCCGCCGGCATTTCGAGCAAATCCTGGACCGATGTCAGCTCCTCCTCGACGAGTGCCTTCGCAGCCGCTGGGCCTGCCCCGTCCACCCCAAGGACGACCAACGCATTCTCTAAATGCCGTGCCTGCTGCTCCGCCGACTCCTCCGTCGCGAGCACATTGGTGTTCGTAGCGTCCCACTCATCGGATGGGAGCTCGGGCTCGACCCTCTTATGCACCTGGTAAATGATTGGAATGACATCCCCAGAGCGAAGCACAGTGACCTCCGCGCCGACGCCGAGCCCATTCTCCACCATGAACTTCGCATTATGTCCCGTCACATATGTGATGAGAGCCCCGCCAATTCGCACAGGCTCCACCTGGATTCGCGGAGCATACACATTGAATCGCGTGCAATTCCACTCGACCGCGACGATTTTAGTGCGAGCCTGCTGCTCCGTCAGCGGCATCTTAAATGCAATACAATCCTTTGGCTTCACGGCTACGCCGTTCCGCTTCTCGGCCGCAGCAGGCTTCGCCAGTGCATTCCCTAGGACCAGCCCATCGATGTCGTAGGCGGAGGTCGACTTCCGCCCCTGCAAGAGGGCCCCTAACTGGTCCTCCGTCGGCTGCTTGAGGGTCGTCCAATAAGGGAGCTCGAAACCGGCCGCAGCCAGCTCCTTGAATTGCTGGAGGCGCGGCTTGGCCGCTTCTGAGCACACCTGATAGGCAATGAAGCGCAGAGGAAGCTCGACCTCTCCCGCCGCCCTGTGTAGGCATCCATTCACCTGGGACCGTGAGGGAGTGTCTGGGCTCGCATCGGCCTTGCGCAGCATGATTTCCCCACGAATGAGGCGACCTGCCGCCGTGCTTCTGATGAGTCCCTTAATGAATGGAACAAAGGGAGTCAGGTCAGTTCCTGTGACACCATCTCCACGATTATAGAGGCGCCCGGTCTCAGTGTCCCAGAGCGCAGAGATGCCGTCGAGTTTCTCTGATACAATGATGGCTGCATTGGCTCCGAGGAATTTGGCAAGGAGGTCCTCGCCCGGCTTCCCTTTGTCGAGGGAGGGCATAAGGGAGGGGAGTTCGACCGCCCCTTCTGCGGCGGTCGGTGTCCATCCGGTTGCATCAGCCGCCGCCGCCGCTTCAGGGCTCTCACGGATGACAGCCGCCTCTAATTGGTCATATTCGGCATCAGTGAGGCCCGAGTCGCCGCCGCTGAAATAGGCCCGCTTGGCGGCAAGGAGTTTTTGGATTGGGGTTAGTTTTGCTGCTGTCGACATCCTCTAATTGATGTTGTTGTGACAAGGCTTGAAATTGTTTCCAACTTTGGCAACCCCCTAAATGCCGTGTCAATTTTTCTGGAGGGATTGTGTGAGTGTATAATTGGCAAAATATAAATTCTGTGGAGATTTTAGTGTAGAATATTTGATGAGTTATGACCCTAGTGGAATATTATTAAATAGTGGGGCAAGCGAAAGTAAAGAAGAAGCGCAAGGAGATGAAGCGATGGCAGCGGCAGCGCAAGTGGCAGCAGCGGCAGCAGCAGGAGCAGGAGGACAACAGCGCGGGCGTCCTACAACACGCCAACCACCTGCAGCCCCAGCAGCAGGAGCAGGAGGACAACGGCGCGGGCGTCCTACAACACCTTCTTCAGGCTCAAGACATCGGTCAACAAGTGCTTCTTCACTTGCAAAAAGAAGCGAAGCTATTCAGCCAGTTATAGGAGTAATACCATCAGCAGCAGAATTAGCAACAGAAGTAAAAGCAGAAGTAGCAGCAGCAGCAAGAGCAGCAGCACTTGCACCAGTACAACCAGATCCTGCTTCAGCTGAAGCAGCCCAATGTGATATGAATGCATTATTATTTGTTATCGATGCTCGTAAAGACCATACTAGTAATTTTATTAGAAATGAACGCCAACTTATAAACAAAATTATACCATTTTATGGAAAATATATATCAAATTTTTTTAATATAACAGCAGCTGATTCATTTGGTTTGGGCGGCGAGGAACCTCGCGATGTTAGTATATCTATGGCAACAAATAATGGCTCTAAACAATTTGATAAAGATTCTTATTTTAATTTAGTATTTGATAAAAATTTTGTTATAGACACACATGAAGGAAACTTATTTAAAAAAATAACATCATCAGACATAAAAAAATTTGCTAATTTAAATGATTATAAGAACGAAGGCGATGAATATGCAACAATAGGAACACTTGAGAAGCTTGGCTTAGATTTTCAATATAAAATTAAAGAAATACCTATTATGGTTTATGAAACAAATGGAACAATGTTTCCATATGCAGAATATGCCAAAGAAGAACAAGAACTTGACACACAAATAGTATTACCTGTAGATGCAATAGAAAAATTAAAAATGAATATGACACAAGCAATGATTAATATGATATATGATTTTATTGATATAAATCCTGATACTGGCAAAAAGGACCGTATTGCAATTATTGCTGATACAGCTATGGGTCTTGCAGAAATATTAGAGTCATATCCGCGTGAAACACAAATAGATGCAAGTGGAAACATAACATATGATTATTCAAATATAATTGCACTGCATACAGTAGGGGTTGAAAATGATCAAGCAAGTAAGTTGAGATTTGTATCATTTAATTCAATTGTTGGCCAAATACGATATTATGTAGAAAACCCAGTCAATGCAGTATATCCAGCATTTAATAATATAGTAAATAAATTAGAACATTTATATACAAACTATAGAGTAACATTGAAAAGTTTTGGAACACAACTAAACGGTGAAATAATACTTAAAAATTATATATATGACCCCAGTGATAAAGTATTATATGATGTTCAGCCATATCAAAAAATGGCTCTTATTCGACAGAATGACGACTCTATCATAATGCAGGAACTAAACAGTCTTTGTGATGAGCATGGAAGACCTACAAATGAGTATTATAATTATTTAGCACGAGTTGTTGTTAGTAAAGGAGGATGTGATGCAAATCAAATCTTTGATGCAGGTCGCGATGTAGTTGCAAATAATATGGCAAATATGATAATTGACCAGACTAATGCTGGTGCTCGTAGGGTTGCTGGTGCTCGTAGGGTTGCTGGTGCTCGTAGGTTTGCCGATTCTAAATTAAATAAATTTGTCAATGAATACACAAATTTTTTTTCCGACCTTAGTAATAATGAAATTCCTGATTCTATTAATAGTAATGACTATGAAAAGGTATTTACAACATGGGACCTAAATGCAGCAACACGGGCATTAATGGAGGGTGTTTATAAGTATGTATTTTTTTATGTTCAGAAATCAATTGATGTTCGTGGAAATGTTAGGCAAAAGAAAATTATGCGTCTTTTCATTTTTAAAAGAGATGATGAAAGGGCTGTTGCAGAAGCAGCAGCAGGAGCAGGAGCAGGAGCAGGAGCAGGAGCAGCAGGAGCAGGAGCAGGAGCAGCAGCGGCAGGAGCAGCAGCGGCTGTAGCCCCAGCAATAGAAGCTCGCCCCAAACTACCTATTCGGTTTAATATGAACTTGATAAAATTGCGCCAATTATTTAAAACATTAGTGCATAATTATACGTATGTATATCAAGATTTGCAAAACACATTAGATAAAACAGTAAGGCGTGCTGATTTAGTAGAAGCTGTAATTAATATATATAAAACACTATATTTAATACCGATAGGTGCAGATGGGCATACAAACTATCAGCAATTCTTAATTAAATATTTTCAATTTAGTAGTATATTAAATATTACAAATATGGGTTCAGTTCTCACACTAATTCGTAGAATAAATCCAAGAAATCCAGAAAATGTAACACTACATGCAGAATTTGACGCTTTAAAAGGTGTAATTGATGGATTAACTATTATTGTTACAGATGAAGAAACTGCTGCAGATCAACGACCACAAATAGACGCTGCATTGATAATGTGCGATAACCTACATCGCACTCTTAATAATTATATAGAACAACTTTATTTGTTACAAATGCTACATGACATGTTATCAAATACAGAAACATATTTTATGTTATCAAATTATGATTTTATGAAATTAGTTTCTTCAGATGATTTGGATGAATACTTTGGAATACCAATTTTGGTTAATATATATCAGAATCTTGCAGGAACAGAAAATAATGCTTATTTTTATTATCTTATAATTAAATTATATCATGTTTTACAAAATGATTACGAACGCAATAGTTTTATATACTACCTACTAATTGCATTACCTGAAATAACTGTAAATATCGAATATTTAAATTTAGAATCTTATATTGACACTGATATAAATAAATTGCAACCAACAATTAATGAAGCAAAAGCAAATACAGTAAATGTTGTAGCAGTTGCTGCGGGTGCTGGCGATGCTGCTGGTGGCGGCGCTGTTGCATTAGCTGCCGCTGCTGATCAGACCCTAAAAAGCCGATTAGATGCTATTGAAGTAGCTGCTCGCACTGCTGGGTCAGAAGTAGCAGGCGCAGGAGCTGGAGCGGCAGGCGCAGGAGCTGGGGATAGGCGTCGTGGAAAAATGCAGTCATCACTTGCACTGCCCCAGCAAGCGGTCGCACCAGCACCAGCAGCATTAGGATTTGGATTACCAGTCGCAGCCGCAGGAGTAGGATTTCAAATGTTTCAACAAGCTGCGCCAGGACCAGCCACAGGCGTAGGACCAGTCGCAGCCGCAGGCGTAGGACCAGTCGCAGCCGCAGGACCAGCCGCAGCCGCAGGACAAATGCAGCCGTTGCTTGCACCAGGAGGGCAGCTACTAAGACGTTCATATGAAGAAGCGTTTCCGCGTAAAAATTTTCCTGGATTGTATCCTCCTGCCCCTACAAAAAGGCATATAGGAGGAGGTGCAGGCAAACCATCAAATCCTGATAACACTGAATCATCACACATAAATGGTATAAAATCAATATTAAATAATATTACAAAATATTACAAATCTCTCATTCTTGGATACACTGATTGTTATGAATGTTACCAAACAGAGGAGGAGAGGGCCGAACTTAATAAAAAAATCCCAGACCAGTTTTATTCTTTTCGGTCATTTGAGCCCATAACAGTTTTGCCTGAAAATGCACCTTCCATACATTTAAATCTTGCAGTTGATGAAAATTATTATAAGCGGTTCTTATTAATATGCGCAAATTCACATGTGTTTCATAAATTATATGAATATAAATATGCACAATACATGCATGATAGTTATAGGGAATTAATTGATAAGCTCGACGAAGATAGCGCAACGTTTTATGATGAATATGATGAGCGATTTAATACAAATCGATTCATACATCAAATATTTAAGAATGCACCAATTAGGGGTGAAGAGGCTGGGGAAGCTGAGGAGGCTGAGGAGGCTGGGGTTGCTGAGGAGGCTGAGGAGGCTGAGGAGGCTGGGGTTGCTGAGGAGGCTGGGGTTGCTGAGGAGGCTGAGGTTGCTGAGGAGGCAGAGGAGGCAGAGGAGGCAGAGCAAGATGTTGGAAAAAAACCCCCCAATGGTTATGAATCAAATAATTCAACTGCATCATCACAGCGCACTAATCCATCCACTGCATCAACACTCCCAGGTGCTCAAAGTGCAAATACATCAATAAATTATAATAATGCACTCTCAGTAAATGAGTCACCAAATTACTTACCACTATCCGTGCATTCAACACTAGCAACGTCGAAACCTCAGCAACAACAACAGAAGCAGCCAACAGGAGGCGCCCGTCAAACCCGTCGAATCATTAAGCATAGAGCCCCTAAAACAATTAAGCGCGCTATCCGTAAATTTATGAAAAAACGTCGGCAACAAACAAATCAATTTACAGACCGGCAAGCTACAGAGCGGCAAGCTAACGATGAATAGCCTGCCCAAAACCACTGAAAAAGCTACGTAGATACCCGAAGAACCCCACAGGGGCTGGTGCAGGAGCTGTAGGAGGGACAATCGCCTCCTCTTTTTGATTTGTTGGCTCATCTGCATTCGCAGGTGGCTCTGCGACAGCTGCATCTGCAACTGCTTGTGGCTCTGCAACATCCGCAGGTGGCTCTGCGACAGCTGCGTCTGCAACTGCTTGTGGCTCTGCAACATCCGCAGGTGGCTCTGCGACCGCAACAGCAGCATCAGACCCCAGTAATCCAATCATACCTGCCATTCCAATCTTCGTAAATGTTGGAATTGCATCTGTAACTGCAGGAGCCGCTACAGGAGCCACGGTCACAGGAGTGGTCGTTGACCCAGGCCCCGCAATCACCTCCGTCTTACCAGCAGCATCAGCAGCAGTCTTCTTCGGCTTGTTCTTACTACGGGCCATCTTCCTAATTGACCACGCGAAAAAACTTTAGTCTGCCTGCCTGTCGGATGATGGGGTTTTGTTCTGATATATAGTATAATTTCTGAACAATGCCCTATGATTTTATATACTATCCTAAATGGTCCCTATCCAATCCTATCGCAACCGCCCTTAACCGATTCGGTCGCAATCGCCCTTATTGGTTATGTTTTGTGCCGCGCAGGCGGCACAATCCTTAACCAATTCGGTCGCAACCGCCCTCATCGTCTAAGCGCTTTGCGCTTAGCCGATTCGGTCGAAAAACTCATTCATCGCCGCCTCATAGGCCGCCTCCTGATTGTTCACCACAACCCCCTTCGCGACAGCCGCCTTCTTCGGCTTAGCCCTACTCACTGTCTTCGGTAAGAGGCGCTCCAACGGCGGATACACCAGCACTTCCTTAAAAAATAAAGGCACCTGCTCAACGGCCCTCGACAGCACAATCGGGTCTTTTATGAGAGTGGGCGCAGATGGCACGCGCCAGCGCGGCACCTCTGTGAGGATTTGCACAAGAAGGAAGAGGAGCTCCGTGCGACGCCGTGCAGTTAGGCGACTATCTGCCGTCCTATATAAGTCGAGGATTGTCTGGACCTCCTCATGCATTCGAACAATGCCCCGCCCAGCCAGCTCCTTATAGCCCTCCGCTAACACAAATGCAATGAAGAAGCCGACATTGTTCTTCCCTTTCCCACCTGGCGGACCGCGGTCGAGCGTAGAAAGCCCAGGCCCCTTATATTCCTTGCGCACAATGGCATCCTCCTCCAGCATCCATTTAATCCAGAAGATGGCACGGCCGAGCTCGCCTGCATTAATTGCCCCCATCATTTCGGTCGCAGCATGGAGGAGTTGCCGCTGGTCGTGAGCAACCTGATACACCCTCCTAACTGCCCCTGATTCGGATGAGCGGAGAACTGAGCGGAGCCATGTATCATTGCGATGGGTCTCCTGGCTAATGATTGGTATCTTGATTTTGGGTCTGCGAGGACACATCTGCGTCACTAAGGCTAGCTCGCCGAAGCGCCGCTGGTTCGTAGGGTCGGAGAAAAAAGCCTCTGTCATCTGGAGGGCAGCCGCCTTGTCGAGCTCTGCAAAACGGCCGCGCAAATAATGGAAAATACGGGGGCTGGCGAGTCCTATATTATCAATGGCGTGCTCGTAGAGAAGGCGAAAATATATCTCACGACCACCGCTGGCGACGAGATCGGCAGTGTAATGGAGGAGCTTGGCAGTTGCGTCACTACCTGTTACGCCGAGGTTACGGTCAATGGCGGCGGCCACTTCGGACAGAACGTAGCCAGAGCGCGTGCGGATTATTTTGGCGTCCTCTTCGGGCTCAGCATCTTCGTCGGGAAATACGCGGAGGTGGGGAATCATGTGCGGCTGCTCAATGAAAATATTTATATGTTTTTTTGTTTAGCGCACGGCAAGCTGCAAGCGGTAAGCGGCAAGCGGTAGCAAGGCAAGGCATTTAGACAGGGTAAGGGTCCGCGATATTGTATGCGACGACCGCATGTTGGTTGAGCATTCGCCACCAGTCTGGATGAATACCTGCCGGCGCGCCTGCTTGCATCTTCTTCAGAATCTCCTTCAAGTCATCGAAGAGAGCGAGCCGGTCTGCAACATTGTTGAGGGCATGCGTCGCCCTGTGCGTAATTGCCATCATCTTGTGCTGCGTCCTCACAGGGAGTGTTAGGAGGTTCTCGAGCACATCGTCGAGCATGTTGGAAATTTCAAGGAGTTTGTCGAGCATAATATTGCCGGCGGCAGGAGCAGCGGCAGGGGTAACGAATGTTGCAACCATTTTGATAGAAGGTAGGTGGCTTGAAAGTATAAGGGCGGGCGACTCCTAGCAACCGCCTATGGGGTTCAATTTTTCCGCGGCGGTTGCGTCCGCCAGCCGCGCTACGCCACCCCCTAAAGTTGCTAACCGCATCTCCAAACAACCTCCTAAAAGCCGCCCGCCATTTCTATCTAAATGCCAAACATCTGCGAGAATTATGTCAAAATCACGGCGAGTCCCGAGACGCTCCAATTAATCAAGGCGGCCAGTCTTGATATTCATGAACTCTTTCCCGCGCCAACCTCCCTAACTGCCGGCTCCGATGCGTGGTGGGAATGGATTCATGAGAACTGGTGCACCAAATGGGTATCCAATGAGACTCGTGACGGTCCACCTGTTGTTGAGGACCGTGGGGACCATATCGAGTCGCATTTCATTTCCGCCTGGACATTCCCATACACCTTCTATCAGAATTTTGTAAACAAGTATAGGGAAACTCAAATTGAATATCAATATAGTTGCTGGGAATCTGGTTTCATCGGATTCGGCACAATGAGTTATGAGACAATTGATGACCAGCCGTTCCATTGCAGTTATGATACGCCTGAGGATCTCAATGAGGCGATTCGTGTAAATGCTGGCAAATGGAAAGTGTGGTGTGGCAACCCGCATTTTGATTATGATGTAGATACAGGACTCTACTCAATGCCGCCGAATGTAACGCATGAGGAGGCTGGAGGTGCCGCTGCAGCTGCAGCCGCGGCTTCATCCGATGATGAAACAGATATTCAACCAGTTCCTGTTCCGAAGAAAATAATTGTCAAGAAGAAAACATAAACTGGCTATATTAGTTTTGCAACGCCTACTGAAAGTAAACTATGCAAAATTATATATATAATTTTATATTAAGCATGCTTTGTGGCAGCAGCAGCAGTAGCGGCGGCATCTTATAGTTTATTTGCATATCTCTTAAAATGTTTTTCATATAAATAAATAAAGAAAAGTGCACGCCCCATAACAGTAAATTCACCATCTGGTAATAGCATGTTGGAGCCCCCCTTTTTCACAATTATAGTTGGATCCAGTAATATATATCCTGTCGAATAATTTAGAGTCGCATATATAAGCTCCACATCCAAAATTTCTTCTTTTGTTGTATCATAAAGCTGGGGCCTGATTGGACCAATAAAGAGAACAGTTGCACCTTCTGGTAGAAGTCCAATGAGTGTTTCGATATCGCTGATTAATTCGCCAGCAGTTTGCTTGCGCTTTGTAGCGGCGGCGGTCTCTTTATCAATGAGTTCATGATGCAGTTGTACGCCATCCTTTTCATAGACTTCAAGGCTGCAAAGTTCGAACACGAAATGCTTGCAGGTTGCGATTGATTCCTTCAACGTCGCAAGCTTCCCCTCAATCATGTCTGCAGGCTCAAACTGCGCTGCTTCATTGGCAGATTTGCCAGCAAAACCACTTAGAAACTGCGCCTTCTGTTCATCACTCAGCTCAATCTCCCCTTTAATGAGTTTAATGAACTGAATGTGCTGCTTAATATTAAAGAAATGACCAACAAAATTAGGCCCATAATAGGGTTTCATAACAGAATGTAGTGGGATTACACAGTGATTTCCTCCACTAATTGTAGAGAGGAGTCGAGCAGTGCCAGACGAAAACACTGGAAACATCGGGAGGTTCTTTTTGCCAAACATTGCCTACCTATATTTGGGACTTACTTTATATGTTCCGTTTGAGCGCGGAATCAACCCTTTCGCTTTTAGGGAGGAACGCATAGTAAATCCGATTGATTTGCCGGCACGCCATTTACGGAGTGCGGCAAGGTTTTTACGGGTTGGCTTGTAACCTCCAAGGCGTGTTAGCGCAGGGATTTTATCCCTGCTGTAACCCCCGCTGCGCTTGCGGCTGCCGCGGCTGCTGCGCTTGCGCCTGCCACCTGCCATAATTCCCAGCGCCTTCAGCATCGGAGTGCCTCCCGAGCAGCCACCTCCCCCGCGCAGCTTACGCGTCCCCTGCTGCATCATACATCCGCATCCCCCACGCATCGCCGGCACCTTCACAACATCCGCCGTAACTCCCTCGCCATAATGACGCTGCACAGCCTCACGGACCTCATTTCCGTATAATGTATTTGTCGGACCACATGTTCCAGCCATTTCTCTTCCCCTAATAGACGCAGAGAAATGGTTCGCAGGCATACCCGAAAACGCCTTAAAAAGGATGACCCTACGTGGCCCCATAAATATTATAAGGGACTGACACGGAAGGCCGCGGCCACTCGACGTAAGGAGATTCTCAAATTTGGCGCGCTCCATTGGAAAGATAAAAACGCATACAAAGGATTCAAGACAGACCGTGGTGTCAAGGGACGCTCCAGCAATTACACCAGGCGGTTTAAATCACTCTTTCCTGAAGCGAAGTCCCTCGAAGCGAAGGCGGCTGCCACAGGAGTCCCTGTGCGATTCCTTCGCAAATCCTACAACCGCGGCATGGCTGCCTGGCGCACCGGCCATCGTCCTGGGGCTACAGAGCAGCAATGGGGCTATGCCCGGGTCCACTCTCTACTTCTCTGTGGAAAGACTGCAAACACGACCGACGCAGACCTTGTCCGTGAAGCAAAAGCGGCCTCGGCCACGGCCCGTAAATGGTTCGCCAGCCAAGGCTGTTAAAGAATCTCTACGACGGCAATTAGGAATATGAAGGAGGTCTACACACTTATCGCAGATGATATTTCCTATATAGCCCCACACGTCTATATAGGAAATCGCTATGCAGCGACTGGCCGCATTTATGACGGTGCTTATATAGATTATTTGGCCATTTATAATATTAAGCATGTTATCTCGGCACTTACAGAGGCAGAGTATGCAGATTACATGATAGGCGCAGAGGATTTTGCAGATGGGCAGACCTGGCACCGCCTTGCAGTCGATGATGAGCCGCAGGAACCAATCGGCAGATTCTTCTCGCAGATGGTGGCGGTCATTGGAGCGGCAGTCGCAGCAGGAGAGTCTGTTCTTATTCATTGCGCAGCAGGTATGAGCAGGTCAGTCAGTCTCGTCGCAGCCTACCTAATTGCAGCACAAGGCCTAACGCCCGCCGAGGCAGTCGCAGCAATTAAAAAGGCGCGGCCTATCGCGGGGCCTAATAGGGGTTTCATGGAGCAGTTAGAGGTGTGGGGCCGGCATTAGGCGCAGTCGCAGCCGCAGTCGCAGTCGCAGCCTTATACGCCCATTTCACAAGAATATGAAGTGTGGATTTATCATTTGTGTCTTCATATCCGTATTTGAATTGGATATTATAATCAGTCTTATTTCGCCAATTACCACCTCCCCAAGAAGCAAGTGCTTTGCTCTCATCCCCATTGATTTTGTCAGAATATTTCCTCAATTCCTCCGTTGAGCGTTTTTCTGTGTCTTCACCATTCAAGCTACATTTGTAAAAGCCATCGTTGGTTCTCTTCATATTAGCGACAATTTTGGCTACACCTCGACGCGCTTTTGTTTTCACATCCTCCAGACCCACTGCCTCAGATTTCCCACATCGTGTCCAATAAGGCCCCAATTCTTTGCACATATACTTCCTAAATGCTTCTGATTCAATAAACTCTTCAGGTGTTTGACCTTCCAAATTAAATAACCAAGAATTATGCTCCCACTCTTTGGGAGCACTTGCAGGCACTCTATGAACAAGTGATTTTGCATGTGATACTGCTTGGATTAGTGAATTTGTCCCTTTTAATTCATTTGCTTTATCAACCATCTTATAGTGATGTTCAATGAATGATGATGTAAATGAATCAATCCAATAATGAAATTGTCCAGAATATTGAGGACACTGCCGAATAATTCCAGCACCTCTACCTGCCTTTTGAACAGCAGTGGGAATATGTTCTATTTTATTACCCATAATCATATCTGTCCAAATTAAACCTTCAATTCCATCAGTTTGTAATAGTCCGTCTTTACCTTCAATCTGCAATGTTTTAGTGCCTTTTTGTCTAGGAGCATAATGAAATCCTAACCCTCTGTCTACTTTACGACGGCCAATTATAATAAGCGGACGTTCTGAAAGATTATTCATTTTATAAATATAGAATAACAATTTATTCAGAGTCTCTTTCTTAATTTTATATATGATAGGGCTACCAGACATAAGATATAATGAAATACCTCTCATATTAAATGTTATAATATTTGCAATATTCCGATTTCGTAAAGCAAACTCTTTCATATCTTCTGCTTTAACATCAGCATTGATAATAATTTTATGATGATATAATGAGCCATCGCGCAATGTTAATGGAACTGCAAAGTGTGATTTCCAGTTTTCACGAATAACACGTTCTGCAATTGTATTATTTGACTCGCGACTACTAACAGCAATATTATGTTTGACACATTCGTCATGATGAAATGCAAAGTAGTTTTCCATATCTGCTGGATCTATTTCAGGGACATAATGATGTGCATTTGCGCATTCATCATATTCTTCTTCAATTAATTGACCTTCAGTTGCTGTTACAAATCCATTTTGAAGAATTGTGCGCTCTTCTGGGTCAATTAAGAGGTCCAAGAAACTTATTTCTTGATTATTTACTGTAAATTTCTTGTCTCTAAATGGTGGATATGTTTTATCTGCTTCATCCCAACCACCTGCTGCACATAATTCTTTGCAAGTATGTGTTTTAATATGATATAGAATATTAACAAGTTTTGCAATTTGCTTGTTATTTGATAGAGCAACAATTAAAGGCATTGGGTAATGCGTATTATATGCATATGCATCAATATATGTAATTACATCTTTAATTGATGTTTTACTGTTACTAGATAATTCAAAGATTTGAACATTATATCGAAGATTAGGGTCAGATTCGTGTTCATAGCCCTTTTTTTCTGGGAAGCAGCTGAAAAGGCCATTTACAGATTGCTCAGAAAGAGTGCGGTCATTATCAACAACAAGATATCCTACAACTCTCCTACTTGCCATTTTACTCCAGTCTGCAAGCTTATTGCCAATAATTCTTAATTTACCTCTCTGAGTATTAAACAGGACAAAGAAACACTGTGGATTTTCAATTAGTTGTAATAGTATTTTTTTTTTGATTGGATCTGCAATTTCCACAACTTTTGCCCATGTGAGCCCTGTTTTTGCCTTATATTTTATAATATCGTCATCAACAAGAATTACTTCAATGTAACCTATATCAACCAGTTCATTTATGAGAACTCTGTATTTTGTAAAATCACCGCCAATATCTTCTTCGACTTGCTCATAGAGATAATCAAATGATTCGGCAATGTGTGGAGTAATTTGCAGGCTTGTTGACATATTAGGACACACGAGTGCTCAACAATATATTTAATATTATCTTCAATTTTTGGAAGTGCCAATCAAAAATTGGGGATTTATTGCAGAATTATATATATTATTTTATGCAATTCTTATTTTTCTACTCGAACCGCAGAACAACGCCGAGCGCCCTACTAATTGCATTTAGTTGGGCGCCCGATGGCTGGGCCTTCCCTGCCTCAATTGCATTGATGGTCCCAGGAGGCAGCGCGCACTCCTTATTGAGTTGGTCCTGGGTCCACTTCTTGGCAAGGCGGCCCTGGATAATTGCCGTCTTGCCGGCGGCTGAGAGGCGCTTCGCAGGTGGCAGGGGAACATCTGCGGCCTCCACCGCTCGTAGATGAGCCGCACCTGCGGCATGGTTCGCCTTGCTTGCAGCGCCTCCTGTGCCAGCTCCTGCTGCCGCGCTGCGGCGCTTCTTCATTACAACGGGGGTCCAATCCTGATCATCTGCGGGGAAATCCATTCTGGCTTGTGTGGCTTGTTTGTTCACATTCAGCAAACCAATCAGGGACCGCCATCAATTTTCCTTGGGCAAGACCTAGGCGACTCACCGCATAGCCTCCCTTATCTGCCCCAAGCGCCTCTCTAATCGCTCCGTCGGCAAATCCCATAATTGAAATAACTGACAGAGCTCCTTCAGCACCTGCTTCGCCACCTTACATGCACGCAGCTTATGCTCCGTCGCATAATATGTAAACACTGCATGTAAATATGTGTTGCGACAGTGGACGACCCGCGCCTTCCATTCCTGCCCAGTCAATTCCTCAGCATTCTTTTCAATCCTAGTAATTGCCGCCAATATCTCCTCCTCTGTCTGCGCATCATCGAACGCTATCATGTCCTCGGGACATGTATCTAGCGCCGTCTCTATTTCTAAAAAAACTCTGAGGTCCCGCTGAAAATCCATCTGCTAAGCTGCCATACATTAAACAGGCAGCGCGTCCTCATTCAACACATTATAGAAGCAACAATACAATACACAATATATGACACTATATAATGCTGCCATAGATGTAAGTGCTATATAGACCGCTAATTCGGCCTGGTCAAATGATTTATTCAATAAATAGGAAATACAAACAGCGCCAATTAGGACAACTGCGAGGCATACGAATTGTATTACTATAAATTTATAGGAAGTTCCTCGACGGATGCGGCGCATTATAAGAATTATAGCTGGTTGTTGTGGGTCTTGGTCTTGCACAACAATCGCCTCATGTCTATATAGGGGATTCTGCACAACTGCAGGTGCAGCCGCCATGCCCTCACACAATCCCTAACTGCTGCGTTCAATTTTGGTAGATGGTCCTAAAAATTGATAGGATGCTGTATATAATTATAAGCCAGACAACATAATGCAATCAGGGTGTATTATTTCACTCTCAGGTCTCGCAGGGGCTGGCAAGGACAGTGTGGCAGATTACTTGTGCGCGGAGCACGGATATGAGCGCATCAGTTTCGCGGCTGTCCTAAAAGACTGTTGCGCCGCCATTTTCGGATGGGACAGGGAGATGCTTGAAGGCCGCACAGCGGCAGCCCGTGCTTGCAGAGAGGAGCCTGATGAATGGTGGTCGGGCCGCCTAGGCATTAAAGGCTTCACGCCTCGCAAAGCCCTACAACAATTAGGGACAGATGTGATGCGGCACCACTTCCATCCTGATATATGGTTGGCAGCGCTGGAGCGGCGCATCTTGGCAAACCCTGGCGGCAAGTTTGTCATCACTGATTGCCGCTTTCCCAATGAACTCGCCTGCTTGCGACGACTCGGTGCGGTTATCTGGTGGATTCGGCGAGGACCTCTGCCATCCTGGTGGTCTGCCGCGAAAGAGGGCGAGGAGATTCCTGGAGTCCATTTGAGCGAAACCCTCTGGATTTCGACAGTCGCCTGCGACCCTGCTGCAGTTGAAATTTTGAATGATGGGACGTTGGAGGACCTTTATATAAAAATAAAGGGGCTGCTTTGCGCGGCTGGTGTGGGCTAGGAAAAATCTGATAGAATTGTTCTATAATTTTTTGGCGGGATATGTCCCGCCAAAAAATTGAATTAGTAGCCCACATAATTGATAGTTGCGAGCACGTCCTAACTGTCTATACTTTCAAGCCATTCCCCCGCCATCAAAGATGATTCGCCGCTTCGTTCGCAAGGCATTCCCTGCCCCTGCTGCCCCTGCTGCCCCTGCTACAGCCGCTGCAAGGAGGTTGCCGACTGCATCTGCTGTGCCTGCGCAAGCGCAAGCACCAGATGTCACCCCTCAGCAGCTCCTCACTCGCCTAAGTGCAGTCCCAGCCGGCCGCCCACTCACCACTCTCGCAGTTGTGAGCATCCGCTACATGCTGCCAGGCGTCGCCGCAGGCGCAGGTGGTGACCTCGAGCGCACAATGAGCTTCGACATCCTCCATGACGATGAGGAGGATGTCATGATGCTCCACATGCACACCACAAAGAGCTTCCTCAAGCTCAACCGCACCAGTGGTGTCAGCGTGCGCCAGGTCGTCGCAGCCTTCATGCGCGATAAGCCCCTACATGCAGCCCCTGAAACTGTTGACCGTCCCCTCACTGACCTGCTTGAGTGCCCCTACGTGGCGCGGTTCGATATGCGCGCCTACTGAGGCGTGCATAGCGACAACGATAATATGCGCGCCTACTGAGGCGTGCATAGCGACAACGATAATATGCGCGCCTACTGAGGCTTAAGCCGCTAGTTCCTAATTGCAACATAAAACCCAAAACAAAAATAAATAAAAATTTTTTTGTTTTGTTTTAAGGGGCAGTTAGGGATAAGCGATAAGCGACTGCTTAGCGGCGGCGCCAGCTGCTCGTCTCCACGATGCGCTGGCGTGCCACGGCAATGCGCTCATCCTCGTCGTCGCTCCAGCTTTCAGCTGCAGGTGCAGCGGCTGTAGCAGGTGCAGCGGCCAGCTCAGGTGCAGCGGCAGCAGCCTCAACCAGCTCCACATACTGAGGAAGCACGTAGCCGTGCTGCGTGTAGGCGAGGCATCGCACCGAGGTCTCGTCCAGCTCCTCAATGGAGGCGAGGAAGTCGCCGCCCGCCGCCACCCGCCTGCTCTTGGCCGCGTCGATGACCCCGCACTCGTCATAATAGGTAATCCAGCTACCGCCCTTCAGCATGCCACAGTCCATCGTCACCTGCAGCCACGGCAGCCCGCTCTTCTTGTAGAGGGTGAGGCGGCCATGGAGCTCGTCGAGGCGGAAGTTGCAGCGCTGCACGACAACGCCGCCCTCATAGAAGACTGCGGGCCCGTGGAGGTAGCGCGTGCCGTCATCGGTGAGCGTGGTGGTCTCGAGTAGCTGGCCCTTATTATCATAGAGGGTCTGCTGGCCCACTGGCGAGTCGCCCCTGTAATTGGCTTTTAGGGATGGAAGGACGCGGCCGCCGACCAGCTTGTTGAAGCTGAAGGCGCCGTGGCGCCTGCCCGCCGAGTAGGTTCCCTCCTCTGCGATGCCCAGCACCTTATACTTGCCGTAGCCGAGCGCCTCGAAATACATCTTCTTGTAGGGACCGGTCATGGCACCCGCTGCATAGACGCGCTCCTCGACCACGGCCCCGTCAGAGAGAGTCGCCGTCCAGGAGCCCTCCAGCAGGCCGTTGGCGACGTTGAAGGTGATGCTGCCGTCGCTGTTCCCAGGTTTCCCGTAATGGTCGAGGTTGGTGCGGTAGGGGATGATATGGGTCCCGTCGGCCAGTGAGAGCGCCAGCTCGGCAAATGCGGCGTGGTCGCTGGCGATGAGGTAGGGCTTGGCGGTCGGGACCTTGAACACGCAGCGGAACCTCTCGCACTCCATCTCATCACCCACGAACTCGCCGATGTAGAGTGCCTTGGAGCCGAAGGGCAGGATGATGCCTGGCGTCTCCAGCGGGGTGCTGTGGAGCGTGCCAGACTCCATTAGGCGCCCCTCGTGATATGTGTTATAGTTCTTGAAGGGACCGCGGAGCACGCCCTGGTCGTAGGTCGCCTCCACATCGAGGTATTGGAGGCCGCCGCGCGCCTCGAAGTGCGACCACCGCTTGTAGACGCCGTGGAGGACACCGTGGTTGTAGTGCTTCAGTTCGTAGATGGTCCACGGGTTAGGGCGACCAAAGAGGCCGTGCGAGTGCTCCTCGTAGAACACCTTGCAGATGCCGTGGCGCTCGCCCTCCTTGTTGACGTGGCAGAACTCGTGGAGGATGCCATAGACGTCGGTCCCGTAGCGATGGGCCCTGTAGGAGGCGCCGGCCAGCTCAGGGTCCTCGGGGTCGTAGCGGACGGCTGCGTAGTCAGGATTCATCAGGGTCTTCTTGCAGGCACCGCACTTAGGGTTGTGCTGGGCCATGTTGAAGACGCAGGCGCGATGGTAGCGCATGGAGCCCTTGCAACTGCAGACACGGACCTGCAGGAGAGGGTTCTCTGCGCTGTCACCGTCGAGGCAGATAGCACAGGTAGGCTCCTCTGCTGCTGGTGCTGCTGATGCTGCTGATGCTGCTGCGACTGCCATTTGCTTGAATATTATACTCGCGTGTGCACGACGCTTCGTGCGGCTTGAAAAGGCTTCTCTTTGGTCTTATACAGTATATGTCCTGATGCCAACGTATTTCTAGATGGTTGCTTGATTTCAATTTTTCCTGATAATACTAGTAAAAATTGCATATCATATATGATATATATGATGGACTATGTTTTCATAGCAATGAAAAAATTTTTTAAAGGGGGGGGGAGGGCGTTTAGGCGACGACATGTAGTGCGCTGTATACATTATAAGTATGAATTCTCTAACTACAATCCCATTATTAGGACAACAGGTTGTGTTATTATCCTCATGGCTATTTGCTACGGTTGCTTATCACAGATTCATCAATATCAATTAGGAAACTGTATAATTTGCCTAATTGCTATATTGCAACTCTAAAGGGCCACTCCTCATAATAAATTCATATCTATAAGTAATATGGACGTCTTAGAGAAGGAGATTAGAGACCAATTAGAGGCTCGCTTAGATATACGAACTGTCGAAAAGGAGGAATTAGGCGAGGTGTTTACACCACTTTCAATGATTGACAACTTATATGACAATTTCCCTGCAGCTGTTTGGACAGATTCTACAAAAAAATGGTTAGACCCGGCAGCAGGCACAGGCAATTTTCCTGTAGTTCTCTTTTTCAAACTAATGAAAGGGCTTGCAAAACGTATTTCATCTGCTAGAGAACGAGCAAAGCATATTGTTGAAAATATGATTTATATGGTTGAAATCAATAAAAGTAGTGCTGCAAAGTGCGAGCGCATCTTCAAGCACCTTTGTGCAGATGCAAAGCCGAATATTGTATCTGGAGACTTCCTAAAACTCTCTAGCGGCGATGAGGGGTTTCAACACAAAGAGTGGCCAACACATTTTGACTGTGTTATTGGAAACCCTCCTTATAATATTGGAGGCACAAAACTTGAAGGCACAAAGCGGGCACATATAACATTTACAAAACACGCTCTTGCAATTCTGAATAACGCCGGTTTTGTTGCATATATATGCCCGCCCAGCTATCGAGAAGCGCAAAGTCCAATGAATAACTTGTTCAAAGAGGCTGGTGGTCATTTAGTATATATAAAAATATATGGAGCGGAGGAGACTGCTACGCTATTTCATATACAAGGTCGTGTGGATGGATTTATATATCAGCGCGACAAGAAAGGGACGACTGTGATTGATGATGAGTATGATATACACACAACAGGTATTGCACTCGATTTTGATCAGCATATACCAAACTTTGGCCATACAATATTTAAAAAACTGCTGACCAAAGTGAAGCAACTAGGATACGTAGATGCGTATCGTAATACGGAAGCATCCACTGTAAAAGCTGCTACATTTGGTTGTGGAGGACGTCACAAAATTCTACACCTAATTGTAGCAAAAGGACGACGCGTCTATAAAAGTGCAAAAAAACATAGTCTAGAAGGAGTCCCTAAAATCCTCGTAAATGGTCTCGGTGTTCCCTATGTATATTATGATGAAAAAGGAGAGTATGGTCCATCGCAAACACCTGTGATTATTGAGCGACCATCTGCAAAACTTGTGCAATTTATGCTAAGTGATTTTTTCTCTTTTATGGCGTGGGGACTACGATTAACAGGTAATAACACACTCCCATATATGTTTAAGTATGTTCCTGCAATAAAAGGGGGCGTGGGTCCATTAAAGTCAGTTAGGAATATAGGAGAGTGGTTGGGACTCACTGAGGCCGAGATGAAGTTTATTAGTGACAACTTCTCTAAATACACATATGAGGACGCGGACCTAATTGAGCCTTGCATTGGTCGCAATACGACCCGTAAAATTAAAAAGTAGTTTTGGGTTTTTGTTTTTTTTGTTATTTGGTGTTTATTTAACAGTCGTTTGATACTAGAGTAGCAAGCGACTGCTGAGAGAGCTTTGCCTGCTCGGCGAGGAGGGCTGCATCCCTTGCCTTCATATTTGCAAGGAGGCTTGCACTGGTTGCCGCCTCAGCGGCTGCGAGAACCCGCTCTGCTGCAATGGCGGCTGCATCGGATGCAGCGGCTGCCTCGCGTGCAGCGGCATCTGCTGCCTCCTGGTCCTCATTCGCCTTCTGTGCAGCTGCACGGCGAGCACGGAGCAAGAGCAACTTGCGTAGGCTGGAGGGAGCAACTGCTGCAGCTTCCGCCTCCTCCTTGTGCGTCATCTCTACATCCTCTGTATCAGATAGGCTGCAGGTCGTCGGGTCATCATCTTCGTAGTAATAGGAGATAGGAGGGCGAATCTTGGGATACTTATAGGGAGCCGGCGCAATGCCACGGCGCAAGAGGCCACGCCCACGAACCTTCTGCTCTCGCTCCACAGTGTCAATATCTCCCTTAGTCATAGCCTTTCGAATTACAGCATATGCAGGGTTGTTGACGCAGTTAACGAGGTCATTGCGGTGCGTCTGGTAGTCAGGGGTCTTAGGGAGAGGCATTCCAGGATAAAGGCCTCCCTTTGGATTTAAGGCGCCTGATGGGCGGAGCGCACGCTTCCTTAGTGCATGCTCGAATTCCTCAATCGGACGCTCCTTACCCTTATGAGAGGAGGAAGGAAGCGTCGTGCGGCTAAGAACCCTCTTACACGCCGCAATGAACTCCGGTCCCCCCATTGCAAGGATGTCCTGAGGGAGAATATGAATTGTTGCGGCTGCCATTTGAGCTTGAAAAGGGCTTGAAAAGATTTGGTTGGGGGTCTTATACAGGAGTCAATATGTCGCTCTCTGTTGCCTGCATCTTCTGTATACAAACCCAAACGTTTCAATTTTTCCACAGGTTAGGGCCGAAGGGCCCAACGCGCTACACAACGGTCCCTATATAGTTATGGCCCACAGTTATATACTCTCTAAATGCAGTCAGCCACTCCCTAATTGCAGCTAGCCGTCTGTGGTTGGCCCGTCAGGGCCCAACGTGCTTCGCACGGACGGCGGTCGCGCTACGCCCTGTCCTTATAATTTTATAAAGATTAAACCCTTACTGCAGTAATGAAAAATTTTTGTGGTTTGTTTTGTGGTTTTAAGGGGGAGTCAGGCAGCTCTTATGGCTTCCAGCCAGCCTTAAAGCAGCCATCCTCCATCTCCTCAACGGCGCTCGCATCATCCTCCAGCTCCGTTGCCGGCCTCCTAATTGCGTAGAAGCGGCGAGCAGGTGCTGCCTTCCACTCCCCTTCAAACTCGCGCGGGCTCAAGTCAAAGAAGTAGCGGCCATTGCAGAGGTCTCGTAGAATGTCCTCCTTGCTCATTGCCTCGGCTCCCTCTGATGGCTCAATTAGGACAGAGTGCATGACGCCGCCAATTGTCACAAGGCCCGTGTAGAGGCCAAGAGAGGCGCTCCACATGAGCTTGATGCGCCGGCGGATGGCGGGCGCCAGCCAGAAGGTCGCATTGTGCTGGATTGCATTCTCCCAATGTTTAATTGAGAACTCGTCATCGCTCACGACCATACTAGGCGGTAGTGAGCCATACTCATCTACGCCATAATAGAGGCGGATGACCTTCTCTCCATCGAAGAGGAAACAGTCGTCATTGCGATAACGGTCCTCCTCCTCACATAGGCCGATGATGTCCCCCCGCTTCAGTGCAACTCTCTTTGCCGTGATATAGGCAGTTAGGCGGCGGGCGGCCTCCTCCTCATTGTAGTCCTCCGCATCTGCAGAGAGACCAATTGCGGCGCGGGGGATATAGTGGTAGCTGGCCATTGTGTAGCAGGCTGGGCTTGAATAAGTAGAGCTTGGTCTTATACAGGGGTTGTCTGTTGCCACCCCACCAATCCCTAACTGTTGCGTTTCAACTTTTGCCGTCTGCGAACGGCGGTCGCAGATACCTTCGGCATCTAGGGTTCCTAGCTCCTTATTGCAGTAATTTTGGCGGTTGCGGTGGTCGCTTGCGCATAGCCAGCCGCAGATGCCTTCGGCATCTAGGGTTCCTCGCTCCTTATTGCAATAATTAAAAATTTTTTTGTATTTTTTTGTATATAAGGGCGCCGCTCAGCGGCCAGGCAGCCAGCCCCCTCTAAAAGGCGGTGCAGTAGTGCGCCTGCGCCTCTGGGGGATAGTCGAGGCGTGCCTCGCAGGGTAAGGACCCGCAGGCGACGAGTGGGAGGCCGCGGCAGATGCGGCGCGGCACTTCACTGCGTGCAAACTTGCGCCCCTTGAAGAAGAGGGCATACTTGATGCGTGCCCGCAGGCGCGCCAGTTTCTCAGCAGTTAGGTGGGGGTTGGCAGCGGCAAGCTCTGCAATTGCCTTGTCCGCCTGCACATTGTCGAATGCCTCCTGCTCGGCACGATGCGCGCGCCATGTGGCGTGGTAGGCGTCCTGGACCTTCCGCACAAGGTTGCGGCGCCTATCCTCGCGGACCCACCAGAGTGCGTGGGCCAGTTCATAGGAATAGGTCTGGCGCAGCCTGTAGAAGTGGGCCTCCTGTGCATATGCTTTATTGTTTGCAGCGTTCTTCGCATTGCGCATTGCTGCCACCTCCTTTTCCTGGTGTCCAAACCACATATTGGGCGCAGCTGGAACAGCGGCGGCCTCTGCACGGCGCTCCTCCGTTAGCCGCCAGGCCTCAGTTAGGAGCTCCGTGTAGTAGGCGAGGCACTCCGCTGGCAGGCGCACGGGCTTCTTGGGGAAGTCCATCAGGCCATTGAACTTCCACCGCTTGATGTCCTCGGGCTTCAGTGCAATAGGGGCGGCCATCTCTTGAATATTATACTCGTGTGGCTTGAAA
>JACCDO010795091.1_pt1 | contig 30229 bp, 34 predicted proteins | sample 7446101 | NCBI WGS metagenome assembly JACCDO01 (sample SAMN15323440, study PRJNA562643) | freshwater metagenome | isolation source: river surface water | place: USA:Blue River Watershed | collected 2017-08-16
GTAAGTCCAATACTGGTGAGGGCGGTGAAGATCCAAATCGTTATATAAACGAGCTCAAAGGTATTCCAATTAAGAAGGGCGAAACCCTCTCTAGTATTTTGGGTAGCGATGTTGTTGAAGCGAATATCCCATTGCTCGATGGAGATTCATTACGTTCCAAGATTAAACAAGTGGCCTCTGGTCGTTTCGGTGTTACTACTGAGTATTTACGCTCTGCCGATCAGATTCAGATCAAGATGGCACAAGGCGCTAAACCCGGTGAGGGCGGTCAACTACCAGGTGGAAAAGTTTCTGACTACATTGGTAAGTTACGTTTCTCTGTACCGGGAGTTGGTTTGATTTCTCCTCCGCCACATCATGATATTTATTCGATTGAAGATATTGCTCAGTTGATTCATGACTTGAAGAACGTCAATCCAAAAGCAGACGTTTCCGTCAAGCTGGTTTCTGAAGTCGGTGTGGGTACGGTTGCTGCTGGTGTTGCTAAGGCTAAAGCAGATCACGTTGTGATTGCTGGTCATGATGGCGGTACTGGTGCATCGCCACTATCTTCTATTAAACATGCTGGCTCACCATGGGAGTTGGGCCTTGCTGAAACACAGCAAACCTTGGTTCTAAACGGTTTACGTAGCCGTATTCGAGTTCAGGCTGATGGTCAAATGAAGACCGGTCGTGACGTTGTGATAGGCGCTTTATTGGGTGCTGATGAATTTGGATTTGCGACTGCTCCCTTGGTCGTCGAGGGTTGCATCATGATGCGTAAGTGTCATCTAAATACTTGCCCTGTAGGCGTAGCAACTCAAGATCCAGAATTACGTAAAAAGTTCTCAGGCAAGCCTGAGCACGTAGTGAATTTCTTCTTCTTTATTGCAGAAGAAGCGCGCGAGATCATGGCGCAACTAGGCATTCGTAAATTTGATGACTTAATTGGTCGCGTAGATTTATTGGATACTCGCAAAGGTATTGATAACTGGAAAGTCCATGGCTTGGATTTCAGCAAGATCTTTGCTGAGCCACAAGTTGCAGACGATGTTCCACGTTATCAAGTTCTGACGCAGGATCACGGTTTAGATAACGCACTCGACAATATTTTGATTGAGAAGAGTGAGCCTGCTCTTGAGCGTGGCGAAAAGGTGTCATTCATTGTTCCCGTAAAAAATGTCAACCGTACTGTTGGAGCAATGCTCTCTGGTGAGGTTGCTCAGCGCTATGGCCATGCAGGTCTGCCTGATGACACCATTCATATCCAATTAAATGGCACGGCCGGACAAAGCTTTGCCGCCTTCTTGGCGCATGGCATCACCTTAGACTTGGTTGGTGATGGTAATGACTACGTTGGTAAGGGTATCTCCGGCGGTCGCGTCATTGTCCGTGCTCCACACGAGTTCCGTGGCGATACTGCAAAAAATATTATTGTTGGTAATACCGTTCTTTACGGTGCAATTGCTGGAGAAGCCTTCTTTAATGGCGTTGCTGGTGAACGTTTTGCGGTTCGTAACTCTGGTGCCACTACTGTTGTAGAAGGTACGGGCGACCATGGTTGTGAATATATGACCGGTGGAACAGTCGTTGTGCTGGGTACAACTGGTCGAAACTTTGCAGCTGGTATGAGTGGCGGTATCGCTTATGTGTATGACGAAGATGGCATGTTTGATAAGCGTTGCAACACGAGTATGGCCACTTTAGAAAAAGTGCTTCCTTCGGCTGAACAGATCGCAAAAGTTCCTAAGTCAGATTGGCATGCGCCAGTGGATGTTAAAGACGGTGGTGAGCGTTTAACAGATGAGCAAATTCTGAAGGGTTTAATTGAGCGTCACTTCCGCCATACTGGCTCAGAGCGTGCCAAAGCGCTATTGGCCGATTGGGAAAATGCTCGCGGTCGTTTCGTGAAGGTTCTTCCAACTGAGTACAAGCGTGCCTTGGGTGAGTTGTGGGAAAAGGCTCAGAAGAAAACGGTTGCTGCTTAATTAATACGGACAGTAAGAAAAGATACTAAGGATTAGATATGGGTAAGGTCACTGGATTTATGGAATTCGAGCGCGTTGATGAGACATATGAAGCGCCCGTTAAACGACTCCATCACTACAAAGAATTTGTAGCCGCTTTAACCGATGAAGAGGCTAAGATTCAGGGCGCACGTTGCATGGATTGCGGTATTCCGTTTTGTAATAATGGCTGCCCAGTCAACAACATCATTCCTGACTTCAATGATTTGGTTTTCCATAATGATTGGAAGAATGCATTAGATGTTTTGCAATCCACTAATAACTTCCCTGAGTTCACGGGTCGTATTTGTCCGGCTCCTTGTGAGGCAGCTTGCACCCTAGGCATTAACCGTGCTCCCGTTGGTATTAAGTCCATTGAGCATGCCATTATTGATAAGGGCTGGGAGAGTGGTTGGGTTAAACCTCAACCATCTAAAACCAAGACTGGTAAAAAGATTGCGATCGTAGGCGGTGGACCTGCAGGTATGGCAGCTGCACAGCAGTTAGCGCGCGTTGGTCATGATGTCACTGTATTCGAAAAGAATGATCGTGTTGGTGGACTTCTGCGTTACGGCATTCCTGATTTCAAGATGGAAAAATGGTTGATCGATCGCCGCGTTGAGCAGATGCAAGCGGAAGGTGTGACCTTTGAAACTGGCGTCTATGTTGGTAAAGAGGCGATGGGTACCGAAGTTAAGAACTACTCCAAGAAGACCGTTTCTCCTGAACAGTTGATGAAGGATTTCGACGCGGTAGTAATCACTGGTGGTGCTGAGCAGCCACGTGATTTGCCTGTGCCGGGACGTGAGTTGGCTGGCGTGCACTATGCATTAGAGTTTTTGATTCCTCAAAACAAAGAAAATGCCGGTGATTTCAAAAACGAAATTCGTGCAACAGATAAACATGTTGTTGTGATTGGTGGTGGCGATACAGGCTCAGATTGTGTTGGTACATCGAATCGACATGGCGCTAAACAAATCACTCAGTTTGAGTTACTGCCGCAACCACCAGAAGTAGAGAACAAGCCATTGGTATGGCCATATTGGCCAACGAAGTTACGCACCTCGTCTTCTCATGAAGAAGGTTGTGAGCGCGATTGGTCTGTTGGTACTAAGCGCTTTGAAGGTAAAAATGGCAAAGTCGAGAAGCTCATTGGCGTACGTTTGGAGTGGAAAGACGGAAAAATGTCAGAAGTTCCGAACTCTGAATTTGAGATCAAGGCTGACCTCGTTCTCTTAGCGATGGGATTCGTATCACCAGTTCAACAGGTATTAAATGCGTTTGGTGTTGAGAAAGATGCCCGTGGTAATGCAAAAGCGACCGAAGATGGTCAAAATGCCTATCAAACGAATGTCCCTAAGGTATTTGCAGCGGGCGATATGCGCCGTGGTCAGTCTCTAGTAGTTTGGGCAATTCGCGAAGGTCGCCAATGCGCTCAGGCAGTAGACCAGTATTTAATGGGGTCATCTGTTTTACCCCGATAATAAGGGGATATGAACAGTAGTCATTTACCTCCTTTGGATGTAGAAAAAAAAGCCGCTGGCGAAGTCGTCGTTGAAATCAAGGACGTCGACTTTGCTTATGCTCCAGATGGCCGTCAAATTCTGTCGGGACTCAATATGGAGTTTCGTCGCGGCCAAGTCGTTGCAGTCATGGGTGGATCTGGTTGTGGCAAGACAACTATATTGCGTTTGATTGGTGGTCAATATACCGCTCAATCCGGTCAGGTTTTATTTGAAGGTCATGACATCGGCAAGATGAATGCAGTCGAGCTCATGGCAGCTCGTCGTCGCATGGGGATGTTATTTCAGTTTGGCGCACTATTTACAGATCTGAGTGTATTTGAGAATGTTGCATTCCCACTTCGAGAACATACCAACTTAAGTGAAGAATTGCTGCGCTCCTTAGTGCTCATGAAATTGAATGCAGTGGGCTTACGTGGTGCTCGTGATTTAATGCCGTCCCAAATTTCTGGAGGCATGGCAAGACGCGTTGCGCTTGCTAGAGCAATTGCACTTGATCCTCCGCTCATCATGTATGACGAGCCGTTTGCTGGCCTAGATCCTATTTCGCTTGGTATTACCGCGCGCTTAATTCGCGATTTAAATAATGCCCTGGGAGCCACGAGTTTATTGGTTACACACGATGTTGAAGAAACATTTGAAATTGCTGATTATGTTTACTTTATTGCCAATGGCCATATCGGCGCACAAGGTACACCAGACGAGCTAAGTCGTTCTACAGATCCTTTTGTAAGACAATTTTTAGATGCTGCACCAGATGGCCCAGTACCATTTCATTATCCTGGCGAAAGCCTGGCTGAAGATTTTGGAGTGAAGATCTAATGTCAGCGCTCCATAAATTAATCGATCTATTTGGCGACCTAGGATTTTTTATTCGTCGCAATATTAGTAATCTTGGGCATGCTGCACGTTTATTTGCCGCAGTCATTTTTCGTTCAGGATTTTTACTCAGAAGACCACGTTTAGTTATCGATCAAATTTTATTTGTTGGCAATCATTCTTTTGTCATCATCGCCGTCTCTGGTTTGTTTGTTGGTTTTGTTTTGGGTTTGCAGGGTTACTACACACTTAATCGCTATGGATCTGAGCAGGCTCTCGGTTTATTGGTTGCTTTGTCATTGACCCGTGAGTTGGGCCCCGTCATTACTGCCTTATTGTTTGCAGGACGTGCAGGTACCTCCTTGACTGCCGAGATTGGTTTAATGAAAGCTGGTGAGCAATTAAGCGCAATGGAGATGATGGCTGTTGATCCCTTAGCGCGCGTCATTGCGCCTCGCTTATGGGCCGGGATTATTTCAATGCCTATTTTGGCAACCATTTTTACGGCCGTAGGTGTTATCGGTGGTTACTTTGTTGGCGTTCCTTTGATCGGGGTCGATTCTGGGGCGTTTTGGTCTCAGATGCAGGGTGGCGTAGACCTGTTCTCCGATATTGGAAATGGCCTCATTAAAAGTATTGTGTTTGGTGTAGCGGTGACATTCATCGCGCTTTACCAAGGGTATGAGGCTCGTCCTACGCCAGAGGGCGTTTCACAAGCAACAACCCGTACGGTAGTGATTTCATCTTTGGCGGTCTTAGCATTGGATTTCTTGCTTACCGCAATGATGTTCTCAAATTAGAAAGAATAAACTGAGGTTCTTATGAGAAAAAGTGCAATTGATGTTTGGGTCGGAATATTTGTTGTCATTGGCTTGTTGGCAGCATTTTTCTTAGCCTTGAAAGTGGGCAATATGAATGCCGTCTCTTTTGCCCCGACTTATAAAATTTCTGCCCGCTTTGACAATATTGGGGGCCTTAAGCCGCGGGCTCCAGTCAAGAGTGCCGGCGTAGTTGTCGGGCGCATTGCCAATATTTCTTTTGATGACAAAACCTATCAAGCTACAGTGGTGATGACAATTGAAGACTCTTACAAGTTTCCTAAAGATTCTGCTGCCAAAATCTTGACCTCTGGTTTATTGGGTGAGCAATACATTGGCTTAGAAGCCGGTGGGTCAGATGATATGTTGGCCGAAGGTGGAAAGATTTCTCAAACTCAGTCAGCAGTTGTATTGGAAAACTTGATCAGTCAGTTTTTGTACAACAAAGCAGCTGATAGTGGTCAAGAAAAGGGCGCAGCAAAATGATTTTGTGGGTAGGCAGATTACAGCGCTTAGTTTTATTAAGCGTGACCTGCTTATTTGTGGGGTGTGCCTCTATTCCTGCTGGGGTGGAACCATCCCCCCGAGATCCTTGGGAGTCATTCAATCGTTCCGTATTTGAATTCAATGAGGGCTTAGACACTTATCTTCTAAAGCCTGTAGTTGCTGCTTACCGTTTTATCTTGCCTGAGATTGTGCGTGAGGGCATCTATAACTTCTTTAGTAATTACAGTGACATTTATACGGCGTTGCAAAATCTATTACAGGGTAAGCCTGATTACGCGTTTAATGATTTGATGCGTGTTGCGGTGAATACGATTTTTGGATTGGGCGGTCTGATGGATGTTGCGACTCCCGGAGGACTCGAAAAGCACAAAGAGGATTGGGGTCAAACATTTGGAGTATGGGGGATTCCATCTGGTCCCTACGTCGTACTGCCATTTTTTGGCCCTAGCACTGTTCGAGATACCTTTGGAACGGCGGCAGACCTTGAGACGGATTACTTATTTAAGTACATCCCTGATGTTGGCCTCAGGAATAGTATTACAGGGCTACGTGTCGTGAATGCTCGCAATACCTACTATGAAGCAGGTGATCTATTGGATGGCGCAGCGATTGATAAATACAGTTTTCTACGAGATGCCTATCTACAGCGACGTGAATATCAGATTAATGAGGGTCGTAATGATGAGGAGCCTCTCATGCCGGTTTATGAAAATCCTTATGAATAAGCAAATTCGTTTAAAGAGCTAAAATTAGCCCTACTTTAATAAGAGCAGATGGGACAAAGCATATGAAAGCGAACAACATTATTTCAGCATCGATTGCTACAGTCTTGCTACTGCTGTCTGGCACGATACTTGCCCAAACGCCTGATCAAAATACTCCACCTGATGCATTGATCAAGATGGTAGTCACAGATGTGATGACTTCTGTTAAGGCTGATCCGGACATTCAAAAGGGCAATATTCCTAAAGTAATGGAGCTGGTTGAAAAGAAGATCGTTCCGTTTACAGATATGCGGCGTACAACTGAAATGGCAATGGGCCCCAATTGGAAGAAGGCGACTCCAGAGCAGCAAGCCATTCTGACCTCAGAATTTAAAACGCTCTTGATGAGAACCTATTCGGGTGCCTTAAGTCAGTTACGCGATCAGACTGTGCAATTTAAAGCATTAAGAGCGGCACCAGACGACAAAGAGGTTGTAGTTAAGACTGTTGTTATTGGCCGTGGCGATCCTATCTCCCTAGATTACCGTCTGGAAAAGGGCAGTAATGGTTGGAAGGTCTATGACATGAATATTATGGGCGCTTGGTTAGTCGAGGCCTATCGCAATCAATTTTCTAATCAAATTAGTCAAAATGGGATTGATGGTTTAGTGAAGTTTTTGCAAGACCGTAACAAGCAATTGGCTGCAACTAAGTAAGTCCATTTAAATAGAAATCAACATAATGCCCTTTTGTTTACCTCAAGTAGTGACGCAAGAAAATGTCTTGCAGCTTCAACAAGAGGGCCTATCCAATATTTCTGAATTAAGAAGAGTAGATTGTTCCGCACTAAAAGATTTTGATTCAACTGTGCTGACAGTGTTATTAGCTTGGCAAAAAACCTTGCAGGCTAATGGCCAGTCTCTAGTAGTAGAGCATGCCCCTGATAAATTAAAAGTATTGGCTGGTGTGTATGGCATCTCTGCTTTGCTAGGTTTATAAGCGCATGCATTCAGCTATATCGATTAAAAACATCACAAAAAACTATGGAGCATTAACTGCGCTCGATGATGTTTCTTTGGTCATTGAGCCAGGCGAATTTTTTGGCCTTCTTGGCCCTAATGGCGCCGGCAAAACTACCTTAATTTCTATTTTGGCTGGCTTGGTAAGGCCAGATCGAGGGCATGCAGCCATTATGGGAGCTGATGTTCAGAAGGGTTTTCGTGATGCGCGACGAATGCTAGGTGTAGTACCGCAGGAATTGGTATTTGATCCCTTCTTTACAGTACGCGAGACCTTACGTTTTCAGTCGGGTTATTTTGGAATTCGCAATAACGATGCATGGATTGATGAAATCATGGCTAATCTTGATCTCACCAATAAAGCGGATAGCAATATGCGCTCCCTGTCGGGCGGCATGAAGCGTCGTGTATTAGTAGCTCAAGCTTTAGTGCATCGGCCACCCGTCATTATTTTGGATGAACCCACCGCTGGTGTTGATGTGGAGCTTCGTCAATCCTTATGGCAATTTATTAGCAGACTAAATCAAGATGGCCATACGATTGTGTTGACTACGCATTATTTAGAAGAAGCCGAAGCCTTGTGTCAACGAATTGCCATGCTTAAGCAAGGCAAGATCGTTGCCCTGGATACCACAGCAAATTTATTGACTCGCTATGGTTCAGTTAAAAAAGATGGAGAAGGCAAGACTGATTTAGAGGATGTCTTTGTCAATATTATGTCAGGCAGTGCTTTATGAAAAATGCCCTGAATAAACCCATATTGGAATATGGCAGCGGCTTTCCAACGCTACTACGTAAAGAGATTAAGCGTTTTTATAAAGTCGCTTTTCAGACAGTCGCTGCACCAGTGCTGACTGCCATTTTGTACCTGATGATTTTTGGTCATGTGCTTGAAGGCAAGGAAATTTATGGTCGCCTTAGCTACACCGCCTTTTTAATTCCTGGCCTAGTAATGATGACGGTGTTGCAAAACGCTTTTGCGAATACCTCATCGTCTTTAATTCAATCAAAGGTGACTGGTAACTTGGTATTTGTGTTGCTTGCCCCATTAAGTCACTTTGAGTTTTATGCGGCATACATATTAGCTGCCGTATTTCGGGGTATTGTTGTTGGCCTCGGTGTCTTTTTAATCACGGCCTGGTATGGATTGCCTAGTATTGAATATCCCCTATGGATCTTGACGTTTGCCTTTTTAGGTGCCGCTATTTTAGGAAGCCTAGGTTTGATTGCTGGTATCTGGGCTGACAAATATGATCAGCTTGCCGCATTTCAGAACTTTTTTATCATGCCGGCTACCATGTTATCTGGAGTGTTCTATTCCATTCACTCATTACCACCAGCATGGCAAATGGTGTCGCATTTCAACCCCTTTTTCTACATGATTGATGGATTTCGCTTTGGCTTTTTTGGGGTATCAGATATTTCCCCATGGACCAGCTTAGCAATCGTGGGCTCTTTCTTTATAGTGGTCTCAGTGATTGCCTTAAGAATGCTGCAAAAGGGCTATAAGCTCAGACATTAAAGGAGAATTCAATGTTTCCAACCCCAGAACAGATCGAGGGCTATATCAAGCAGGGTATTGACTGCACCCATATCAAGGTGGAGGGTGATGGGCAGCATTTTTTTGCAACGATAGTAAGTCCTCAGTTTGAAGGCAAGCGCTTAATACAGCGTCATCAATTGGTATATGGCGCAATGGGTGATCGCATGAAGGCCGAAGTTCATGCTTTATCAATTAAGGCCTTTACCCCAGAAGAATTTGCTCAGAATCCTGCTGCATAAAATACGCTTACTCCTTATTACAAAAAAGTTTTTACTGGAATCGTTTCATGGATAAATTAAGAATGGTTGGCGGAACCCCACTAAAAGGTGAGGTAGTCATTGCTGGCGCAAAGAACGCAGCCCTCCCCATTCTGTGTGCTTGTCTATTAACAGATCAGCCGATTGTTTTACGCAATGTTCCAGATCTGCAGGATGTCCGTACGATGCTCAAACTGCTCCAAGAAATTGGAGTGACTGTGGCATTTCCTGATGTAGGTGATCGTAGTCATCTCGTTCTAAATGCTTCTAATATCAAGAGTTCAGAGGCGACCTATGAGATGGTGAAAACCATGCGTGCCTCTATCTTGGTATTGGGCCCATTACTAGCCAGAATGCATAGTGCAAAAGTTTCTTTGCCTGGCGGCTGTGCTATTGGCGCACGTCCTGTCGATCAGCATATTAAAGGCTTGAAGGCGATGGGTGCGACGATCAAGATTAAAAGTGGATACATACAAGCAGAAACAAAACCACCGCTCGAGCGTTTAAAAGGCGCTTCAATTTTGACCGACATGATTACTGTGACCGGTACAGAAAATTTATTAATGGCTGCCACACTAGCTTCGGGTACAACCATCCTCGAAAATGCTGCACGCGAACCTGAAGTGGGTGATCTTGCTGAGCTATTGGTGAAGATGGGCGCAAAAATTACTGGGATTGGTAGTGACCGATTAGTCATTGAGGGTGTAGAAAAACTTCATGGCGCAGAGCATGCGGTTATCCCTGATCGCATTGAGGCGGGTACTTTCTTGTGTGCTGTTGCTGCGGCTGGCGGCGAGGTGCTAGTCAAGCATTGCCGTCCCGACACTTTGGATGCAGTCATTGTGAAGCTCAAAGATGCAGGTTTGAAAATGGAAGTGGGTCCCGACTGGATTAAGGCCTCGATGCAAGGTAGGCCTAAAGCAGTAAGCTTTCGTACCTCTGAATACCCAGCGTTTCCAACTGATATGCAGGCCCAATTAATGGCGGTCAATGCTATTGCAAGCGGTAGCTCCACTATTACCGAGACAATTTTTGAGAATCGCTTTATGCACGTTCAAGAGCTCAATCGCTTGGGTGCGGATATTGGGATTGAGGGCAATACGGCTATAGTGCAGGGCGAAGAGAAGCTCTCAGGAGCTATCGTGATGGCTACTGACTTGCGAGCTTCAGCAAGCTTGGTCATTGCTGGTTTAGCAGCCCAAGGCGAAACTCAGGTGGATCGGATTTATCACTTAGACCGTGGATATGACCGCATGGAGCAAAAGTTGACCCTCTTAGGGGCCAATATTCAGCGCATAAAGTAAGCCTGGTGGATAATTAGTCCATGAAATTGACTCTGGCCCTCTCTAAAGGGCGCATCTTTGAAGAAACCGCGCAGATCTTATCCAAGGTCGGGATTGTGCCGCTTGAGGATCCAGAAAAGTCACGCAAACTCATTATTGAAACCTCTAATCCTGATGTGCGCTTGATTATTGTGCGTGCCTCAGATGTGCCTACTTATGTGCAATTTGGCGGAGCTGATTTCGGGGTTGCAGGTCTAGATGTTTTGATGGAAAAAGGAACGGATGGCTTGTATGTTCCTTTCGATTTAGATATAGCCAAATGCCGTATGTCAGTCGCAGTGCGTGAAGGATTTGATTACGCAGCTGCTGTCAAACAAGGTTCCCGCTTAAAGGTAGCTACTAAGTATGTCAATTGTGCAAGAGAGCACTTTGCTAATAAAGGCGTGCACATAGACACCATTCAACTCTATGGTTCGATGGAGTTGGCTCCCTTAGTTGGTTTGGCTGATGCTATTGTGGATTTAGTGTCTACTGGCAATACTTTGCGTGCTAATGGATTAGTGGAGGTGGAGCCGATTGCTGATATCAGCGCGCGCTTAGTAGTCAACCAAGCCTCCTATAAACGTAAGCGTGCGCAGCTTCAACCTATTTTTGAATTGTTGAAGTAAGCCTGTTCAAATGTCTGCACCCATTAAAGTAAAGCGCCTCAATAGTCTGGATACGGGCTTTAAGGATACTTTGTTGTCCAGTCTTTCATTGCCTATGGCCGATGATGAGGCGATTGATACTGCCGTACAAAAGATCTTGGCAGCAGTGAAGGCACAGGGTGACGAAGCAGTGTTGAACTTTACTAAACAGTTTGACCGTTTAAATGTTGCCAGTGTTTCTGAATTAGAAATTGCCCGCAGCCAATTAGAGCAAGCCTATAAAGCCTTACCAGTAGAGCAAAAAAATGCTTTGGATGTTGCTGCTCAAAGGGTAAGGGCTTATCACGAGAAGCAAAAGATTGAAGCAGGTTGTCATTCTTGGGAATATGTAGAAGCAGATGGTACGCGTTTAGGTCAAAAAGTGACTCCTCTGGATCGTGTAGGAATTTATGTTCCTGGCGGTAAAGCAGCCTATCCATCCTCTGTCTTGATGAATGCGATTCCTGCAAAGGTTGCGGGCGTGCAAGAGGTGGTCATGGTAGTTCCTACTCCTGATGGTGCTCGCAACTCATTGGTATTGGCTGCCGCTTATTTAGCGGGGGTGGATCGTGTCTTCACGATTGGTGGTGCACAAGCTGTGGGCGCTTTAGCCTTCGGTACTAAGACGATTCCTCCTGTCGATAAGATCGTTGGGCCAGGTAATGCCTATGTCGCTGCAGCGAAGCGTCGGGTATTTGGCATCGTTGGCATTGACATGATTGCAGGCCCATCAGAGATTTTGGTGCTTTGTGATGGAACAACTAATCCTGATTGGGTTGCAATGGATTTGTTCTCGCAAGCAGAACATGATGAACAAGCGCAATCTATTTTGCTTTGTCCTGATGCTGGCTATATTGAGAAAGTGCAAGCTAGCATTGAGCGACTCTTGCCTGAGATGCCGAGATCTAAGGTAATCGAAGTCTCCTTAAAGAATCGCGCATTATTGATTCAGGTAAAAGATATGAGCGAGGCCTGCGAGATTGCCAACGCAATTGCTGCCGAACATCTAGAAATCTGTGCTGCTGAGCCTCGTAAATGGGCTGAACAGATTAGACATGCTGGCGCCATTTTTATGGGCAACTACACCAGTGAATCTTTGGGTGATTATTGTGCTGGTCCAAATCACGTCTTACCTACTGCACGAACTGCCCGTTTTTCATCACCCTTGGGCGTGTATGACTTTATTAAGCGCTCAAGCATGATCGAAGTGAGTGAAGCAGGTGCACAAACTTTAGGCCAAGTTGCCAGCACCCTCGCTCACGGCGAAGGCTTGCAAGCTCACGCTCGCGCTGCTGAGATGCGCCTCAAAAAATAACTTATATTTTTCTTAAGACAGAATTTCTTGTAGAGCCGCGACAAGCTCATTGCTTTGCTCATCGGTACCAATGGTAATCCGCAAGAATTCTTCAATGCGTGGCGACTTGAAGTGACGCACAATAATTCCACGATCTCGCAATGCTTGATAAAGCTTTGCACCAGCATGCTGCGGGTGACGAGTAAAAATAAAGTTTGCAGTTGATGGCAAGGTTTCAAAACCCAATGCTTTCAATTGAGAAACTAACTTCTCTCGCGTTTGAATTACTTTCTGAGAGCTTGCCTCTAAATGGGCTTGATCTTCAATCGCTGCGACCGCCCCGGCTTGTGCCAAGCGGCCCAAGGGGTAGGAGTTAAAACTATTTTTGACTCGCTCCAAACCTTCAATCAGTGAGGGATGTCCAAGAGCAAATCCAACACGGAGCCCAGCAAGCGCTCTGGATTTAGAAAGCGTATGGACCACTAAAAGATTCTCTGGGCATTTCTCGCCCTGCAGAAGGGGAATACAAGATTCAGTGCCATAGTCTACGTAAGCTTCATCTATAACGAGGACTGAGTCTGTATTGCGCGCAAGTAGCTTCTCAATATCTGCGCGAGCAATTGATCTGCCTGTGGGCGCATTCGGATTTGGGAAAATAATTCCACCGTTGGGTGTTTTGTAATTCGATAGATCAATTTCAAACTCCGGTCCCAGTGGAACGGTTTGATAGTCGATTCCAAATAGCTTGCAGTAGACCGGGTAAAAGCTATAAGTGATATCAGGAAACTGGACGGGTTTATTTTGTTTTAGTAGACCAGCAAAAACATGGGCCAAGACTTCATCTGAGCCATTGCCTAAAAAAACTTGGTTTGGATTTAGGCCATGCAGTTTGGCAATCACTTTTTTAAGTGCAGCACCCTCTGGGTCTGGGTATAGGCGCAAATCTTCATTGTTCAGGCTATTGATTGCAGCGATCGCTTTGGGAGAGGGTCCATAAGGACTCTCATTGGTATTGAGCTTCACTAAGCGCTGCATTTGCGGCTGCTCCCCTGGTGTGTAAGGGGTTAAAGTTTGAACGACGGGGCTCCAAAAACGGCTCATTAGGGTACTCGGGTCAATAGTCAGAAAGAAAGTTGGGCAATATCAGCATTTATAAGTCTTCTAGGAATGATATTATGAGGCTTCAATCAACACTTCGCCTCGCGGCGCAATGAAGCATGCGGCAAGCCGACGTTACCCGAAACACTTCGGAAACCAAAATTCAAATTGCCATCAATTTAGATGGCACTGGTAAGGCTGAACTAGCCTCAGGGGTTCCTTTTTTAGACCATATGCTCGATCAGATAGCCCGTCACGGCATGATTGACCTGAAGGTTGTGGCAAAAGGCGATACCCATATCGATGATCACCATACTGTTGAGGATGTCGGAATTACTCTGGGCCAAGCTTTTGCTAAGGCGGTAGGAGATAAAGCTGGCATTACTCGCTATGGCCATTCTTATGTGCCTTTGGACGAAACACTATCTCGTGTGGTGATCGATTTTTCAGGCCGCCCTGGGTTGGAATTTAATGTGCCATTTACTCGTTCACGGGTAGGTGATTTCGATGTGGACCTGAGTATTGAGTTCTTTCGCGGCTTTGTAAATCATGCTGGCGTGACATTACACATTGATAACTTGCGCGGTATTAATGCGCACCATCAGATTGAAACCGTGTTCAAGGCATTCGGCCGCGCTTTACGTATGGCGCTTGAGATTGATCCACGTGCATCTGGTGTTGTTCCTTCAACCAAAGGCAGTCTCTAATTTAGACACCTCTTAGTTGCCCAGTAGACAACAGCAGACAATAGGCTAACTTTGGCGCAAACAATTGCGATCGTCGATTACGGAATGGGCAATTTACGTTCTGTTTATCAAGCATTTCATCATGTAGCTCCCGATGACAATGTGCTGATAGCGCACCAGCCAGAAGAAATTCGTTCTGCAGATCGAGTTGTCTTGCCTGGCCAGGGTGCCATGCCAGATTGCATGAAGCATCTTGAAGAGTCAGGCTTATTAGATGCCTTAATCGAGGCATCAAAAGCTAAGCCATTACTTGGCGTCTGTGTTGGTGAGCAAATGCTCTTTGATAAAAGTGCTGAAGTTCGCTCTAATCAAGAACAATGGACTACATGCCTAGGTTTAATACCTGGTGAAGTGCGCCGTTTTGAATTAGCCGGCCAAAAGCAAGCAGACGGTTCAGCATATAAAGTTCCTCATATGGGCTGGAATCAGGTTCGTCAAGATATTAAGCACGCACTGTGGGCCGGAATTCCGGATTTAACGAGTTTTTACTTTGTGCATAGCTACTATGTTGTGCCGCAGCGCAATGAAGACAGTGCTGGCTCTACAGAATATGGAGATTGGTTTACTTCTGCGGTGGCGCGAGATAATATTTTTGCTACACAGTTTCATCCTGAAAAAAGTGCAGAATACGGACTAAAGCTTTATAAAAATTTTGTATCTTGGCAACCTTAAAATTTTCTAACCTCTTGCTATGCTACTGATTCCTGCAATTGATCTTAAAGACGGCCACTGTGTTCGACTCGAACAGGGTGATATGGATAAAGCCACGGTTTTTTCTGAGGACCCTGGGGCGATGGCTAGCCATTGGATTAGCAAGGGTGCGCGTCGTTTGCATCTAGTGGATCTCAATGGTGCGTTTGCAGGCAAACTTAAAAATGAATCTGCAATCAAATCCATTCTGAAAGCGGTCGGTAATGAAATTCCAGTTCAATTAGGTGGCGGCATTCGTGATTTAGAAACGATTGAGCGCTTGTTGGACGATGGTATTAGTACTGTCATTATTGGAACTGCTGCAGTAAAAAACCCTGGTTTTGTTCAGGATGCTTGCACGGCATTCCCAGGCCATGTCATGGTAGGTTTGGATGCACGCGATGGCAAAGTGGCAACAGATGGCTGGAGCAAGATAACGGGCCACGAGGTCATCGATCTTGCTAAGAAATTTGAAGACTGGGGCGTTGAGGCCATCATCTATACCGATATTGGGCGTGATGGCATGCTCAAGGGTGTCAACATCGAAGCAACGATCAAGTTAGCTCAAGCAATTCGTATTCCGGTAATTGCTAGTGGTGGCCTATCTAATAATCAGGATATTGAAGCGCTATGCAAGGCTGAAGAAGAGGGTGTGATGGGCGTTATTGCAGGTCGCTCTATTTATGCTGGCGATCTAGATTTAGCAGCTGCTCAAAAATATGCGGATGAGTTAACACTCAAATACGCAAAGAAAATTATCTAGTGCTCACCAAAAGAATTATTCCTTGCCTTGATGTTACTGCAGGGCGTGTGGTTAAAGGTGTGAACTTTGTGGGCCTTCGCGATGCAGGCGACCCGGTAGAAATTGCTCGTCGCTATGATGGCCAAGGCGCTGATGAGTTGACCTTCTTAGATATCACTGCAACTTCAGATGGTCGCGATCTGATTCTGCATATTATTGAAGATGTTGCTTCTCAAGTATTTATTCCGCTAACCGTAGGCGGTGGTGTGCGTGCAGTGGCAGATGTCCGTCGTTTGCTCAACGCAGGTGCGGATAAAGTCAGCATGAATTCTTCTGCGGTAGCTAACCCCGATTTAGTTTCCGATGCGGCTGCCTACTATGGGTCGCAATGCATTGTAGTTGCGATTGATGCCAAGCAAACAGATGCTGGTCATTGGGAAGTGTTTACTCATGGTGGTCGAACATCTACTGGCAGAGATGTTGTCGAGTGGGCTAAAGAAGTAGCTCAACGAGGTGCCGGTGAAATTTTATTAACGAGTATGAATCGCGATGGCAGTAAAGATGGTTTTGATTTGGCTTTGACAGCAGCCGTCAGTGATGCAGTAAGTGTGCCGGTCATTGCTTCTGGAGGCGTTGGGAATCTACAGCATTTGGTTGATGGTATTACCAAGGGTCATGCCGATGCAGTTTTAGCAGCTAGCATCTTTCACTATGGTGAATACACCGTACAAGAGGCAAAAGAATATATGGCCTCCCAAGGAATTCCAGTCCGTATTTAAGATTCACTGTACAGTTGATCTATGAGCGCATTTACCCCTATTAAAACTTTGCAGCCAGGTCCTTGGATGGATGCTGTGACATGGAATGAGCAGGGACTTGTTCCTGTTATTGCCCAAGAAGTCGGTAGCAAAGACATCTTAATGATGGCCTGGATGAATCGCGATGCCTTGCTTGCTACTTTACGTTTAGGTGAAGCGGTTTACTGGACTCGCTCGAGGCAGAAGCTTTGGCATAAAGGTGAAGAATCTGGCCATACCCAAAAAGTGAAAGAAATTCACTTAGATTGCGATGGCGATACGATCTTATTGATGGTTGAGCAAAAAGATGGCATCGCTTGTCATACGGGTGAGCACAGCTGTTTCTTCCTGCGATGGGATTCTGCGAGTGCGAGTTGGGTAGACGAATCTAGGGACAAGAAGTAAAACTTGCTTCAATAAAAGACATAAAATGTACTGATGACCAGTTCTACAAATAAACCTTCTAATTTGGATTCCGCATTCGCACATTTAGCTGATGTGGTGGATCAGCGTCGAGACGCATTCAAAGCGGGTCAGGCCGATCCCAAAACTTCCTATACCGCGTTGCTTTTTTCCAAGGGCGACGATGGGATCTTAAAAAAGATTGGCGAAGAGGCGACTGAGGCAGTAATGGCTGCTAAAGATGTTCGCAGCTCGAATCTGGCCCCTGAGCAAAAAAAGCTATTGGTTGGTGAAATGGCTGATCTTTGGTTTCACTGTTTGATAGCCCTATCTCAGTTCAATTTACGTCCTGAGGACGTAATTGAGGAATTAGATCGTCGTTTAGGCACCTCAGGCATTGAGGAAAAGGCTGCCAGAAAAGCCTCCGGTAAGGAATAAGTCATGACTCACGATCCTAATTGCTTGTTTTGCAAGATTTCTCAAGGTCTGATCCCGTCCCAAAAGGTCTACGAGGACGAGGAAATCTACGCATTTAAAGATATCAACCCAGCAGCTCCGGTGCATTTTTTGATGATTCCTAAAAAACATATCCCCATGTTGGAGTCAGCAGAAAGCATAGATGCGCCTTTGCTAGGTAGAATGATGGAATTAGCACCCCGTCTTGCCAAAGAACAGGGTTGTCGTCCCGGTAAGGATGGCGGCTTTAGATTAATGGTGAACAATGGTGCGGATGGAGGGCAGGAGGTTTATCACTTGCATTTGCATGTGATGGGCGGTCCGCGCCCTTGGAAAAAATAATCCAAGGAGATTAAGAGATGGGTTCATTTAGCATTTGGCATTGGTTAATTGTGTTGGTCATCGTGATGTTGGTGTTTGGCACTAAGAAATTGCGCAATATTGGCCAAGACTTAGGTGGCGCAGTTAAGGGCTTCAAAGATGGCATGAAGACCTCTGAAGAATCCAAAGATCAAACCACTGAGCAAATTCAACAAAGCGCTGCAACTACTACAGATAAAACTGTTGATGTTCACGCTAAAGACGTAAATAAATAATTGCCATAGCGCAGATAGAAATTCATGCGGTTCATAAATGATTGATCTTGGAGTTTCAAAACTTGCGCTCATTGCAGTAGTAGCTTTAGTAGTAGTGGGTCCAGAGCGATTACCTAAAGTTGCTCGAATGGTTGGCAATCTTTTTGGACGCGCGCAGCGTTATATGGCCGACGTGAAGTCAGAGGTCAATCGCCAAATGGAGATTGAGGAATTTAAAAAACTCCGAGAAGAAAGCGCCTCTGCTTTTAAAGAAGTTGAGAACAGCATTAACTCCACCGTTCAAGAGGCAGGCGCTCACCTGAGTGACCAAGCTGATATTTTTGAAACTAGCTTTGAGAAGCCCCCGTTAGATGAGCAAGAGGTGTTACGTAAATCTAAGCGCCAAGGGCGAAGTAGTTGGGGTGTGCGGCGTGCTGCTAGGCCAGTTTGGTTTAAGCGCTCTGCTGGTATCCGTACTCGTGTGCAATCTGGAGCAGCTAGAATGAAGCGCTTTCACCACACCGCAGGCAAGTAATTAATTAATGACACAAGACACATCTAACGAAGATTCAGGCTTACAAGAATCTTTTCTTTCGCATTTATTTGAGTTGCGCGATCGCGTCATTAAATCTGCATTGGCAATTATTGTTGTCTTTGTTTGTTTAGTTTATTGGGCGCCAGATATTTTTCATTTATTTGCGCAGCCATTATTAAAAGCCCTGCCTGCTGGCGGCAAGATGATTGTGACTGATGTAACAGGCTCTTTCTTCGTCCCCATGAAAGTCACTATGCTGGTTGCTTTTTTGATTGCACTCCCAGTGGTGATGTATCAAATTTGGGCTTTCATTGCTCCAGGTTTGTATACGCATGAACGTAAATTGATTTTGCCCTTAGTAGTTAGCAGCTATTCTTTATTTATCATTGGCATGGCATTTGCGTACCTCTTGGTATTCCCAACGGTATTTCAGTTTATGGCTAGCTATAACGCCCCTTTGGGTGCAGAAATGTCTACGGACATTGATAAGTACCTGGGTTTTGCAATGACTACCTTTTTGGCTTTTGGTATCACCTTTGAGGTGCCTGTGGTCGTTGTAGTTTTGGTCCATATGAAAATTGTGCCTTTGGCCAAACTCAAAGAGATTCGACCTTACGTCATCGTTGGCGCATTTGTAATCTCTGCGATTGTGACCCCACCAGATGTGCTCTCTCAACTACTCTTAGCTATACCTATGACCTTGCTCTACGAGTTAGGTTTACTGATTGCACGGTTTTATGTGCCTAAATCATCGCCTGAGGATGAGTCAGATAATCAAGCGAGTTCAGCGTCGGTTTGATTCTTTAAGGTTTTTGAGAAGGTATTCGTAAGCCATTCTGTGACGCGATCGAAGCGATAGCGTCTTTGACGTAAGTTCCCTTCAATATCCAATTCAGATCCGGCAAAGATCTTGCCAGCCGCCAACAATGCGCGACGTTGTTGAATAGTTTCAATTTGGATCAGTCTAGGCAAAATCTTCGGTAGTTCCCAGCGTATATCTACTACTACACAATGCTCATGTTGCAGTTGGCCAATATCGGAGAGCAACAATTCTGCTTTACTAAAATTAAATTGGTTGGCGATGATGAGGCGATGGCACATCAAGATCCAATCGAGATCCAGCTTATATTCTGCATGATGGCTGAGTGCCTGCTCAGCGCATATTGCTAAGTCATACCATTCATTCTTTATTGGATTTGGACAACTCTCTAGAATTTTAGAGAGTAATTCTTTCGCCTCAGCAACACCTTGTTGATGTGCTTGCCATACCCAATAGGAGGCTTGCAGGCCGCGTACTTTCTCATCTAATTTTTCACGCTTGCGCCAGAGGTTAGCGGCTTTACGAAATTGCGCTTGCGGATGACCCAGGTCTGCGGCACGATCAAAGCAACGATCACTTTCAGCTGCGTTGTAGCCTGAAAATTGTGGGCGACGATAAATTTCACCAAGTGCGTACCAAGCATTCAAGTCACCATCTTTGGCTGCTAGCTCTAACCAGTAGGCTGCCTTTTTAAGTGACGCATTAGATTTAGATAGTTTTTCATCTCCAAGAGATTCGCTGCGCTCATCTAGTTGTGCAAGTCGAAGTCCCAGAGTGAGCCGTGCACTAGTAAGCCCCAATTCAGCCGCTTGAGTGAGAGACCCTTCATGTTGAGTTTCAATCCAATCATTCCAAAGGGAGGAAAGCGCTTCATTTTTTGGCTGCAACTTAATGAGGAGTTCTTTTGCGCCAACTGAATGGCTTGATTCAATTTCAGCAAGCTCTTGTAAAAATTGTTTGCCTAGTTTTTGTAAGCCAGCAAAATCTAAATGAGAAATATGGTCGACCGAGGCGACAGTTTGTTTTTTAAGCCAATCCACTAGTTCTGATTGAGTCTCGCTAAATTCAGGGTTAATGAGTAGATTGGCTAATTGCCATTTGGCTGCCAGTTGCGCATCAGATGAATCTTGATTGCTTGATAAATTCCAAAAAGCATCCCAGCCGAACCGAAACGCAGGTGAATTGAAGGTCTCGACCAGGGGAATGTTGGCAATTTGATTCCAAAGCTCCTGAATTTGATCTTTATTTGAGGTGTTATCTTTAAGTCCTTGATTTTGAATAGAAATATAAGATTTTTCTAACCAAATTAAGGCGTTAGATGGCTGTATCGGGGTTTTAAACTCACCAGTCAGGTAGGCTGAGGCTAGTTTTTGTTGCGCGGATACATCACCCATTCGCGCTGAACTGAGGATTTTTAAGAATTCACGGCTTGCCATATGACAATTTTGGCATCTAAAGCCTTAAAAGGACAGAAAACAGGGCCCTTGTTGCCGTGATACAACGAAGAAAGCCAAAAAACTACCTTTTGACAAGCAAAAAGCGCTCCTAATTGCCCTGACCCTGAGATTAGCTAGGCAAAACGAGCAAAATTCACAGGTCCCAGTTTTATTTGGGCATTACTTTCAATTTATGGAGATTTACAGAATGAAAAAATCGCTATTAGCAGTTGCAGCGTTGTCAGCTATTGCTGGCGCAGCACAAGCACAGTCCAGCGTAACAATCTACGGTGTATTGGATGCTGGTTACGTTAACCAAAAATCTGACGGCGCAGGCTTGTCAGCTCGTTCAAACGCATCAAACAGCTTCATCGGTTCTTCTGCTGAGCAGACTAGCCGTTTAGGTTTCAAAGGTACTGAAGATTTGGGCGGCGGTATGTCTGCAATCTTCACCGTAGAAACAGCATTGCAACCAACAAACGCAAACGCGTCTACTTGGAATAACCGTCAATCTTTCGTTGGTTTGAAAAAGAACGGTACAGGCCAGTTCACATTAGGTACTCAGTACACACCAGCTTTCCAAGCTTTGTCAGCAACTGACGTTGGTCAGACAAACAACATGGTTGGTTCTGCTGTTTACCCACAACAGGTTCCTAACGGTAACGGTAACCCAGGCGTAGCAGGTTTTGCTGGTTCTGATGGTTCTTCTGGTACATCTAACTCAATCACAGTTCGTACAACAAACACAATTCAGGCTCAGTCTGACAAGTTTGCTGGTTTCTCTTTGGGCGCTGCTTACACACAAAACGGCTCAACAGTTAGCAACACAAACACAACAGCTGTAACTAACAACTGGTCTGGTTGGGGCTTGAAAGCTGACTACACATGGAACAAGTTGTATGTTGTAGCTGCAATTAACCGTTTGAAGTCTGATAACACAGGCCCTGCTGCTAACAGATTGCCAGCTTCTACTGTAGGTTGGACTGCTGCTGGTGGTGGTGTGCAATCACAAGATAACCAAGCATATGCTGCTGCTACTTATGACTTCGGTATCTTGAAGGCTTACTTACAGTACATCAACAAGAAAGTTACATCTGCTGCTAACACCAACTACTACGCACAACGTTCTGCACAACAGATCGGTGTTCGTTCTTACATTACTCCAACAATCGAAGGTTGGGCTAATATCGGTAATGGCGCACACACATCTTTTGGCGCAGGTCAGCCAAAAGCTAACTTTGTAGCATGGCAAGCTGGTTTGAACTACTATTTATCTAAGCGTACTAACGTTTATGGTATCTACGGTACAAACAACATGAGCTCTGCTCAGCCTGTTAACCCAGCTTTGAATGTATCTTCATTCGCAGTTGGCGTACGTCACACTTTCTAATTTGACGCTAGCGTAAGCTAGTACCAAATTTAGAAATAAGCTGTAACTAAACCCACCGTGGTAACACGGTGGGTTTTTTAATTTATTGAAACTTCTATGCGAGAATCAGGCAAGAACAACTTAGGAGCCTAGTGTGAGAAAGATATTCATCACAGCATCATTAGCTTTAATTGCTTTTACTTTAAGCGGTTGTCTTAGCACTTCACCTAAAGGTGTTAACTGTGTTCAAGGCACACCATTCGCAGATCTACCGGTTGCTTGTATTGGCGGAAATTAAGTCACATTGATTTGTTCAGGAGGCAACCCCTCCTGAAAGCGCTGATGCATTGCTTGATAGGCTTTTTCTATATCTTTTGCCATCAGCTTAGCGTTATACAAGGATGAGCTTAGACGGTTTCTACTAAGCTTCATTTTGATTGCTTGTAGCTTTTCTGGATTGGTGGCTAATTCATAAGCAAGAGCTTCATATTGACTGATATTGCTGGTAATGAGCTCTGGCATATCTAATGCTGCCAACATGCTGGTAGCTACTCTGCCCGCAAATGAAGTGCCAGTACATGTCAAGACTGGTAGACCTGCCCAAAGTGCATCACTGGCCGTTGTGTGGGCATTGTATGGAAGGGTATCTAAAAAGAGATCCGCACATTGATGTCTTGCTAAATGTTCTGGAATGGGAATCCGTTTTGCAAAAATGATTCTTGTAGGATTAATTCCCCTAGCGTGCGCTTCACTTTGAAGATGACGCATGGCATCTGGGCTATCTTCAATCAACCATAGGATGCTTCCTTGTACAGAGTGAAGCAATCTCATCCAGAGATCAAATAGCTGCGGAAGAATTTTGTAACTATTGTTGAAACAGCAAAAGACAAAACCCTTTTCCGGTAGACCTAGCTCCACTTTAGTAAATTGCTTTTCAGCGATCAGCCTTTTTGAATCATTGGCTTGGTAACAATGAGGGAGATGCACTACCTTCTCTGAATAATATTGCCTACTGTCATTTGGGATAACTATTCTGTCGGCAATGAGGTAATCCATATAGCTTGCGCCAATAGTTCCAGGAAAGCCAAGATAGTTCACTTGAATAGGGGCTGGTTTTTTGGCAAAGATGCCTTGTCTGGGTTTGCCAAAGAAGCCATTCAAGTTCAGCAAAATATGAATTTCTTTGTTAAAGATCGCTGTTGACGCTTCTTGATCTGACATTCTGGAAATATCAATGACCTCATCAAATGCCGCTTCGATCCTTTTGCGTCTTGGGCTGCTGTCATCCCAGCCATTATCAAAGGCAAAGATTTCAAACTGAGTTTTGTTATGCAACTCCCACAGCTCAGTCATTAGCATTGCAGTGGCTTGCTCCCTGAACTCCCCACATAAGTAACCAATGCGAATTTTTTGACCACCTTTTCTAAGGTGTTCAAAGTTGAACTGAGGGTCAGCAGGAAATTTTGTATTAGAGAAGATCTCTGCACATTGCTGGAGAAGAGCTTCATCATCACAGATGCCCTGAAATCCAAATGGATCGGCTGACTTTTTATTCTCTCGAATATCTTGGCAAATCGTGCGATATAAATCATCAAGCCCTTTCCAATCACAGGCTGACATTTTGTCGTGCAAAAGAGTGCCTTTTGCGAAGGGAAAGTTGGGGTTAAGCTTGAGAACTTGATCAAAGCATTGGGCAGCAGCCTGATAGCGCTTCAGCTCAGCACAGATCACCCCCTTATTTGCCCATGCCTCGACATATTGGGGGTTGAGTGCAAGTGCCTTATCGTAGTGCGCCAAGGCTTCCTCATAGCGCTTGAGTTCAGCATAAGTAACACCTTTATTGGACCAGGCCTCCAGATATTGGGGATTGAGTACAAGTGCCTTATCGTAGTGCGTCAGGGCTTCCTCATAGCGCTTGAGTTCGTTTAGCGCAGTACCTTTGTTAGACCAAGCTTCAGCAATATTAGGGTCTAGCGCAATCGCCTGATTTAAAGACTCTATTGCCTCTTCATATTGTTTGAGCTCATTGAAAGAGGCTCCCTGATTGATATAAGTGGCGGGATCCCGTGGGTCCAGCTTCAGCGCCTCAGCATAGTATTTCAGGGCCTTTTGAGGCTCGTTCAGTAGGGAGTGAATAAAGCCCAGGTTATACAAAATAGCAGCGTCCCCTTCCTTAATGAGGGCAAGCTCATTAAAAATCAACACTGCCTGCGGTAACCTATTGTTTTGGGCGCATTCGATCCCGATATTGAAGAGGATGTCTATATTCTCTGATTTCTCAGCTATCGCTTCTCGAACAAGCTTCTGAGGTAGGACGTGAATATTTTCACGGAGTAATTCTAGAATTTGGAGGATTGGCGAAGACATCTGACTATTGTCCATAAATTGCGATTATTCATGCCGCATTCATTTTTGGCTCATTTTCCCCTAGGGGGTGACAACCATTGTCACGAAGTGTAGATAATGCTAAATTGATCGCTGAATGTCATTTATGACTACTTATTAAATTTTGCAGTAAAAGGTAGAAAAAGCCCTTAGTTCACCACCAACATCATTGGAAGAGCATCTTATGAAAATGAAACAAATTAGCCAAATATTAGCTGTCACAGCCTTCGTTGCCATCTCTGGTACTGCAGTTGCCGCTAGTGCGACGATGGATAAAATTAAATCATCGGGTGCCGTTACTATGGGCGTTCGCGAGTCATCCATTCCTATGTCCTACACCACCGGTGATAGCCGCTTTGATGGCTATCATGTGGAAGTCTGCCGCATGATATTGAACGACATTAAAAGCAAGTTGGGTATGAGTACCTTGCGCATTAATTACCAACCAGTGACCTCACAAAATCGCGTGCCTTTGGTACAAAACGGCACTGTAGATATTGAGTGCGGCACAACAACCAATAACTCCAATCGCGCAAAAGATGTTGGCTTTGCAAATACCCTCTATGTTGAAGAAGTGCGCATTGCTGTTAAAGCCAATTCGGGTATCAATTCAATTTCACAGTTGGCAGGTAAAAAGGTAGCTACTACTACTGGTACTACTTCTGTTCAGTTATTGCGTAAGCACGAAAAGGCGAATGGCGTGAACTTTGATGAGGTTTTTGGAAAAGACCATGCTGATAGCTTCTTGCTCCTAGAGTCTGGACGTGCAGATGCATTTGTAATGGATGGTTCGATCTTGGCAGGGAATATTGCTAACTCCAAAAATCCAAAAGACTACAAAATTGTTGGTGAAGTTTTGAGCACAGAGCCAATCGCGATTATGGTTCCAAAGAATGATCCAGAATTCAAGGCTGCTGTAAACGCTGCGATTGCGAAAATTGTTGCTGACGGCAAAATGCCAGCGCTTTGGGACAAGTGGTTCTTGAAGCCAATTCCACCAAAAAATATTGTTGTTGGACTTGAGCTATCCCCAGCTACCAAAAATGCTTGGGCTAACTTAAACGACAAGCCAGCTGAAGATTACGCGCAGAAAAAATAATTTATGTCTTTAGATTTAGGTGTTTTTTGTAAAAGCACCTTAGATGGAGAAGTAGTTGACCACTGCTTCTCCTCATTATTTGGGCTAGGCCAAAATGCTGATCCAAGTTATTTAGATTGGCTATTGACGGCATGGGGCTGGACCTTGGCAGTTGCAGGTCTGGGTCTTACTATTGCTCTAATTGTCGGTGCTGTAATGGGAACCTTGCGTACGCTTCCGGATACTGGAAGAGGCAGCAGGATGCTAGTGCGTTTCGCAACTGCTTGGGTAGAGTTATTTAGAAATATCCCAGTCTTGGTCCAAGTATTTCTCTGGTATCACGTTATTCCCGCATTTATTGTGCCTTTAAAGCTTCTGCCCTCGTATTGGCTGGTGAGTATTGCTCTAGGTTTTTACACCTCGGCACGTATCGCTGAGCAGGTACGGGCAGGTATTCAGTCATTGCCTAGTGGTCAGCGCGCAGCAGCAACAGCCTTGGGTTTAACCACTACCCAAACTTATCGCTACATTATTTTGCCGATGGCTCTGCGAATTGTGATTCCACCCTTAACCTCAGAAAGCATGAACGCAGTTAAGAATTCTTCTGTAGCGTTTGCAGTTTCTGTACCGGAGCTGACTTTATTTGCAATGCAGGCCCAAGAAGAAACATCGCATGGAGTTGAGATCTATTTGGCGGTAACAGCGCTATATGCACTCTCTGCTTTTGGGGTAAATCGCGTGATGGCATTGATTGAAAAGCGGAGCCGCATACCGGGCTTTATTGTGTCTAACGATGCTGCAGCTCATTAAACGGATCTGATATGTTTAGTCTAGATCTAAATTTTTATAACTGGGAATTATTTACTAACTACATCCTCAAAGGATTGGTTTTTAGTCTTCAGTTAACCGTGATTGCTACGATTGGCGGCATCGTAGTGGGAACATTCTTAGCCTTAATGCGTTTATCTGGGCGACCTGCTTTGGTCTATCCAGCGACGATCTATATCAACACCATGCGCTCAATTCCTTTGGTCATGGTGATTCTCTGGTTTTTCTTACTTATTCCGATGTTGATTGGTAAACCCATTGGCGCAGACTTATCAGCCACAATTACTTTTATTGCTTTTGAGGCCGCATTCTTCTCTGAGATTGTGCGAGCCGGTATTCAATCTGTTCCTAAAGGACAAACCTATGCGGGCGAGGCATTGGGTATGACCTATGGTCAGAATATGCGCTTGATTGTGTTGCCCCAAGCATTTCGCAATATGATCCCTGTCTTTATGACGCAAACCATCATTTTGTTTCAAGATACTTCTTTGGTTTACGCCATTGGTGCATATGACTTGCTTAAAGGATTTGAAATTGCTGGAAAGAACTACGGCAGGCCAATTGAGACCTATATCTTGGCCGCTGCAACCTATTTTGTGATTTGCTTTTCACTTTCTAAAGTGGTTCGTAAGATTCAAGCCAAAGTCGCGATCATTCGCTAATTTTTTATATTGTTGCTACCCATTGAATAGACCATCATGATTGATCTTCAAAACGTTTCTAAATGGTACGGATCCTTTCAGGTTCTAACGGATTGCAGTACCTCAATCAATAAGGGTGAGGTCGTGGTGATTTGCGGCCCATCTGGTTCCGGTAAGTCAACCTTGATTAAGACAATTAATGCTTTGGAACCATTTCAGGCGGGTGAAATTACCGTTGATGGTATTGCCTTGCATGACCCCAAAACGAATTTGCCTAAGTTACGTGCTCGTGTTGGTATGGTGTTTCAGCATTTTGAATTGTTTCCCCATCTCAGTATTACTGAGAACCTCACGCTTGCGCAAATTAAAGTATTGGGCCGTTCTGCTGATGAAGCAAAAACGCATGGCTTGAAATATCTTGAGCGTGTTGGTTTGATTGCTCAAAAAGATAAATTTCCAGGACAACTTTCTGGTGGTCAACAACAGCGTGTCGCCATTGCTCGTGCATTGAGCATGGATCCGATTGTGATGCTCTTTGATGAGCCCACTTCTGCTCTAGATCCAGAAATGGTTGGCGAGGTATTGGATGTGATGGTGAAGCTAGCCAATGAAGGAATGACCATGTGCTGCGTGACTCACGAGATGGGTTTTGCACGTAAGGTGAGCAACCGAGTAATCTTTATGGATCAAGGCAGAATAATTGAAGATTGCACTCGGGATGAGTTCTTTGGCAATCCAGATGCGCGCTCACCAAGAGCAAAAGATTTCTTGTCTAAGATTTTGCCGGGCTAAATAGAGGTTACTACTTCGCTTGACCATGTATCGTTGGCTTGGGACGCTTGCCAATTTTTACATTGAGCTCAAGCGCTTTTCCTTTGCGCAATACCTTAATCGAGGCGTCGTTACCAGGCCCTAATTGCGCAATTTGATTGAGTAGCTGACGCACATCTTTGGTTGATTGATTATTAACGCTAACGAGAACATCACCAGGTTTGGCTCCTCCGCGGTCCGCAGGCCCACCTTCAAGGACTCCAGAGAGTAAAACACCCTCGGTAGACCCTGCAAGACCCAGTGATTCAGCCAGCTCTTTGGAGAGATTTTGAGGCTCAACACCAATCCAGCCACGGGTTACAGAGCCATTACTCACAATGGACTCCATCACTTGTTTGGCCAAGTTCACGGGGATGGCAAATCCGATTCCCATTGAGCCACCATTATTAGAAAAGATGGCAGTGTTAATTCCGATGAGATTGCCACGTGTATCAATCAGCGCGCCACCAGAGTTGCCAGGATTAATTGCCGCATCAGTCTGAATAAAATTTTCAAATGTATTGATGCCAACATGATCACGACCTAAAGCAGAAACAATTCCCGAGGTAACTGTTTGACCAACGCCAAATGGATTGCCAATTGCAAGCACTACATCTCCAACATGAACAGATTCTATTTTTCCAAGCGTAATTGGAGTTGGTAAATTTTTAGCATCAATTTTTAAAACTGCAATGTCTGTTTCTGGATCACTGCCAATGACTTGAGCCTTTAGTTTGCGACCATCTGCTAAAGCAATATCAATTTCAGCGGCATCACTAATCACATGGTGGTTAGTTAGGATAATGCCTTCCGGGCTAACGATTACCCCGGAGCCCAGGCTAGAGCTAGGTTCTTCATCCGGTGGCTGCCCCCCAAAAAAGAATTTAAATAAAGGATCATTTGAGTTGCTACCTTTACGAGATTTGGATTTTGTAGGTGCCTTGCTCGTAAAAATATTGACTACTGCAGGCATCGATTTTTTAACTGCTTCGTGATACGAGCCTGGACTGAGATGGCCGCTATCGTAGGAGCCCTCTTTTAAGGTGATGCTTTCTACGAGGGAAGTATTTTGAATGCCATTAAGCCAACTCGGCTTAAGGATCATCGTAATAAACCATGCGGCTAAAAAAATGGTGACCACTTGTGCAAACAATAGCCAAAGACGATTCAACATTTTTTGAATAGGCCTAGAGAATTATTTTTGAAGACTATCGCGAATTTCGCGAAGCAAGACAATGTCTTCTGGAGTCGGGGGTGGGGGAGGAGCATCCATGATACGAATTTTGTTAACGATTTTGACCATTTGAAAAATTACAAACGCCAAAATGAGGAAATTGATCGAAATCGTAATGAAATTTCCGTAGGCGAAGAGGGGCACCCCTGCTTTTTTGAGGGCATCATAGGTTCTGGGGATACCCTCTGGAATACGGCCTAAAACGATAAAAAGGTTGGTGAAGTCAATATGACCCCCAAAAAGGGTCGAAATCACTGGCATCACGATGTCATTTACCAAGGAATCAACAATTTTGCCGAAAGCCCCGCCAATAATGACGCCGACGGCTAAATCGATCACATTACCCTTGACCGCAAAGTCCCGAAATTCCTTTAAAACGCTCATATTTGCCTTCCTTTTTGCCTGAATACAGATTAACCCGAGATTAACCCCATAACTTTCTTCCTCACCCCACTTTTTACTTTAAAATCTTACCTTTAAGCAATTTCCACCCATAAATACCCTTTCTAGGAATTTTGTAAATGAGTGACAAGCCCTCTATGGACAAGGACCGCCGTAACTGGTTGATCGCCACTTCGGCGGTTGGTGGCGCAGGTGCAGCCGCAGCCCTTTACCCTTTTGTAGATAGTTTCCAGCCTTCAGAGCGCGCTAAGGCCGCTGGTGCTGCTGTTGAAATTGATATTTCAGATATGAAGCCTGATGAGATGAGAACTGCGGAATGGCGCGGTAAGCCAGTTTGGGTTGTGCGCCGCACACCAGAACAAATTGCAGAGCTATCAAAAATTGATGGTGAGTTGGCTGATCCTAACTCTTTGCGCGATCCAGCTCAATACACCCCTGCATATGCTCAAAACCAATGGCGTTCAATCAAGCCTGAGTATTTTGTAGTGGTAGGTATTTGCACACACTTAGGCTGCTCTCCAACGCCTAAATTTGAATCCGGTGCGCAGCCTTCATTGCCGACTTCTTGGCCAGGTGGCTATCTTTGCCCATGCCATGGTTCTACTTTTGATATGGCAGGCCGTGTATATAAAAACAAACCAGCTCCAGATAATCTTGAAGTGCCGCCACATATGTATTTGAGCGACACCAAGATTCTGATTGGCGAAGATAAGAAGGCCTAAGGAGAGATAAATGGCATTTCACGAA
>JACCDO010965733.1_pt1 | contig 30227 bp, 28 predicted proteins | sample 7446101 | NCBI WGS metagenome assembly JACCDO01 (sample SAMN15323440, study PRJNA562643) | freshwater metagenome | isolation source: river surface water | place: USA:Blue River Watershed | collected 2017-08-16
GTGATTTGGGATGAATCTGCCGCGATTGAACTGCTCAGCAAAATCTTTGAATCTGACCGAACCGCAGTGATCAAAACCTATTGTGCGATCGACGATCTTCCGATTCGTGCACGACTTGAAAACCTTGGCTTTGAAGCCAAACGCGAATTCACCGAGCGCGGGGTTCGCCAGCAGCGTTTCACCTGTGACCGATATGACTTCATTCGCGCGCTCGCCGAAGCCAAAATGGCAGAACACCTCGACATGGATGTTTGGCAATTCGGATTCGACAGCGCCAAAAGACGAGCCGGCCTTTGCAACTACACCGACCAGAGGATCACGATTTCACGCTATTTGGTTGACATTCATACCGTTGATGAATCAATGCAAGTGGTGCTGCACGAGGTCGCACACGCGATTGCCGGCAAAAAAGCTGGCCACACCAAAGCTTGGCTTTCGGTGGCTAAGTCGATCGGTTATCGTGCCGAGAAATTCACTGGCAAAGAGATTGCCCAAGAGACCGCCAGCTGGGTGGGCACTTGTCCGGCAGGGCACGAGCATTTTCGCTATCGCAAGCCAACTCGGCAACTGGCCTGTGGCCTCTGCGGGCGAGGATTCTCTAGGCGAAACCTAATTTCATGGACGCAACGATAACTAACATCGTCACCACGAATCCGGCAAAGAAATTCAGCCAGATAAATCGGCGCCAGCCCCGATTCGCCTCTTCGCAACTCTCATCGGTGATGTTCCAAAACTTGGCAACTATAAACAGGTATGGCACCGCAGCAAGAGCCGCGATTGACTCGAGGCCACCAGCGGGCAAAAGAACTAATCCGGCAGCCAAGTAGGCAATAAATGCGAATCGCACGGTGGCGCGCGCACCGACTGCGGTGGCTACCGAGCTGATGCCTGCCTCACGGTCGGCGTGAACATCCTGAACCGCACCAAATGCGTGCGAGGCCATGCCCCAAAGTGCGAAAGCAACAATCATGCTCAGCAGTTTTGGTTCGGTCATTTCGACACCGGCAAAGGCCAGAGCAAAAATCATCGGCCCAACAAAGTGGCTGCTCGAGGTTATTGAATCAAGAACCGGCACCTCCTTGAAGCGCAGTCCTTTAGCGCTATAAGCGATAACCATAAACAGGATGAATGCCAACCAAAGGCTTGAAAAGAGGTCACCGTAAAAAACAAAGTGCGCCACAAATGGCAAGCACGAAAGCACTGATGCCCAGAGAGTCAGACGGTGCCATTTAGGGTCGAGCAGAGCACCTTCGATGCCGCCTTTGCGAGGGTTGCGAAGGTCGCTCTCGTAGTCAAAAACATCATTTATGCCATACATCAGCAGGTTGTATGGGCCCAGAAAAAACACCGTTCCAACCAATAGGTGAATGTCAATTTTGCCGGTCGCGAAAAGGTAGGCAGCAGCAAATGGATAGGCGGTATTGATCCAAGAAACTGGCCTCGATGACCAGAACAACTGCTTGATTGCCTCAATCATTTGTTTTCCTTTGAATCTCTCTGCTTGCTGAATAGGCCCCACAAAGTCGGCACCAAGATCACTGCCGCCACGGTGTAGGCAAAGTCTTCGATTGGCGCTGCGCCAATAAGCATCCCAGATATTTTTTGTGAGTCATAAGCAACCGTGCCGCTCAAAATTATTAGGTTGTCAAACAGAGCAGTCATGGCAATCAAGACCAGCATGGTTAGCCAAAAAGACTTGGGAGTAACGTTTCGAAGCGGCCAGGCGGCAATCACCGCAAGGGTTAGCAAAACCAAAAGATTTAGCAGCGCATATGTCATCTAGGCAACCTGCGCTTTTCAAAATAGGCGAAGCAAATCAGAGTTGTGTAGTTCAACAGGGATAGAAAAAACAGTTCTTCAATCGGAAACTCTGGCGCTATGGTCAAGCCAGAAAGATAGCGACCTTCGCCTCTGAAAAAGATACCCAGGGTAATTCCGGCTAGATCCCAAATTGAGAAAAAGGCCACCGAAATAGCGATCACTGAAGTCGCTGCCAGAGGCCTATTAAAAAATGCCAATTTGAATCGATAATCAATCAGCGCCATGCCGGTCAGCGAGACCAAAAGGCCGATCAAATAAATCAGATTCAACGAAGGCCCTTCCAGGCGCTATCGCCCAAAGGTTTGATTTCGCTCTTGATTGGGCCACTGCTGCGGTCATCAACCAGGTGCTTGTAAACCAGCTCTGCTCCGATCAAGCACATCGGCAATCCGATGCCCGGGATCGTGTTGTGGCCGGCATAAAAGAGGTTGCTGACTTTTTTGCTCCGGTTTGACGGTCTAAAGAATGCGCTCTGTCGAAGAGTGTGCGCCATGCCTAGCGCGGTGCCCGACCAGGCATTCAGCTCATCGGCAAAGTTGCCTGGGCCCATGGTTCGACGAACCACAACCCTCTCAGCCAAATCAGGAATATCGCACCATTCTGCGATTTGAGCGATAACTCGATCGGCTTCAGCTTCAAACGCCGCGTCTCCGGAACGGTTGATTCCACCTTTACCTAAACGCACATCGGGCGCACACGGAACCAGCACGAATACGTTCTCATAGCCCTCAGGTGCAGTGCTTGGATCGGTTCTTGAGATCACGCTGATGTACAGCGATGCCGGGTCTGAGAATTTTGGCGCCGACTTGTCGCCTGGCTTTCTAAAGACATTGGCAAAGTTTTTGTTCCAGTCATCTGCATAGAGCAGGGTGTGGTGATCTAGTTCAGGCAGTTTGCCTTTGACGCCCAGATAAAGCAGCACGGCAGAAGGACCCGGCACCTTATTGCTCCACCATTTTTCGGGCAAAGTCTGGTGCTTTGGCTCGAGAAGCTTGGTTTCAATATGGTGCAGATCGGCGGTGCCAATCACAACATCGGCGGCAAATAAAGCCTCACCAACGCGCACACCGGTCGCACGGCCATCTTCGCCAACTTCAATCTTGGTGACCGGCGAATTGGTGCGAATGTCTACGCCGTGCTTCTTGGCTAAACGCTCTATGGCTTCGATGATCGTATAAAAACCGCCCATCGGATAAAACACACCGACCTGCATATCCACGTGGGTCATCAGGTGATACATGCTCGGGGTATCAAACGGAGAGGCGCCCAAGAACACCGCCGGAAAATTCAAGATCTTTTGCAGGCGTTTGTCGGTGACGTGGCTTGCCACAAAAGAACTAAGCGAAGTCAGCAGATGCTTGATAAAGACACCGGCTCGAGCAATCACGTCAGGGTGGATAAAAGCGCGACCGTCTTTGAAATTTGTGTATAGAAAGTGCTTGATCGCCAGGTCGTAGGTCTGCTGGGCCGATTTTAGATAGCTCTGCAGTTTCTGGCTTGAGCCGGGTTCGATTTCTTCGAATAAACGCAGGTTGTCTTCGAGGCGCTCGCGAATCAAAAGCTTGTCGCCAAAGCCCTCGTTGCGGGTTTGATATGCGGGGTCAAGTCTGACCAAGTTCAGCTCTGCCGCCGCGGTGGTTCCCATCAGCTTGAAAAACTGATCAAAGGCATCTGGCATCAGATACCACGATGGCCCCATGTCGAACTTGAAGCCGTCTTTCTCCCAGATGTAGGCACGGCCACCTACCTTTTCGCGACCCTCAAGCAGAGTGACCTTCATGCCAGCTTTTGCCAAGAGCGCAGCCGAAGCTAGCCCGGCAATTCCGCCGCCGATAACAACTGCTGTTTTTTGGGTCATTTGGGCATCATTCCTAACATCGCCTTGGCGAGAATTACGATTTTTTGTGCATTCGGCACGCTGATTCTTGACTCAATCAATTTCTCTGCCGGAGTATTTCTGATTCGCTCATTTAGGGCACCAAAAAACATTTGCGCCGCAGCCACCGCGCGTCGTGAATTTTTCGGAAGCATGTGCAAAGTCTCAGCCGATTTAGCTAGGTCTTCATCGATGTCAGCGACCAGGCGAGCTTTTTCGGACTCATTAAAAGTGCTCACATTGACATCAGGAAAATAGCTGCGACCGAGCTGTTTGAAGTCGGCGGCTAGGTCTCGCAAGAAGTTCACTTTTTGAAACGCGGCACCAAGTGCTCTGGCTCCCGCAACCAAGCGGCGTTCTTCTTCTGCGCTATAAACAGCTGTGCTGTCAGTCAAGAATGCCCGCAGGCACATTAGGCCAACTACCTCGGCTGAGCCATAAACATATCGGTCAAAACTTGCCTGGTCGTGTTCGCGCTGGGTTAGATCGGCACGCATTGAATAAAAGAACGGCTCGATGATTTCGCGCTCGATACTGCATTTGACGGCACTTAGGGCAAAGGCGTGAACCACCAGGTTGGCACTAAAGCCGATTTCAATTGCCCGATATGTCTCGGCTTCAAGTTCATCGAGCAGCTTCTCGGCAACATCCTTATTGGCGGCGCCATCTACGATTTCGTCGGCAACGCGAACCAGACCATAGATATTGCGAACATCTTGGCGAACTGACTCGCCCAACAATTTGGTGGCCCAACCAAATGAAGTTGAATAGGTCTCAATCACCTGGTTGGTCGACGCCTGGGCAGCCTTTGAATAAAGAGCAAGCCCAAAGGGTTTTGAATCGCGTGAATCGGCCACGCCTTCATCTTATGGTTTGCCAGCAAGGCAGGCGGCATCAAGGTTTAGGATTGACCTTATGACTGCTGACATGAAGCCAAGAAGCCGTGCCGTAACCGATGGAATTGAGCGCGCTGCCGCCAGAGGCATGCTACGTGCCGTTGGAATGGGAGATGCCGACTGGGAGAAGCCACAGATTGGTGTGGCTAGCTCTTGGAACGAAGTCACCCCATGCAACCTTTCGCTAGATCGCTTGGCTGATGCAGCAAAGATGGGTGTTCACGCAGCACACGGATACCCGCTTGAATTTGGCACCATCTCAGTTTCTGACGGCATTTCAATGGGCCACGAGGGCATGCACTTCTCGCTGGTATCGCGCGAAGTTATCGCAGACTCTGTTGAGACCGTTATGCAGGCAGAGCGCCTAGACGGCTCGGTTCTTCTGGCCGGCTGTGACAAGTCACTGCCGGGCATGTTGATGGCTGCCGCTCGACTAGATCTTGCATCAGTATTTTTGTATGCCGGAACCATTGCTCCGGGCTGGGTAAAGCTGAGCGACGGAACCGAAAAAGAAGTGACCATCATCGACGCTTTTGAAGCAGTCGGCGCCTGCAAGGCCGGCAAGATGTCACGCGAAGACCTAGATGCCATCGAGCGCGCAATCTGCCCAGGCGAAGGCGCTTGTGGCGGCATGTATACCGCTAACACCATGGCTTCGGCTGCTGAGGCACTGGGCATGAGCTTGCCAGGATCAGCTTCACCACCATCTGCAGACCGTCGCCGCGACGCTTGGGCTCAGCGCTCAGGTGAGGCAGTGGTCAACCTGATCTCAAAGGGCATCACCGCTCGTCAGATTTTGACCAAGAAGGCGTTCGAAAACGCAATCGCTGTCACCATGGCGTTCGGTGGTTCTACCAACGCGGTTCTTCACCTATTGGCAATTGCTCGCGAAGCTGATGTCGACCTTCAGCTAGACGACTTCAACCGCATCGCTGACAAGGTGCCACACCTAGGCGACCTAAAGCCATTTGGTCAATTCGTTATGGCTGACGTCGACCGCGTCGGTGGTGTTCCAGTGGTTATGAAGGCGCTGCTTGACGCTGGTCTAATCCACGGTGACGCTCTAACCGTTACTGGCAAGACCGTTGCCGAGAACCTTGAGGGCATCAACCCACCAGACCCAGACGGCAAGATTATCCGTGCTCTTTCAAACCCAATTCACAAGACCGGCGGCATTGCTGTTCTCAAGGGTTCGCTTGCGCCAGAGGGTGCAGTTGTAAAGACTGCGGGCTTTGACCTTGAAGACTTCACCGGCCCAGCCCGTGTGTTTGAGCGTGAGGCAGCGGCTATGCAGGCGCTGACCGAAGGCAAGATCGGCAAGGGCGATGTAGTGGTAATTCGATACGAAGGCCCTAAGGGCGGACCAGGCATGCGCGAAATGCTTGCCATCACCGCTGCAATTAAGGGTGCCGGTTTGGGCAAAGATGTTCTACTATTGACAGACGGACGATTCTCAGGCGGCACAACCGGCCTTTGCATCGGACACATTGCACCAGAGGCCACCAATGGTGGACCAATTGCTCTGGTTCGCGATGGAGACTTGATTCGAGTCAACATCGCCGCTCGTTCGCTCGAACTACTCGTTGAGCCAGAAGAGCTGGTTGCCCGCAAGCAGGATTGGCAACCCCTTCCACCGCGCTACACCCGAGGCGTTCTCGCAAAGTATTCAGCACTTGTGCACTCAGCATCTGAGGGCGCAGTTACCGGATAGTTTGCTTTTCAAATTTCTTAGCTAACGAGAGAAGTACTAATGGCAGAAGTGCTAACCGGTGCTCAGACGATTGTTCGCAGTCTTGAGCTACTTGGCATCGACACCATCTTTGGCTTGCCTGGCGGAACCATCCTTCCGACCTACGACCCACTGATGGACTCACAAAAGATTCGTCACATCTTGGTTCGCCACGAGCAGGGTGCTGGTCACGCTGCCGAAGGTTATGCATCGGCAACCGGCCGCCTTGGTGTTTGCATCGCGACCTCTGGTCCGGGCGCAACTAACCTGGTCACCGCAATTGCCGATGCATACATGGATTCAGTTCCACTTTTGGCAATCACCGGTCAGGTCAACTCGCACATGATCGGAACCGACGCGTTTCAAGAGGCAGACATCGTGGGAATCACGATGCCAATCACCAAGCATTCTTTCTTGGTTACTCGACCAGAAGACATTCCAGAAACCATCGCGTCTGCAGTTTTGATTGCAACCACCGGCCGCCCTGGCCCAGTTTTGGTTGACATCACCAAAGACGCTCAGGTTAAGTCAGCTGAGTTCAACTGGCCACCAAAGGTTGACCTGCCTGGCTACAAGCCAGTCACCAAGCCACACGGCAAGCAGATTCAGGCGGCAGCGCAGCTGATCAAAGAAGCAAAGCGCCCGGTCTTGTATGTCGGCGGTGGCGTAGGCCGTGCGGGAGCACACAAGGAGCTATTCAAGCTTGCTGAAATCACTGGTGCACCAGTGGTCACCACCTTGATGGCTCGCGGCGTGTTCCCAGATTCACACCCTCAAAACCTAGGCATGCCGGGCATGCACGGCACCGTTCCTGCGGTGACCGCGCTGCAAAAGAGCGACCTGCTAATCACCCTTGGCGCTCGTTTCGACGACCGCGTTACCGGTGACGTTAAGAGCTTTGCAGTTGGCGCCAAAGTAATTCACGTTGACATTGATCCAGCAGAAATCGGCAAGATCCGTTTTGCCGACGTGCCAATCGTGGGCGATGCCAAAGAGGTAATCACCGAGCTAAACCAAGAGCTAACTGCCAGCATCAAGGGCAAGCTAGATCTTGCTGATTGGTGGCAGTTCTTGAACGGTTTGAGCGAGCGCTACCCACTTGGCTTCACTCCGGCAAACGACGGCAAGCTTTCACCACAGCACATCATCAAGCGCATTGGCGAGCTAAGTGGCCCAGAGGCTATCTACACCGCTGGCGTTGGCCAGCACCAGATGTGGGCTGCTCAGTTCATCAAATATGAGCGTCCAAACGCTTGGCTTAACTCAGGCGGCGCTGGCACCATGGGCTACTCGGTTCCTGCTGCAATGGGCGCCAAGGTTGGTCAGCCAGACCGCCTAGTTTGGGCAATCGACGGCGACGGATGTTTCCAGATGACCAACCAAGAGTTGGCTACCTGCGCGATCAACAACATCCCGATCAAGGTTGCTGTTATCAATAACTCTTCACTCGGCATGGTTCGTCAGTGGCAGACCCTGTTCTATAGCGAGCGTTATTCGAACACCGATCTGCACACCGGCACCGATGCGCTGATGATTCCAGACTTCGTCAAACTTGCCGACGCGTATGGCTGCCTTGGCATCCGTGTTGAAAAAGAAGAAGAAATCGATGCCGCAATCAAGCTAGCCATGGAGACCAACGATCGGCCAGTTGTGATCGACTTCATCGTTAGCCGCGACGCCATGGTTTGGCCGATGGTCGCTGCTGGTCTTTCAAACGACGCAGTTCAATATGCTCGCGATGCGGCACCGATCTGGGACAAAGAGGACTAATCATGACAACTCACGTTCTCTCACTTCTGGTTGAAGACAAGCCGGGTCTGCTAACTCGCGTTGCCGGACTATTTGCTCGTCGTTCATTCAACATCGAGTCGCTTGCCGTCGGCACCAGCGAGATCCCGGGCCTTTCGCGCATCACTGTTGTGGTCAGCGTTGAGGGTGCCCCACTGGAGCAGGTCACCAAGCAGCTGAACAAATTGGTAAATGTGATCAAGATTGTTGAGCTTGAGGCAGATCAGTCAGTTCAGCGCGATCACATGCTGATCAAGGTAAAGACCGATGCCAACACTCGCTCGCAGGTGCTCGAGGCGGTAACCTTGTTCCGTGCTCGCGTTATCGACGTTGTGAGCGATGCACTGATTATCGAAGTCACCGGCGACACCGCAAAGTGCGCTGCGTTTATCAAGGTTCTTGAGCCATTCGGCATCAAAGAATTGGTTCAATCAGGCGTGTTGGCTATGGGTCGCGGCTCAAAGTCAATCACCGAAAAGGTGCTCAAATAACAAACTTCGAATGACTCAAACCGAGATCGTTCGTTAGCTTCACAGATTCAAAACTCAAGCAAACAAAAACAAAGGGATATAAAAATGGCTGAAATCTTTTATGACAAGGATGCAGACCTTTCGATCATTCAGGGTCGCAAAGTTGCCATCATTGGTTATGGTTCACAGGGTCACGCTCACGCGCTGAACCTAAAAGACAGCGGTGTTGACGTTGTTGTTGGCCTTCAGGCTGGCTCAAAGTCACGCGCTGCTGCTGAAGAGCAGGGTCTAAAGGTTGTCACTCCAGCTGAGGCTGCCGAGTGGGCAAACGTAATCATGATTCTTACTCCAGACCCAGCACAGCGTCACGTATACGCAGAGGCAATCGAGAAGAACCTTCAGGCTGGCGACGCGCTAGTTTTCGGTCACGGTTTCTCAGTTCGCTACGAACTAATCAAGCCTCCAGCCAACGTAGACGTATTCCTAGTTGCGCCAAAGGGCCCAGGCCACTTGGTTCGCCGCGAGTACCTAGCTGGCAAGGGTGTTCCAAACCTAATCGCAGTTGAGCAGGACGCAACCGGTTCAGCATTCGATCTAGCCCTGTCATACTCAAAGGCAATCGGTGGAACCCGTGCGGGCACCATCAAGACCACCTTCACCGAAGAGACCGAGACCGACCTGTTCGGTGAGCAGGCAGTTCTTTGTGGTGGCGCTTCACAGCTAATCCAGTATGGTTTCGAGACTCTAACCGAAGCTGGCTACCAGCCAGAGGTTGCTTACTTCGAGGTTCTTCACGAGCTGAAGCTAATTGTTGACCTTATGTACGAGGGTGGCATCGCAAAGCAGCGCTGGTCAGTTTCAACTACCGCTGAATACGGTGACTACATCTCTGGACCACGCGTTATCGGCCCAGAAGTCAAGGAGCACATGCGCGATGTTCTAACCGACATCCAGGATGGCACTTTCGCTCGTCGTTTCATCACTGACCAGGATGCAGGTGCACCAGAGTTCCTAGCGCTACGCGCCAAGGGCGAAGCACACCCAATCGAGAAGGTTGGCCGCGAACTTCGCAAGCTGTTCTCATGGTTGCGCCAGGCAGACACCGAGAAGGACTACGTAGAAGGTTCAGCTGGTCGCTAAAGATCAAAACAAAAAACCCGTCACCGGTGGTGGCGGGTTTTTTGTTTCTCGGAACAGGGCGGTTGAAAGGGGGGTTGCAGCAGGAACCCCTTTAAGAAACAAAAACATTCAAAACCATTCACTCGAATGGTTATTCTGAATCAAAACTTTGGGCGAAAGGCGAGTGCAAATGTCAGCTAGAGAATATGTCTCTACAAAACGAGGTTCGCTAGTAGTCCTGATTGTTTTAGGTGCCATGGGCGCGGTGCCGGCGCTTTCGACAGATTTCTATCTTCCAGGTTTCCCTGCAATCGCTAGCGATCTCAGCGTGAGCCTTGAGCAAATGCAGCTGACATTGGCCGCATCGTTCTTTGGCCTCGGGGTTGGCCAATTGATTTATGGACCGATTTCAGATCGCTACGGTCGCCGTATTCCGGCGATGATCGGACTTGCCTTGTTTGTCTTAGGTTCATTCATTTGCACACTGGCACAATCATTTGAAATTCTTATGCTGGCTCGCTTGTTTCAGGGACTGGGAGGAGCCGCCGCCGTGGTGATTTCTAGGGCCATTGTTCGCGACCTTTATGAGGGCAAAGAGATGGCCCGCAAGATGTCTGCGATTCAATCAATCATCACAATTTCTCCGACCATTGCGCCGACAATCGGTGCATTAATTTTGATTTTTGCCGACTGGCGCTGGATTTTCGCTCTGCTGGCCGTACTTGGCCTGATCATCTGGATTGCAATTTGGCGCTTGCCCGAATCGCTCGCGCCAGCAAATCGAAACCAACACAATTTGTCGGCTGCACTTCGGTCATATGGTCAGCTGCTGAAAGACCCCGAATATCGCACCAACACGTTGCAGGTATTTTTCAATTCGCTGCTGTTGTTCGCATACGTAGTCTCTGCGCCAGCAATTTATATGGGGCAGTTCAAACTCTCGGGCTCCGCACTTGGTGTGATCTTCGGAGCAACTGCAGTGGCTTTGTTTTTGGGTTCTCAATTCAACCGGACACTACTTAAGAAATTTTCGATTCAAGGCATTCTGAATACAGCTATCTGGATTCAAGTCGGTTTGGTCACCACATTAATGGCAGTGACTTTGTTTGCGCCAAACCTGTATGCCGTCATTTTTCTGCAAATGGCGACCATTGCTGTTTGTGCACCCATCTCGACGAATGGCATGACGCTAGCTTTGAAACACTACTCGCACAAAGCCGCGGCGGCATCTGCGGTGATCGGCACTTTGCAGCACGGGTCTGCTGCTGTCATGGGCACAATATTGACTGCGGTTGCAGCGGCACCTCTGCTTAGGATGAGCGGGGGCATGATGGCTGCGTCTATCTGCGCGATAGCAATCATGTTGATTAGGGGCATGCAAATCAAAAAACAGGAGGCTAGGGTTTGATCGACCTAAGAAGTTCATTCGGACACAAGTTTCTGCTCGGATTACTTGGCCTGCTAAGCGCGTTCCCGGCACTATCCACCGATTTATATTTGCCAGCCTTCAAGCAGATTTCTGGATCGCTAGGTGTCACTGATTCTCAACTGCAGTTGACGCTGGCCATTTCATTTTTTGGCTTGGCCTTGGGCAGTCTTTTTTGGGGGACAATTTCTGACCGATTCGGGCGAAAAGTTCCGACGGTTGTCGGCATCGGAATATTTGTTATCGCTAGTGTTGCCTGTGCGTTGGCGCCATCGTTTGCAGTGCTGCTGATTGCCCGACTCTTTCAATCACTCGGCGGTTCTGCTGCTTTTATTGCAGGTCGCGCAATTATTCGCGACCTATACAGTGGCCAGGAGATGGCGCGAGTCATGGCTGCTGTTATGTCGATCTTTCTAATTGCGCCAATCCTTGGGCCATCCTTGGGCGCCGCGATACTTAGCGTTGCCGACTGGCGCTGGATCTTTTACACTCTTGCGATTATCGGTGCTGGGGCACTTGCCTGCATGCTGTTGTTGCCTGAAACACTCGAGCTACAGAACCGAAGCACCCTCGGTGGAATTGCGACGCTTAAGAACTATACGAAGATTTTGCGAGACCGTGAATATGTGTTTGCGATTTTGCAGACCGCAGCTGCTTCATTTATGACTTTCTCATACGTTGCCTCGGCGCCATCGGTTTATATGGGTCACTTTGGCATTAGCGAAACTTGGTTTGCGGTGATTTTTGGTGCAAATGCAGTCGGCTTGCTAGCAATGACTCAAATCAATCGTCGACTTCTGAAGAATATTAAAGTGGTGCGAGTTCTCGGCGGGATGGTTATATTTCAGGCGAGCAGCGGCATTTTGCTATTTGCGCTGGGCAATCTCACCGAGTCACTATTTGCCGTTATTCCACTAGTGATGCTGACCCTGAGCGCCAGCCCATCAATCGGGGGCAATAGCACCACTTTGGCTCTGCATAACTTTAAGGTCAACGCAGCGCAGGCCTCAGCTCTCATCGGTGTGATTCAGAGTCTCTCGGCAACCGTCGTAATGAGCCTCTTAGCAGCAATGCCCCTTGAGCCGTTTTTGAAAATGCTTACATTTATGGCATCCGTCGCAGTTTTGGCTCTAGTGGTTCTTGCCATTAGAAGTAGGGAATTAAAGGCGCGCCCGATCAATCTAGAGAGCTAACCTGCAGGTTAAGCGGGCCGAAAGCTCGGCCCACGCCTAGAGTTCGAGCTCAAGAAGAGGCTGCTGCTTTATCTGTCGCACAAACTCAGTGCTGTCATGTTCAAAATCAACGTTGTTTACAAACTGCAGAGTTAGTGGCAGACCGATCTTTTCTTCTACTGATGTCAAGGCTCTCGAGGCATCGATGCGGTTCATGTTGCCGACTAGCAACACCTCAAGTTCAGTGGGGGTAGGGCCGGGTTGTTGGGCCAGACGCTGAGCCCAGCTGCCATAGATAAACGCGCGCTGCAGACCAAACAGGCCAGTCAGAGCTCGCGGCAGCAGGGTGGCTGGGCCATATGAGTGGGCAACAATCTGAAAAATCGAGTCAAACAGTTGGTGGTTTCGATTGGCACGGATAAGACGCGTGCGACCAAGCGATTTGGCATCAACGTAGGCGGCTTCAACCAGGCGATCAACCTCGCGCATTGCGGTTGGCACGCTGGTGAAGGCATACTCGGCCAGTTCGGTGATGGTGAACTCGCGATCTGAGTTCATAAAAAGCTTGGCAAGAAGCAAGCCCTGAACGTCGCTTCGAATCAGCGGCGACAGCAAACCCGGTTTTGGCTTCACGTCAAGCCACCTCTCGATTGCAGAAACCCGAAATACCATTTCATAAAATGAAAGATAACTTACAGCTAATGAAATAATCAAGCGATTTTTTACGGCGGCCAAGCCATACGCTTGAAACCATGACTAAGCCAATTGTTTTGATCGCCGAAGAACTTTCACCAGCCACCGTTGCGGCCCTGGGCCCGGATTTTGAGGTGCGCAACATTGATGGCACCGACCGTGCATTGCTGCTAAAGGAGCTTGCAAATGCAGATGCGATCTTGGTTCGCTCAGCAACTCAGGTTGACGCAGAGGCTATTGCCGCGGCACCGAAGCTAAAGGTGATTGCTCGTGCTGGTGTTGGCCTAGACAACGTCGACATCAAGGCGGCCACTAACGCCGGTGTCATGGTTGTCAACGCACCGACTTCAAACGTGATTTCAGCCGCTGAACTGGCTATTGGCCACCTATTCTCATTGGCTCGTCACATTCCAGATGCCAACAAATCACTGAAGGCTGGCGAATGGAAGCGCTCAAAGTTCACCGGTGTTGAGTTCTATGAAAAGACAGTCGGCATCGTTGGCCTCGGCCGCATCGGCACCCTAGTTGCCCAGCGTCTAGCCGGTTTCGGCGTGAACCTAATCGGTTTTGACCCTTATGTGACTCCAGCTCGCGCCGAGCAGATTGGCGTGAAGCTTGCTTCGCTTGACGAGGTTATGGAGCAGTCAGACTTCATCACCATCCACATTCCGAAGACCCCTGAGACCACCGGCATGATCTCAACCGAGCAGTTCAAGAAGGCCAAGTCAAACCTTCGAATCGTCAACTGCTCACGCGGTGGAATCATCGACGAAGTAGCGCTTTATGAGGCGCTCAAGTCGGGTCAGATCGCCGGCGCCGGTCTAGACGTGTTCGTGCAGGAGCCTCCGAAAGAGTCCCCGCTGCTTGACCTCGACAACATTGTTGTGACCCCGCACCTTGGCGCATCAACCGATGAAGCCCAAGAGAAGGCTGGCATCTCGGTGGCCAAGTCAGTTCGCCTGGCACTTGCTGGCGATCTTGTTCCTGATGCCGTGAACGTTGCCGGTGGCAACATCGATACTTCGGTCAAGCCGGGCATCTCGCTAATGGAGAACATGGGTCAGATTTTGTTTGGCATCAGCGGTGGAAACGTCTCGGCAATCGAGGTAGAAGTTCGGGGCGAGATCGCAGTCCACGATGTTTCAGTGCTGAAGCTTGCCGGACTAAAGGGCTTCTTTCAGAACGCCGTCACCGAGCAGGTTTCATACGTCAATGCTCCTCTAATGGCCGAAGCTCGTGGTGTTGACGTCAAGCTAACTGTTGATTCGCACTCTGAGGAATACCGCAACGTAACCTCGATTCGTGCGACCTTGGCTGATGGAAGCACCGCATCGGTTTCGGGCACCGTAATTGGGCCAAAGCTGCACCAGAAGATTGTGAACATCAACGGTTATGACGTTGAGTTGGCCGTTGCAGAGCACCTGGTCATGATGGTTTATGCAGACCGCCCGGGCATTGTGGCGATCTATGGCAAGGCATTTGCCGAGGCTGGCATCAACATCGCTGCCATGCAGATCGCGCGTGAACAAAAAGGCGGCAAGGCGCTTTCAATCATCACTGTTGACTCACCGGTTGCTGCTGATGTGCTCGAGAGCGTTCGCGTTGCCATCGAGGCCGACGTGCTTCGCGCCATCGACATCACTCTCTAGGCTGAAATAGCGACAACCCCGTCGGCGCTTAATCAAAGGGATCAAAGCATGGATGCTCAGTATTGGAACCAAAAGTACGAAGCAACAGAGGATTTGATTTATACCGAGACGGTTAATCGCTTTGTGAAAGAGTTCGCCGAGCCGATTATTGCTGGAGCAAAAAAGCCCGGCAAGATGATCGACCTTGCCGGTGGCGAGGGTCGCAACTCAGTTTGGTTTGCTGAGCAAGGCTGGCAGGCCGAGAACATCGACTTCTCCAAGGCGGCACTTTCAAAGGCGCTCAAGTTTGCTGAGCGCCGCGGCGTCAGTGATCTGTATTTTGCTCACGTAGCCGACGCTACAGGTTTTGAGTCGGTGCTGACCCCGGTCGACGTAGGCGTGATTGCTTATTTGCAGGCCTCGAACGAAGACATTTTTGATGCAATCGACTGCCTGGTTGAGAACATCAAAAAGGGCGGATATCTGATCGGTGTTTGGCACGCTCGCGAGAATCTGCAGGGCGGCTTTGGCGGCCCACAGGACCCAGCGGTATTGCCAACTGCAAGTGAGCTGGCTGAGTTTCTGGCTGAGTTGCCGGTAGAGGTTGAAGTGCTCGAGAACCGCGACGGTCAGATTCAAACCAAAGAAGGCCTAAAGCCTTCGGTTACATTGGTATTAAAGGCTAGAGTCACCGCCTAATCGGGCTATTGCTATGGGTAAACTCATAGCTAATCAACTCGATTGGAATCAACTTGACTCGCGAATATGACATTGCCGTTATTGGCGGAGACGGCATTGGGCCAGAAGTAACCGAAATTGCTCTTGAGGCAATTCGTCGTGTGACTCAGGGTTCAGGCGTAACTTTCAAGACCACCGAATATGACCTCGGCGCTCGCCGCTATTTGAGCAATGGCGAGACCCTCACCGATGCAGATCTTGAGTCACTAAAGCAGCACGATGCAATTTTGCTCGGTGCCATCGGTGACCCTCGCGTTCCTTCAGGCGTGCTCGAGCGCAACCTGCTGCTAAAGCTTCGATTCAGCTTTGATCACTACATCAACCTGCGCCCAACCAAGCTTTACCCTGGCGTGGTCAGCCCGCTTGCCGACCCGGGCAAGGTCGATTTCGTAGTGGTTCGCGAAGGCACCGAAGGTCCATACGTGGGCAACGGTGGCGTGATTCGCAAGGGCACCCCGCACGAGGTGGCCAACGAGGTCTCAGTGAACACTGCTTTTGGTGTCGAGCGCACCGTTCGCTATGCATTTGAGCTAGCTTCAACTCGCGACCGCAAGCAGGTCACTCTGGTGCACAAGCACAACGTTTTGGTTCACGCTGGCTGGCTATGGCAGAACACAGTCAACCGCATCGCCGAAGAGTTCCCTGGCGTAAAGCACAACTACCTGCACATCGATGCCGCCACCATTTTTATGGTGACAGACCCAGAGCGCTTCGATGTGATTGTCACCGACAACCTTTTCGGCGACATCATCACCGACCTAGCAGCTGCAATCGGCGGCGGCATCGGTCTTGGCGCATCGGCAAACATCAACCCGGATGGCGATTATCCGAGCATGTTTGAGCCGGTTCACGGCTCGGCACCAGACATCGCTGGCAAGAACCTAGCCGACCCAACCGCGGCAATTTTGTCGGCTGCGCTGTTGCTGAACCACCTGCAAAACCCAGTTGCAGCTAGCCGAATCGAGAACGCGGTCGCCGCTGACCTTGCCTCTCGCGGCACTGCAAAACGCACCACCACCGAGGTTGCTGAGGCAATCTTGGCGAACCTCTAAACAGTTTCAAGAAAGCAGCCCAAATGGCAGACCTGCAGTTCAAAGTCACTCGAAACTCGACCCCGCTGGCCGATGATGCCCGCGAAGCGATTCTTGAGGCACCGGTTTTTGGCGCCAACATGACCGACCACCAGGTGGTTTGCGTTTGGCAAAAAGGTGAGGGCTGGATCAGCGCCGAGGTCATTCCTTATGGTCCGATCCTGATGGACCCATCGGCTGCGGTGCTGCACTACGGACAAGAAATCTTCGAGGGAATCAAGGCTTACCGCCACCAGGATGGCTCAATCTGGACATTCCGCCCAGAGGCAAACGCTAGGCGCCTGCAGAAGTCAGCTCACCGTATGGCTCTTCCAGAGGTTCCTGAAGATCTCTTCATCGAAGCTCTTCGTCAGCTAATCGCGGTTGACGGCAAGTGGGTTCCACAGCCGGTCAACGAAAAGACTCTTTACTTCCGTCCGTTCGAAATTGCAGCCGAAAACTTCTTGGGTGTTCGCGCTGCTCACCGCGCCGAATTCCGCGTGATTGCGTCGCCGGTTGGTCCATATTTCACCGGCGGCGTCAAGCCAATTTCAATTTGGGTGGCCCTTGATTCAGCTCGCGCTGGCAAGCACGGCACCGGTGAAGCCAAGACTGGCGGAAACTATGCCGCATCACTTTTGGCTCAGGGTGAGGGTTATGAGAACGGCTGCTCGCAGGTTATGTTCCTCGACGCCGAGACCGCAACCCACATCGAAGAGCTTGGTGGCATGAACCTATTCTTCGTTTACAAAGACGGCCACGTTGCTACTCCAAGCCTTGACGGCACCATTCTTCACGGCATCACCCGCGACTCGGTTATCCAGTTGATCAAAGACCGCGGTCTAAAGATTGAAGAGCGCAAAATCAGCTTGGATGAAGTGTTTGCTGGCATCGAGTCAGGCGAAATTGCCGAAGTATTTGCCTGCGGCACTGCCGCGGTGATCACTCCAATCGGCGAGTTCAAGAGCCGCAAGGGCAATGTTGGTTCACCTGATGCAAAGCCTGGTGAACTAACCGTAAGCCTGCGCGAAGAGCTAACCGGCATTCAGTATGGAACCGTCGCCGACCGCCACAACTGGCTGGTCAAGCTGGCCGACTAATGCGCGTTGCTCGATTTGGCTATAACGGCGAGCCTCGATATGGCTTGGTTGACGGACCAGAACTGATTCTGCTTAAGGGCCACCCGCTGGTGAACGGATACGAAACCACCAGCGAGCGAGTTGCCATCAAAGAGGTCAAGCTGCTTGCTCCGACGATTCCTAGCAAGGTTGTTTGCATTGGCAAAAACTATGCCGATCACATCGCCGAAATGGGCCTGCCAACCCAGCCAGAGCCAACCATTTTTCTAAAGCCCTCGAGCTCAATCATCGGTCCTGGTGACCCAATTGTTTTGCCTCGCCAGAGCGAGCGCGTTGAGCTTGAAGCTGAGCTTGCAATTGTCATCGGCCAGATCGCTAAAGATGTCACCGTTGATTCAGCCATGGAATACATTTGGGGATTCACAGTCGCCAACGATGTGACCGCCCGTGACCTACAGGCCAGCGACGACCAGTGGGCACGTTCAAAAGGCTTCGACAGCTTCTGCCCAATCGGCCCCTGGATCGAAACCGAGTTTGTTCCTGAGGGGCAAATCATCGAAAGCCGCATCAACGGTGAGGTTCAGCAGGCTGGCACCATCGATCAAATGATTCACGGTGTCGCCGAAATCGTTTCATACGTGTCTGAAAACATGACCCTGTTGCCTGGCGACATTATCTTGACCGGCACTCCGGCTGGCATCACCACCATCAGCGCCGGCGACATCGTCGAGTGCGAGGTTGAGGGAGTCGGCAACCTGTTCAACCCGGTTATCTAAAGCCCGATCCACTTCACCGGCCGGCTATCTAAACCGCCACTCATCTAAACTGGAGCCATCATGACTTCGCCAATTTCTGCCGCAATTACCGCGCCATTTTCAACCGCTACCGGTGCCGACGTTAAGGTGCGATTTTGCCCTTCACCAACCGGTTTGCCTCACGTTGGTTTGATCCGAACCGCGCTATTTAACTGGGCCTACGCCCGTCACACTGGCGGCACCTTCCTGTTCCGCATCGAAGACACCGATGCTGAGCGCGACAGCGAAGAGTCTTTCGAGATGATTCTCGATGCACTTGGTTGGCTTGGTCTTAACTGGGATGAAGGCGTTGGCGTCGGTGGCCCGGCAGAGCCATACCGTCAGAGTGAGCGCAAGCACATTTATGAAGAAATCATCGCCAAGCTAAAAGCGTCTGGCCACATCTATGAGAGCTATCTAACCGGCGAAGAAATCGACGCCCGCAATGAGGCAGCCGGTAGACCAAAGCAGCTCGGCTATGACAACTCAGAGCGTGACCTGACCGAAGACCAGAAGGCCGCCTATCGTGCCGAAGGTCGCAGCCCAGCTCTGCGCTTGCGCGTGCCAGATGTCGACATCAGTTTCACCGACCTAGTCCGCGGCGAAATTACTTTCCCGACCGGCTCGTTCCCTGACTTTGTCGTAGTTCGCCCGAATGGCCAGCCGCTTTATACCCTGGTCAACCCGGTTGACGATGCGCTAATGGGTGTCACTCACGTGCTTCGCGGCGAAGACTTGCTTTCTTCAACCCCGCGCCAGATCGCGCTTTACAACGCCATGTATCAGGCCGGCATCACCCAGTTCATCCCGCAATTTGGCCACTTGCCTTATGTAATGGGCGAGGGAACCAAAAAGCTTTCGAAGCGCGACCCAGAGGCAAACCTCTTTCACCACCGCGACCGCGGCTTTATTCCAGAAGGTCTGTTGAACTACCTAGCGCTTCTTGGCTGGGGCTTGAGTGCCGATCAAGACATCTTCACCCTTGATGAGTTGACCGCTGCGTTCGATGTTGCAAATGTGAACCCCAACCCTGCTCGCTTTGACCAAAAGAAGGCTGATGCCATCAATGCGGCTCACATTCGCAAGCTGACAGCAGAAGATTTCAAGTCACGCCTGGTGCCGTATCTGCAGAGCGCAGGTCTGATTGGTGCCAGCCTGACCGAAGCCGAAGATGCGATTCTTACCGAGGCAGCCCCGTTGATTCAAGAGCGCATCACCGTGCTCAGCGAAGCGGCTCCGATGCTGGGCTTCTTATACAAGTCGGCAAACGAGATTGTGGTTGAAGATGACGCCAAGGCGGGCATGCCGGCTAACACTCGTCAAATTATTGACGCTGCAATTGTTGCCCTCGATTCGTTGAGCGAAGCCGATTTCAAGACCGAGGCAATTCAAGAGGCGCTGCAGTCTGCGCTGATTGATGGGCTGGGTGAAAAACCGCGCAACGCGTTTGGGCCTCTGCGCACCGGCATCTCTGGTCGCCGTATCTCACCACCGCTGTTCGAGTCGATGCAGATTCTGGGCAAGGCTGAAACCCTCACTCGCCTTCAGCAGTTTGCCGAAGCGAACTAGGCAGTCTAAGATAGACAGTCGAGCCTAGGCTCGGTTCCATGCTCTGGGGTATGGTGTAATTGGCAACACGAAGGTCTCTGGATCCTTTGTTCTTGGTTCGAGTCCAGGTACCCCAGCTTTAGAAAACAGTCGGTTTTATACCGGCTGTTTTTCTTTAACTAGACTTTGGGCATGAATCCAGATGTCGTCGCTTATCTGGCTCTGCAGCCAGAGCCGCAGAAATCTGTTCTCGAGCAAATGCATGCAGTTGCCATGAAGGCGATCCCTGAAACCGAAGACGTAATTTCATACGGGATCGTCGGTTTTAGATATAAAAAGAAGGTGCCGTTTTTCATTTCGGGATGGAAAAACCACGTGAGTATTCACGGTGGGCGAGTGCTTGGCAAGCGAGTGCACGAAGTTTGGCCCGAGGCTAAAGTTGTCGGCACCACTGTTCAAATTGATCCAGCTAAGCCTTTGAGCGAAGAGACGCTTCGGGCAATCATCAAGCTTAGACTCGAGATTTTTGACGAGTCTGGCGGCCGTCAGTAGTCAGAAATTAGTAGTCAGCCGATTCGCCAGGCAGTAAATAGGTAAACTCTCCACCGGCTGATTCGGCGACCGCTTTGACGCGACCATTGTTTAGCAGGTGACCCTGCTCGCTTAGGTGAATGTTGTGGGTGGCAAAGACATGTTTTGGCTTGATTGCGGTCACGAAATCCATAACGTCACCGATTTTTAACCATGGGGCCGAGGTTGGGCAAGCCAAAATTTCAACCGGTCGATCTGGTTGGGTATAGCTGTCACCCGGGTAGTAGAGGCGATTGTTCACCATCACGGCACAGTTTTGAATCAGCGGGATGCTGCGGTGAATTTCGATGTGCATGTCGCCAAAAAACTCGAGGTTGAACGAACCAACCGAGACAAAGTCACCGTGGTGAATAGCTGTGGTTGGGTGGTTGAAGCCTGGGGCCTGACGAAGACGAGCGCAAACCTCATCGGTGGCAAAAATTTGAACATCCGGGTTTGAGGCAATGATGCGATTTAGCTGGGTTTCATCGCAGTGATCGTCGTGACTGTGGGTAATCACAATTGCCTGCACGTTAGCTAGGCCATCAACTGGGCGGCTATAAAAGCCCGGATCAATCACTAGTTTTTGATCGCCCTCTTCGACAATTAGGCAGGCGTGCTCATACTTGGTGATTTTCATGTCTTTATTGTGCCAACAACCTTGGCGCCGGCAATAAACTTTGGGCGATTGGCACGTTTGCCAACGAATCGAATCGATTGCCCTAAGTGAGGATGCCATGCCAAGAATCGGCTTGCTAGTCAACCCAACTTCGGGTGGCGGTCGCGGTCGTGCACTTGCTGCCAAAGCCGTCGATCGTTTTGAGTCTGCAGGTTTCGGGGTTCTGAACCTGAGCGCAGGCAGCGGGGCAGAGGCAGAAGCGCTAGCGAGAACGGCCGCGGCACAAGGCAAAATCGATGCCCTAGTGGTTGCTGGTGGCGACGGCACAGTTCACCTTGGCATGAATGTCTGCGCAGATTTTGATCTGCCACTCGGCGTTATCGCGATTGGAACCGGAAACGATATTGCACGCACAATCGGTCTGCCGCTGTTAGACGAGGACGCCGCAATCGCCGCCATCATCGATAATTTTGACTCCCCGGGAGCAATCGATTTGGTTCAGGGCAAAACCAGCGAAGGAGATTTTTGGTTTGCCGGAACCGCTTCGGCGGGGTTCGATGCGCTGGTGAATGCGCGAGCGAATCGCTGGAGCTGGCCCAAGGGCCCAAGCAAGTATCAGCTGGCGATGCTTTTTGAATTGGCCAGTTTCAAATCGATCGATTATCGGGTGCGCATCAATGGCAAGCAGCGTGAGTTCAAAGCCATGCTTTGCGCGGTGGCCAATGCACCGGCTTTTGGCGGCGGCATGCTTATTGTTCCGAGTGCCGACATCGTTGACGGCAAGCTTGAGCTGTTTATCGTGCACAAAATCAGCCGCCTAGAGCTGATTAAGATTTTTCCGAAGGTTTATGCGGGCGCACATGTCGATCACCCCGCAGTCGAGATTATTCAGGCCGACGAGGTTTTCATCGAGTCTGGAAACATGCCGGTTTATTCAGATGGAGAGTTTGTCGGCCACGCGCCTTTGACCGCAAAAGTGCATCCGGGAAAGCTAAAAGTCGTGGGCGCCAGATAAATCTTTAGTTTTTGTCTCGGGTTTCAAAGATTCGTTGTGAACCGGTCGGGCTTTGTGGCATAATCGAGAGGTTGCTCAAACGGCCCCATCGTTTAGCGGCCTAGGACACCGCCCTCTCACGGCGGCAGCAGGGGTTCAAATCCCCTTGGGGTCACCAATTCGCTCTTGATGATTAATTCTCGGGAGCGAATTTCTTTTAACTGGTCTTTCTCCTGCGCTGCAGTGCTGTGGCCGTCAGAATCAAAGATGCCGGAATCAGCGCGGCCAGGTTTAGCCCAATAAATGCATAGGCAGTCAGAATGCTGCCTGCAATGGCCCCACCAAAAGCGCCCGACAGGCTCATGAGAGAGTCGCTAACGCCCTGGACGGTGGCTTTTTCATCGATGCTGAGGCTTGATGACAGCAGTGCCGAACCCGAAACCGTGGATGCCGACCATCCCAGACCCAGCAAGAACAAGCCCACTACGACCAGGTCGTGATTTTCGCTTCCAAAACCGGCAATGGTTAGTGCGGCTACATAAATCAACTGCCCCAAAACCACCGTGCGAAGTTTGCCGATTCGGTCTGCCAACCAGCCGAACAGCGGGCTGAAGGCATACATGCCGGCAACGTGCATGCTGATGGTGAAACCAACCAGCACCAAGGTGGCACCATGACTTTTCATGTGGATCGGCGTCATCGACATAACCGAAACCATCACCATGTGGCTCAGCGCGATCACAGCCACGGCATAGGCTGCGGTCGGGTTGGTTTTAAGAACTGCGATAGCTGCGCTAAATGAGGTTTTGCGCACCAGACCCTTGTGCTCATCGGCGCTGGCGGCCTTGGCGGTCAGCAGCGGGTCTGGCCTGAGGCCGAACCAGAACACCGTGGTGCTCAAAATCTGGGCCGTGATAGTGAACAAAAATGGGCCGGTATAAAGCGGCATGTTTAGTGCGTGGCCAATGATTTCGCCGGGGCCAAACAGGTTTGGCCCGATAACTGCGCCAGCAGTGGTTGCCCAAACCACCAGTGAAAGGTCTCGGCCGGCTGATCGATTTGAGGGCAAGTCAGTTGCAGCAAAGCGAGCTTGCAGACCGGTTGCAGAACCCGCGCCCAGCAACAACAAAGCCAACAGCAACAGTGGAAACACCTCAACGTAGGCCGCAGTGATTATCAGAATCGCACCCGAAATCGCCATCGCGGCACCGGTGGCCAATGCAACGCGCCGACCGCGAGAGTTGGCCAGTCGAGCTAGGGGGATTGCGATGGTTGCTGCACCCAAAGTGCTAAAAGTTGCCGCAGCGCCAGACCAGGCCGCAGAACCAGAAAGTTTTTCGGCGAGCAGAGCGCCGATAGAGAGCACCGAACCGAGGCCAAAACCACCTAGAACCTGGCCGGCAGCCAAGATTTTTACGGTTCTCGACTGCAGCTGCTTCAGCGCATTTTGGTCCATTCCTTCAGCCTAGCCCCGTCAAAAGGTAAACTTGACTTTCATTCATTTTGAGGTGTTGCATGACAAATAAGCCACTAACTTTGGCCGAAAAAGTATGGCGCGACCACTTGGTCGCCAAGGGCGAAAATGGTTCTCCAGACCTGCTCTACATTGACCTGCACCTGATTCACGAAGTCACCAGCCCACAGGCATTCGATGGCTTGCGTATGGCTGGTCGCCCGGTTCGTCGCCCAGATCTGACTATTGCTACCGAAGATCACAACACTCCAACTCTTGACATCGACAAGCCGATTGCCGACCCGACTAGCCGAACTCAGATTGAGACCTTGCGTCACAACGCAAAAGAATTTGGCGTTCGCATTCACTCGCTGGGCGACAAAGACCAGGGCATCGTGCACGTGGTTGGCCCACAGCTTGGCCTAACCATGCCAGGCATCACGGTTGTTTGTGGCGACTCGCACACTTCAACCCACGGTGCATTCGGCGCCTTGGCATTCGGCATCGGCACCTCTGAGGTTGAGCACGTTTTGGCCACCCAGACCCTGCCGCTAAAAGCGTTCAAGACCATGGCGGTCAACGTCGAGGGCACTCTGCGCCCAGGCGTGACCGCGAAAGACATCATCCTTGCTGTGATTGCACAGATCGGCACCGGCGGTGGCCAGGGATACGTACTTGAATACCGCGGTTCAGCGATTCGCTCGCTTTCAATGGAAGCCCGCATGACCATCTGCAACATGTCAATCGAGGCTGGTTCTCGCGCGGGCATGGTGGCTCCGGACCAGATCACTTTTGACTACCTAAAGGGCCGCCCACACGCACCCGAAGGTGCCGACTGGGATGCCGCAGTCGAATATTGGAAGACTCTGCCAACCGATGAGGGTGCAGTTTTCGACAAAGAAATCTTTTTGGATGCAGACACACTTGACCCGTTTGTTACCTGGGGCACCAACCCAGGGCAGGGCGTCAGCTTGCTTGACGTGGTGCCAAACCCAGACGACATCGACGACCCGAATGAAAAAGCCGCAGCGATTCGTGCCCTTGAATACATGGATCTAAAGCCGGGCACCAAGATGAAGGACATCCGGGTTGACACCGTGTTCTTGGGCTCATGCACCAACAGCCGCATCGAAGATCTTCGTGCGGCAGCCGACATCATCAAGGGCCAAAAAATGGCCGACAACCTGCGCATGCTGGTTGTGCCTGGTTCAGCCAAGGTTCGTCTGCAGGCTGAGGCTGAGGGCCTAGACAAGGTATTCAAAGACTTCGGTGCTGAGTGGCGTTTTGCCGGTTGTTCGATGTGCTTGGGCATGAACCCAGACCAGTTGGCCCCGGGCGAGCGCGCCGCATCAACTTCTAACCGCAACTTCGAGGGTCGCCAGGGCAAGGGTGCACGCACTCACCTGGTTTCACCGGTGGTTGCTGCCGCAACCGCGATTCGCGGAACCCTTTCAGCACCTGCAGACCTAGAAGGAGCCAACTAATGGAGAAATTCACCGTTCACAGCGGCGTTGGCGTCGCTCTAAAGCGCAGCAACGTTGACACCGACCAGATCATCCCAGCGGTTTATCTAAAGCGCATCACCAAAACCGGATATGACGACGCACTTTTTGCAGCTTGGCGCAAAGATCCAGATTTCGTTCTAAACCAGGACGCATTCAAGAACGGAACCGTATTGGTTGCGGGTCCGGATTTCGGCACCGGCTCTAGCCGCGAGCACGCCGTTTGGGCGCTTCGCGACTATGGCTTCAAGGTGGTTTTGTCACCTAAGTTCGGCGACATTTTTAGAGGCAACTCAGGCAAGCAGGGCTTGGTTGCCGGCGTGATTTCTGAAGCTGACACCGAAAAGCTATGGGCTGCTATCGAGGCCAGTCCAGGTGTTCAGATTGAAGTTGATCTGCCATCGCAAACCGCCACGATTGGCGACCTAAAGGTGCCATTTGAGATTGACGAATACACTAAATGGCGTCTGCTAGAAGGGCTAGACGACATCGGTTTGACCCTGCGTGACGAGCAGAAAATCACTGATTTTGAAGCACAGCGCGAGTCTTGGAGACCTAAGACCCTGCCAGCGAAAAGCTAAGGACCAGAATGAGTCAGATCACCGTCAACGGTGGCAAACCGCTTATCGGTCGAGTTGACCTAAAAGGCGCAAAAAACCTAGTCACCAAGGCCATGGTTGCGGCGCTATTGGGCGATGGTCCAAGCGTGCTAAAAGACGTTCCGTTCATCAGCGATGTTGAGATCGTTTCAAGGCTTTTGCAGCTGCACGGTGTCACCATCAGCCACAGCGCCGATGGCGAGATGCACCTCGACCCAAGCAACGTTAAATCTGCGCGTATGGTCGACATCGACGCTCACGCTGGTTCATCTCGAATCCCAATTCTTTTCTGTGGCCCACTGTTGCACCAGCTTGGCGAGGCTTTCATCCCAGGTCTAGGTGGCTGCCACATTGGCGATCGCCCAATTGACTATCACTTTGAAGTGCTGCGTAATTTCGGTGCGGTTATCGAAGAGCTGCCAAACGGCACTCGTCTTTCGGCACCAAAGGGTTTGCACGGAGCAAAGATTGCTTTGCCTTATCCATCTGTTGGCGCAACTGAACAGGTGTTGCTCACTGCAACCCGCGCCGAAGGCGTCACCGAGCTTTCAGGTGCAGCCATTGAGCCAGAGATCATGGATCTAATTGCGATCCTTCAAAAAATGGGCGCCATTATTTCGGTTGACACCGATCGTGTGATTCGCATCGAGGGTGTCAAAAAGCTAACCGGCTATGTGCACCGCGCGCTATTCGACCGTAATGAAGCCGCTTCATGGGCATGTGCGGCAATCGCCACCAAGGGTGACATTTTTGTTGGCGGCGCTCGCCAGCAAGAGATGACCACCTTCTTGAACGTGTTCCGCAAAGTTGGCGGTGCGTTTGATATTCAGGATGACGGCATTCGCTTTTGGCACCCAGGCGGCGACCTAAAGCCTGTTGTTCTCGAGACCGACGTTCACCCGGGCTTCATGACCGACTGGCAGCAGCCGCTGGTTGTGGCATTGACTCAGGCCAAGGGTCTTTCGATCATTCACGAGACCGTCTATGAAAACCGCTTCGGTTTTACCGATGCACTGGTCGACATGGGCGCTCAGATCCAGATTTATCGCGAATGCCTAGGTGGCACAGCTTGCCGCTTTGGTCAGCGCAACTTCAATCACTCGGCAGTAATTTCTGGCCCAACCGAATTGCACGCTGCCGACATCCGTGTGCCTGACCTGCGCGGTGGATTCAGCCACATGGTTGCTGCATTGGCAGCCAAGGGCACATCACACGTATCAAATGTGCAGCTAATCTCGCGTGGCTATGAGCATTTCTTGGCCAAGCTAGAGGCACTCGGCGCTGACTTCAGCTACACCGAATAATCGAGGTTTCCAGTGGCCAAAACTTCAAGCAAGGCAAAATCTGAATACCTAAAGATGCCCGACATCAATCCCAAAGAGCGTCACTTTATTTTGGGTGCGATTGCCGCAATCTTGATTCCGATTGTGCGCTTGATGTTCAAGGTGCAGGCAAAAGGCCTCGAAAAACTGCCTAAGTCTGGCGCATACGTGTTGGTTTCAAATCACGTGACTAACGTTGACGCTCTGGCGGTTGCCTATTTCGTCTATGTCAACCTCAAGCGAGCTCCGCACTTCTTGGCCAAGGGCAGCTTGTTTAAAGTGCCATTGGTTGGCCCACTTCTTCGCGCTGCCGGGCAGATTCCGGTTTATCGCGGGGGTCAGCGCAATGACGAACCACTTCGCGCAGCGCACGCTTTTCTAAAAGCCGGGCACATGATTTCGATTTTTCCTGAGGGCACTCTGACCCGCCAGCCTGACCTTTGGCCGATGCGCGGCAAGACCGGTGCAGTTCGCTTGGCTCTCGAGACCAACGTTCCGGTTTATCCGATGGCTCATTGGGGCAGCGAGCAAATCTTGGCAAACTACGGCAGCAAATTCAAACCTGGATTCTGGAAGCCGGTGAGTGTGATTGTCGGCGATGAAATCGACCTGACTAAGTTCAGAAACGGCAAGCTGACCCCGTCGCAGGTGCATGAGGCCACCGATTTAGTGATGGCTGAAATCACATCACTGGTTGAGCAGCTGCGCGGCGAAAAAGCTCCGGGCGAATTGTGGGATCCGGCAGCTCACGGGCAAAAAGAGCACGGAAACTTTAAGAAAGAGGCAGGCAAATAGCCATGACTAAAGTCACTGTGATGGGCGCGGGCAGCTGGGGCACAACCTTTGCCAAGATTCTGGCCGACGCGGGCAACGAGGTCACTCTGTGGGCTCGTCGCGAAGACGTGGTTGAAGAGATCAACGAAGAGCACCGCAACGGTGATTATCTGCCGGGCATCGACCTGCCATCAAATCTTTGTGCAACCAGCGACGTCGCGGTCGCACTTGCCGGTGCCGAGCAGATTTACATTGCGATCCCATCTCAATCGCTTCGGGCTAGCTTGACCGAGTGGGCTCCGATGATCGATCCGCAGGCTATTTTGGTCAGCCTGATGAAGGGTGTCGAAAAAGAGTCTGGTCTTCGCATGAGCGAGGTTATTGCCTCGGTGGCAAATATCGATAGCGATCGAATTGCCGTGATTTCGGGCCCTAACCTAGCTCTAGAAATTGCTGCTGGCCAACCAACCGCATCGGTTGCCGCATCAAGCAATAAAGAGACCGCAGCTAAAGTTGCCGCCACCGCAACCAACGATTACTTCACCACTTTCACTAACAGAGATGTGATCGGAACCGAATTCGGCGGCATCTTGAAGAATCTAATCGCGGTCGCCATCGGCATCGTCAATGGCGTCGGCTATGGCGAGAACACCAAAGCTTCGATCATGACTCGCGGTCTGTCTGAGATTTCACGTTTTGCAGTGGCCTATGGTGCCAAAGAAAAAACTATGGTTGGCCTAGCTGGCCTTGGTGACCTAATTGCCACCTGTGAATCACCCCTTTCTCGCAACCACAAAGCCGGTGAAATGCTGGGCAAGGGTTATTCAAAGCGCGAGGTGCTAAAGCGCATGTCTCAGACCGCAGAGGGCTTGGCTTCAGTGGCACCTATCTTGCAGCTGGCAGCCGAAAAGGGTGTCGAGATGCCTATCGTGCAGCAGGTTCAGTTGGTTATCGAAGGCAAAATGAAGCCTAAAGACATCGCCCCTCAACTAACTAACAACACCGATGGGCCACAGGGCGAATAATGAAAAAATTGCGCGTAGCCCTGCTATTCGGTGGGCGTTCCAGCGAGCACTCAATCTCATGCGCCACTGCCGCGGGTGTGATGGGCGCGATCGATCGCAGCAAATATGAGCTTGTTCCGATCGGCATCACCCAAACCGGTCAATTCACATTGGCTCCAGACGACCGCGACCACTTCAAATTGCCAGCACCCGGCCAGCCACTTCCGGTGGTTGAGTTTGAAGGTCGCAGCGTCGAGTTCAAATTCGATGGCAGCCACGAGTTGATTTTGATTGAGGGCGATAACCGCAGCAGCCTCGGCAAAATCGACGTGGTTTTTCCGGTTTTGCACGGTCAATTTGGTGAAGACGGCACGATGCAGGGTCTGCTTGAGCTGTTCGGGGCTCCATACGTTGGCAACGGTGTTTTTGCATCAGCTGCGGGCATGGATAAAGAATTCACCAAAGCGCTCTTCTTGCAGGCCGGAGTTCCGGCGACACCTCACGTGGTGGTGCGCGAAAACGATATGCTCGACAATCCCGAGGGCGTGCTGGCCGATGTGCGCGCACTTGGCGGTTTGCCGTTGTTCGTAAAGCCCGCTCGAGCTGGCTCTTCAGTCGGTGTCTCTAAAGTCAGCGATTGGGCCGACTTTGGCCCAGCGGTTGCCGAAGCGCTAAGGCACGATTCAAAGTGCGTTATCGAACACGGATTAGTCGGTCGCGAAGTTGAGGTGGCGGTTTTGGCCGGCCGAAACGGCAGTGAGCCTCGCGTCACTGTTGCTGGCGAGATTATCGTCACCGGTCGCGAGTTTTATGACTTCGAGGCCAAGTACCGCGATGACAAGGCTGTCGAGCTAGTGATTCCGGCAAGCATCACCGAAGCCGAGTTGACTGAGATGCAGGATATTGCGCGCCGGGCATTCAAGTCGCTTGACTGTGCTGGGCTCGCTCGCGTTGACTTCTTTTTGACCGCCAACGGCTTCTTTGTGAACGAAATCAACACCATGCCGGGGTTCACGCCAATCTCGATGTTCCCGTCACTTTGGCAAGCCAGCGGCATGACCTATGTTGATTTGATTGACGAGCTAATCCAGTTGGCGCTCGAGCGCTAAATCATTGCAGTGAGCAACCTGCTATTTGCAACGCTTGCTTGCTGGGATGTTCGAAACCGCCGAGCCTAAAGATTCAAGAGCGCTGACCCCTGAAATCTGAGCCGAGTCGACAATAACTTCGGTTGCAGGTTTGGCGGCAAAACTAATGAATCGATAGCTCGGCGCTTTGTAATCATCTACCAACCAATCGACCCCACCTGCGGTCACACATGGCAGATTGCTTACCTCGACGGGCTCAAGGCCACATCGCAAAATCACCGCGGTTGGGTTGCCCCAAGCGCCGGTTGATTGAGCATTCGTCTGGCGTTTGCTTAGGTCGCCAACCTGATCCGGCAGGCGCACAATAATTTCGGCACATGTCGGATCATTAGCCTCAGGCGCCGATTCAACCACCACGGTTGCTGTGCATCCGGTTAGCGGGGTCAATGACAAAA
>JACCDO010479643.1_pt1 | contig 30209 bp, 30 predicted proteins | sample 7446101 | NCBI WGS metagenome assembly JACCDO01 (sample SAMN15323440, study PRJNA562643) | freshwater metagenome | isolation source: river surface water | place: USA:Blue River Watershed | collected 2017-08-16
ACGTGGGTCTGGGCGCCATGCTAAGTCAAAACTATTTTTATCAATAGGTTGAATTTCTACCCACTTATCAAGTTCTGGTAATACTTCAACATCGCCCATGTATTTGCGTTCAGTTGCGCCGGGGCAACGATATTCCAATGTAGGTTGGATTTCAGCAGGTACATACTTATTACCCCAGGTATAGATGTATGCCGGCTCACGTGGGTCTGGGCGCCATGATAGGTCAAAACTATTTTTATCAATGGGTTGAATTTCTACCCACTTATCAAGTTCTGGTAATACCTCAACTTCACCCATGTATTTGCGTTCAGTGGCATCTTCACAGTGATATTCCAATGTAGGTTTAATTTCAGCAGGTACATACTTGTTACCCCATGTATAGATATATGCCGGCTCACGTGGGTCTGGACGCCATGATAAGTCAAAACTATTTTTATCAATGGGTTGAATTTCTACCCATCTGTCTACGTCCGGTAATATATCTATAATACCCATGTACTTGCGTTCAACCGCTTGAGGAACATGATATTCTAATGTAGGTTTCACTTCTCCGTTAATCCATTTATTTCCCCAAACATAAATGTAGGGAGGGTCTGTAGGGTCGTGATGCCAACTAAAATCGAATTTAGTAGAATCTACTTTTTCAAAGAATTTCCAATTTTCTATTGGAATGTTTTTTCGTTGTATAGGATCTACATCAGTTCTATAGATTACAATATCACTATGGTTTGCTGAACATAACCAGGTGCCACTATCTTTTTGATGCTGACTAGGCCAAATGTTAATATGATCTTGTGCCCAAACGTCTTCATCTGGTAAAAAATCAAAATCAAAGTCCCAGTCAAAATTACGATAGTCGCAATATTCATTTATAATCCAAAAATGCTCGGTAGTAGATTGTCTTCTAGCATCGTCTAGTGACCTGGCAAATTTTTCTCTAGGATGGGCATTGGGTTTTTTCCCGTAATAAAATACATCTCTTATCATGTAAGTACTTATTTTTATGCTGAATACTAAAAAAGTTTTTATGATCTGTATATCATAAATATAGCGAAGGGGTCATATATAATGGAACATTTTTATGAGAATATACAAGGTTGGAGTGTGGGGCTGCCGGAAATATACAAACCTGCTATCGACCGGGCATCCTCGACGGAACCCAGTCGATTTGTAGAAGTAGGTGTATGGAAAGGCAGGTCTGCTGCTTACATGTACGTCGAAATTATTAATAGCGGTAAACCAATAGAATTTACTTGCGTTGATACATGGGTAGGTGACGGCAACGAATCCGACTATCTAAATGATGAGATATGTCAATCTGGAAAACTATACGACCATTTTTTAGATAACATGAGACCAGTTCAACATGTTTTAAAAACAATAAAAAAGAAAAGCGTTGAAGCCGCTAATGACTTTGAAAATCATTCATTAGACTTTGTTTGTATTGATGCTTCTCATGACTACGAAAGCGTCTTAGCAGACATAAATGCATGGAAAGATAAAATAAAACCGGGGGGTGTTTTAGCAGGACATGATTATACTTATCATAGACTGCCTCCAGGAGTAATAGCTACCCTAGCTGATATGCCTGTTGCTAGAGCTGTACATACAGTATTTGATAAAGACAAAATTAATGGAACCAACTATGGGTGTTGGTACACGTTTCTCTAAGATAGTATAGATACATGAAAATCACACATTTAGTAATCAACGGTTGTAGTTGGACCTATGGTCAAGGATTGAATAATCCAAAATCAGAAGCATGGCCTGCTTTATTGGCACAAAAATTTAATTGCGAAGTTGTAAATATTGCGATGCCTGGATCTAGCAACGATGCTATATCTAGAAGAACAATGGAATACGTATATGAAAATCTACCCACAAATAGCAATCCATTGTTCGTAATAATGTTTTCTCAAATATTTAGGCGAGAAGCATGGTTTCAACAAATCTACAATTCTGATTGCGAAGATTATATGACCATACCATATCCCAATCCTGCGTTGCCTCAATTCAAATCACATTGGGAAAGTAGCAGCACATTGCAAGAAAAAATATATTTTAATGAATTTAATGAAGAAGATTTCTTGCGAAACGATATCTATAATAAAATATTTTTAAAAGACTTACTTGAAAACAAAAACTACAAATATTTTTTTACGTCATACCAATCATCTGAAATAAAAGAAGAGTTTATAAATTTATTAAGCAATAGATTTCCCAATTTAGTAAACGAATATAATAATATTCTAGACTATGAAGGGGTAGATAAACATACTCATAAAATACAAAAGACACCTTGTGGTCATGACAACAAAGAGGGTAATAGGATTATAGCAAACGTGATGTATGATCTAATAACTAAAAAATTTCCAGATTTAGAATTTGAGACTTCTGCTGACTTTTTAAAATTGAAAGATTTTAAAATTATAGGCTCGAATAATAACGTTCAAAAAAGATGGGAAAACGCTTGGAAATAAAATGAAAAAAATAAATTTAGTGATGCCGCATTATGTGAGTACATTAATGTGGCCTTTTGTTAATCTACCTCATGATATAAAAGAAACAGAAAAAGGCACAAAAATTGATTTTTACTATAAAGACAGTATTTTATCTGTAAGTTTTGCGTATGAAAATAATTTTGACAGGTCTACTATCAATGACGATGAAAAAATTATTTTTTGTTCTGATTTAGGCCATCATATTCAACAACCAAATGACATTCGTAATTTTCAAAACCAACACGGAATTTCAAATATAATCTTTACGCATCTTAACGGAGAAAGTGTTGATTGTTGTTTCAACACTAGAAATCCATTTAAAATTGAAAAAATGGTAAATGCTATTACAGATAGAAACGATTTGTTATATTTAACATCGTCAATAGATATTCTAGATTCGAATCCTAATGTATTTTATCATCCATTTATAAATTTTTACAAATGGCATCAGCATCTAGGATATAATTTTCTTAACTTTTATGAAAATAAAAATAAAACTAACTTGGTCGGAATGTATTATAACAAAATAAGACATTCAGAATCTAGCTTTTGGCGTAGCAGGTTATATTACTTATCCCGATGTGTACTAGGAGATAACCTAGAAATATTTAAAATACCTACTATACCATTAATGAAAATTGCTATGGATAATAGGTTTGGCAGCAGCGTATGGCAAGCAAACCATTCAAGTTCATACCTGGACTACAATCAATGTGTGGCAAACATAATATATGAAAGTGAAATGGAAAACGATGTAAATGACAGAACTACAGAAAAAACACTTAAAGCAATTTTATTTGCAAAAACAAATACATTTTTTATCTGGTATGGGCCAGGCACTATATTTCAGAAATTAAATGATTACGGTTATTGGTTTTTAAATTCTGAATTTTACGATAAAACCAGTACTGACCCAGTATTAGATTCTGTGATGAACTCCTTAAAATATTTGATGAACTTAAAAAACAAATATAAATCAGACAATGATGTCCATATGTACTTACTGGATAAATATCAATCAAAGCTAGAGCAAACATCAAAAAGTCTTGATCACATGATCAATAACTGCCCCTTTGAATCAAATTTTTTAGAAAAAATTATATCTTTATGAATGAACCAATACTAGTATATCACATCGGAGGTGCCGGATTAGGTAATATATTATTAGATTTGGAAAATGCGTTGGCTACTTCTTTTATTACTAATAGGAAAGTTTTAATACCTGAAGATATACACCATAGTTGTGGTCAGACTACAAAAAACAGTCCAGGTGAAGATAGAATATGGCAAATTTTAGATAAACAAGCTATACATGATAATTTTAATGTTGAGTTCGTAGAAAATTATGATTTTTATAATAGATATTTTAAAATAAAAGAGAGCAATGCATCCGTACGTATTATCGATAAATTAGGAAATGGTGAGTGTGTATATAACAGTAATGATATTACTGACATGGATGACTTTACCTTTTTTTTAGATAGAAGAATATATACAACAGACTTGGCTAATATCAAAGAACCGGTCTTAGTAATTAATGGTAGTTTACTACACTTTTATTATAACATCTATCCAGGTGGAAAGCACCGAAGAAATCTATTAAAACAAAAGATTAATAACGCAATAAAATTTAAAGCACAGTATTATGATATTGCTGACAAGTCTATTAAAAAAATCACTAACAAATATAATGCTATACACGTTAGGTATCCATGGTTTTTTCCTAATCCTGGTACGCCGACTAGTCTTCACAATGCAGTAAATATTAGAAATCATCCAGAAAGATTAGCGGCTCAGATAAAATTATTATATGAACCTTCTGTACCATTGTATATATCTACTGATATTCATAAGGCTGGGCTAAGAGGAGATCCTGTACATTATGTTGACTTAAACGAATACCTAGATCCAATTAAAAAAGATTATGATATTATTCTCTTAGAGGATCTCAATTTGAATTTAACACCCACTGAAGAATTAGCAATAGAACAAATAATTTGTACCAACGCTGAAAAATTTTACGGAACTTACTATAGTACGTTCAGCAAAAGAATCAATATTTTCAGAGGAATTCAAGGTGGCAAACAAGTTGCGGATTATATGGGTTATGATTTAATACAAGATAGCTATGAAGTTGATAGCCATTGTCCCTGGGCCATACTACATGACCATTGGGAATGGTTTAGAAGTTCATATGTACAATATACATACGAAAATTAAGATAACACTTTTACATTATAAAGTAATTCAAATCTGTCGGCATCACTGCGATCATTAACCATTGGTTCTCCACGAATGTTCAATGATGTGTTCAACAACATTGGACAGTCTGTTAGTACATACCATTTTTCTAATAGTTCTCGTATTCCGCTTCCATCTTTCGGTACTGTCTGTACACGACTAGTGCCGTCATGATGAACGATAGCAGGAAATAAGTCAGGATACCGGCAGTTAGCGATAACTTGCATATACCTACTATCACTCCAATTACGAGGCATATCGAAAAACCTATCAACATGCTCAGCCAAAATAACGGGCGCAAATGGACGGAACTTTTGTCTTCGCTTGATTTCATTTACCTTATCCTTAATTTCAGATCCTCGAGGATCTGCTAATAAACTTCTATTACCCAATGCTCTGGGACCAAACTCAGCACGACCACTCGCAACTCCAACTATCTTATCAGTTACTAACCTGTCTAGTAAAGCGTTTACGGGATATTCCCCTTCAATATTGTGACCCAAATAAGCATTATTCCAATTAACTTTTTTACCGTAACCTAATGCTGCTGCGCCTAAACTGCTACCACAGTCACCGGGATTAGGCATTATCCATATGTTTTCAAAGAAGTTACCTAGTAATCTATTTGCCAAACAATTTAGTGCTACTCCGCCTCCATAAGCTAAATTAGAACTGTGACCTAAACTACGAGCAATAGACATAACTCGGGTGATTAGGTCTTCAACTACTTTTTGACTAGAAGCGGCGATATCCATATCATTAGCATTGTATAAAAAGGTATCAGGCACACCTGTATGTAAATTTTCAGCAAACTCAAGTGTTTTATAATCGTGTAAAATATGTCGTTGTATTTCATCGGCATGCTTAGGTTCACCGTATGCTGCCATTCCCATTAAAATGTACTCTTCATCTAACGGTTTTAATCCAACACGATCTGTCATAGCACTATAAAATAATCCAATACTATTAGGATATTTTTTAGACCAAACTTTTTTATATTGAGCATATCCTTTTTCATCGTACCAAGCATTCCATATACTGATACAATCAAGTTCACCGATAGCATCGATCACTACAACTGTAGCTTTGTCAAAAGGACTTGTTTGAAAACTAGCTGCAGCATGACTCAAATGATGACCGTGTGTTTTAATTTTAGGACTGCCTAATTTTTTAATCATGTCGGAGCCCACTCGCTGTGTAGCTGTCTGTAGTTTTACCTTTTGCCCGGCTACAAATTGTCTTATAGCAGTTAATACAGGTCTTTCATAATAATGAGCAGATAGTTCTTCTGTTGAATAAGACAGAGCATCAACTATTAATGGCTCACACAAGTCCTTATCGTGTTTGTGTTTACTATACCTTTCACTGTGCCCCGCATACAATATCTCTCCGGACGAGGATATTAAACTGACCCCGGCATCATGGAACCCGTTACTTATACCTATGTAGTTCATTTTATTTGTAAATAAATGGATCTCTTTTTTTAATTTCTTCTAGTCTTTTAATTAGTTCTTTTTGTTTTTTTCTTTTTTTAAGAAAATCCATTATTCTTTTAAAGATATTCATTTAATATTCCTTTTTTAATGTAGTCTACACAATTATGCCATGGCGCTCCCGCACATTCTTTTGTATCGTATAATTCTAAATATACAGGAGGTATTTTATTTAGTGACAGTGTGATATTCAAAAAATGTTTTTTGTTGTATTGTATTTTAGGGAGTAAACTATTATAAATAGACTTTAACTCCTCAGGATTTTTATCAGAAAAATTTAAAATATTTTTAGTCAGCAACTCTACTCTATTATGTAAATTGGGTTCCTGATCAAAAGTATAATCAAAAATTTCATCGTATAATTCAAATCCTATTTTTTTTAATGCTGCGTGAAAGCCAGGTGCTCCATTAACTAAAAATAGTTTTCCAAACTGTAGGGGCGCCGCAGTTTTTTCAGTTATATAAATTTCAGCAGCGGCTGTTTCAGTTACGATTTGCATAAAGCTATTCTTATATTGCTCAGGTACAATAGAACCATCCGGTCCTTTTCCTTTATTTCGAGAATTCTCTCCACCAAAAAAATCATCTAATAATACAATTTCAGGTTTCCAATAACGCCACTCACAGTTATATGAGCTTTTTAAATTTCTTAATCCGTTAGAGTTATAATTAAAACTGTTCCAAGAAAATTTACCCTTATCTAATAAATTGTATTTGGCTAGATAATCTATTTGTAACACCCTGTGTGTTTTAATACCATTGTTCATAGTAATAAAGGGATATATAAAATCTGAATTATATTGCTGAATGCTTTCTAATTTAAATGAGTCCGCAGTACTTTTATATTGTGTCCACTTCATTACTTGTTCTAAAAAACCATATGTTTCCCAGGTTTGCAAATTTACAATGTCATACCTACTAGGAATATCGATCTTTTTTTTAAAATTTTTCCTATCAATCCTATAGTCACTGATCCATTGAAACTCTTCGCCACTAAATATACCAGATGTTACTATAACTTTAGACCCAATTTCATGTGCCAGATCAATAATATCTTCAAAATTTATATTTTCTCTTAAATTTTCATAATACCTATGTTCGTTAAATCTGTGAAGCAATATTGTGGCAGGAGATATTTTTTTTATTTTATTCAAATCTAATAGTTCATTCCAATCGTAATATATATGATGTATCATATGCTAATCATTATTTGTTGACAAAATTTGAAATAGTGTCAGTGTATAAAGCAAATTCTTCTCTAGCACGTGATTCCCACATGTTATAATTGTCGTTTACTTTTTCTTGTACTCTGTCAAAATTTTTAGGTATGATTTTTAAAAACTTTTTTGTAACACTGGTAATTTTTTGTATTCGATTGATACAATTGGGATCATTATATATTTCCGAAATATTTTCTGAAACAATATCCTCAAAAGTGTGAAATTTAAATTTTTTTATAGCGTCATAACAATCATCGCCTCCAAACACTATATAAGGTGTATAGTTTACTACTGATCTAAAAAATTTTTCTGTTAAATTTGCCGTCTGTCTTATAATATCGGTTGATCTTAAAGCGCATCCTGCTGTTTCAATTACACAACTCAGTATAGAATTTGTGTAAATAATTCTATTACTTGTTTCACAGCCATTTTCTAAATTAGTTGTACCATGCGGCGTATAGTGAATTTGTATCCCATTTAATGGAGTAATTCGACTTTCTATAATTTTTAAAAAGTCTATCTCCCTAGGAAAATAGTTTCTAAAAACATCTATATTACCATTAATGCCCAATAATGTTTTTGGTAAGAGCTTTTGTCTATAAAATTCATATATAATTTCAGCCCTTACACTTTTACTCTGTAGTTTGCTAGCTAATAAATTGATCAACTGAGGTCTATGTTTTAATTCTAAGTTTGTAAATTTTTCAGGTTTGTGATGTTTCCAAAAATATGAATCTACATAGCACCAATTATAATATAAAATGTTTTTCTTAAGTCCGTAGTACTCTAAATTATTAGTATCTAGATTATGATTCAGAATCAACAAATTATTATCTACATCAAGATTTAAATTTTTAAAATATCGTTTGATATCTTTTATATATGAATCAGTGAAATCTCCTTCAATATCTTCTACTATAACTTTAGTAGGTAATTTATTTTGTGTTCTATGAACAATTATTTCTTGAAGATATATTAAATTGCCTGAGTTTTCAACCCCATCATTTATATTATTTCCACAAAGCTTAAAAAGTACAATAACCTCATCTTTAGAATTTTTTACTTCTTGATTGTTTCGTAATAAATTTATACCAGTATAACATAAAAATTTTGACCAATCGTATAAGTTTTCTATACCAGGTCTTGTAATTACCGGTTCTTCATTGCTTCTAGCTACTGTATCTTTTACGAAGCCCATGTTATCGGGCATCGGGGTATTATTCACTGATACAACGTGTTTAACCATAGTAAAGTTCCGGATATTCTACAAGGACATGGATGCCTCCATCCATATAACATTTTTTATAAGTATCTAAAATATTAGAAGAATCTAGCAAGTTGTGAAATTTTATATCCTTACACATATTTTGGTATTCTGAGAAATAATTTCCTTTGTGCTGATGACCAGGATCCAATGGCTTATCAGAACCTTTGCCTAATCTGATAATCATATTCAAGGTGTGTCCCGTCATGAGTTTGTACTTATCGACATGATTTATTAATTGATTACTGGCTAATATAATAAAATCCCATCTAGGGTAGAAAGTTATAACTGTTTTACCGGTCATCGCTAAACCCATGGACATACCCATCTGTGTATCTTCCATGACGGGCAGTTCAATCATTTTATTTTTGGGTACGTCACCTAATGTAGTACTCATTGGGTTACCTGCATACAACAGTTGCTGTCCTATAAATATTACATCATCCTGCTGCCCTAGATAAAGCATCGCTTGTGAGAGTTGATCTTTGTAATTTGTATACATTATTATCCTATTGCTTCTTCTAAATTTTTATCTAACCATTTTTTTACCAACTCAGCATATTCTATATGACCAAAATATCCCGGATGGTTATCTTCAGTGATTCCTATAAGATCATCGCTTATTCTTTTTTTATTTTTTATAGCCCATAATTCTAAATTTGTATCGTCATTTTTGTAGCTAACTACATCCGATTCCTTAAACCCTGCTCCTTGATTTAGAAATCCTTCTCGTAACAATTTTATTGCTATTCCATTGTGTTTACAATAGGCGTACAGACCTGCGTATTGTCTTTCTTTATTTTTAAAATCTTCTATTTGATCTACAAAGTTATCATAGTATTGCTCAAACACTGGTTGTAAATCATGCGTGCCCGTCATTTCATTGAAATAATCGTTTGTGGCATATGAAAATTTTTTTTCAAAAAAGTAATCATTTATTATATAATGTGTTTGAGTTTTTTTATAAAAAATTTCATACCTTCCGCCTTCTGGTTTTTCTAGTATGATAAAAAATTTATGTCTATCATCCCAGTTGTTTTCGATGAATTCGTATGTCATTCTAACTACGCGATCTACTCCGCCGCCACTAGTGGCCTCATTGTAACATTTAATTTGTAATAATTTAGATAGTCTAGCAGCCCAGTTAACTTGTTTGACGCCAGGAACATCTATATCGTATAAATTTTTATACCCATCTATAATGTTACGATTTAAAGATTCAAACCCTCCGCCTTTAGTATGGCTAGATCCATTAGTATAAAAAAAATGATATTTTTTATAGGCCATGTTTCCTCATAGCACTGATCAAATTTTCTGCCATAACATCATGACAAGTCCTAGAAGGATGATGATCTTTAGGAGTCTCTAAAAAATTTTCGTAATCTGATTTAATCGTCATTTCCGGATTTTCGGTTGACATCAACCGTTCTATACTTTCAAAAATTTTATCCTTATATTTAAAAGTAACAAACTTATCATCAAAAAATTTATCATTTTTTATATGTTTAACAAACTCATGAGGCCATGCTGTAACAAATACTTTGATACCATGTTGAACAACTTGCTCTAACCAGACTTTTACATTATTTAAATTTTGTAAAACGATGTTATCGTATTCTGTTTCTAAATCTAAATTATTTTGTAACAAATATTCTAGGTACATGTCTCTAGTACTTTTATTAAACATTTTTTTAAAGTCATGCCCATTAGATTGATAATTTTCTGCGTTAAGAATATTGCCATATGCATCTGCTAAGGTCATGGGTCCAAACTTAGTTTCAACAGTAAACACAATGGCATCTCGTTGCGGTTGCGTCAATTGAAATACAAGCGTGTCTATTTCTGAAAAATCTAATATTTTATTTTGTCTTTCAAATCTTAGTGTACGCAAATCTTGAACAACACGTTCTTTTTTCTCTAACCACTGATTCCAGTTATTAATCATCCCTAAGTTTGAGCCTCCGTTATCTTCCCATACCAATTCCCACTTTTGAAAATAGTTAGCTACGGTTCTGGGATATCTAACTGACTCCATGTATCTTACGTGAGCAGGTCTAACATAGTAACCATAATACTGGTCTGGCGGAGGTTCTTTTAGAGTAGGCAAATTACTATAATAGTATAATCCTTGCCCCCATGTAAAACTACAGCCTGAAAACAATATACCTTTGGTTGATTTTGAATTTTTATAAATCATTGTATTAATTTTATTTTAAGTTATACTTATAACTGTATATTATTTTTCAAAAAATCTATTAGATTTTCTGATATGACCCGATGGCATTTCAATGACGGATGATGATCTTTAGGTGTTTCTAAAAATGTTTCGTAATCGGTATTAATAGTCAATTCTGGATTTTCTCTAGACATTAATTCTTCAATGCTAGTAAAGGTTTTGTCTTTATACTTAAAAGTAACAAACTTGTCATCAAAGAATCTGTCGTTTTGTATGTGCTTGACAAAACATTGTGGCCAAGTTGTTACGATAATTTTTATATTTTTAGGTAGAACTACATCTATTAACCATTGTTTAACGTCAGATAAATTTTTTGCCACTATCTTGTCAAATTCTTGGTCTATGTCTAAATTGTTTTGTAACAGATAATCCATATACAAATCTCTAGTACTCTTGTTTAACAACTGTTTTAAATCTAAATCCTTGTATGTAAAACTAGTGGGATCTAATAAATACCCATGGGCCTGAGATAACGTTAACGGGCCTATTTTAGTATCTACTGTAAATTCTATACAATCCCTTGAAGGTTGCGTCAATTGAAAAACAATAGTGTCAATCTCAGACCAATCTAATATATTAGTTTGTTCTTTGTTATTGGTTTCTTCTTGTTTGTTTAACCAATCAGTCCAGTGACTGATAGCTCCCAAATTTGTACCACCGTTATTCTCGGCTACTAGTTCCCATGTATTAAAATAGTTAGACACTAACCTAGGATATCTAACTTTTTTCATAAACTCTACGTGCGCAGGTCTAATATAATTGGCATAATATTTATTAGGAGGAGGTTCTTTTAAGGTAGACAAGTTACTATAGTAGTACAACCCCTGTCCCCAGGTAAAACTACATCCCATAAATAAAATACCTTTTGAAATTTTTTTGGTATTTCTATGGATCATTTTAATTTTTACTATTTTTCCAGCTTATTTCCCAGTCTTTAAATTCGGCTGCCAGGCAATCCACTTTGTAATCTTTTCTACCACCTACAGATTCTTGTATTATGTTTTTGGCAGTATTTCTGATTCCGTTAAGTCCATGTGTCAACTCTAAATTATTGTTTTCTTTTATACCTCTTCGGTAATTTGACTCATTATGCCATATATGTAAATTCATCTGAGACAAAACAATTACTGCCCGTAGAATATTAGCATCAATGACCACATTTTCTTCATCTAATATGAGTTGAATATCATGAACAATGTCTGCTATTTCTTTAGAGTATTCTGTTTTCTGTTCAGGTATAAAAACTTCTTTTAGTTGAACGATACTTAATCTGTCCAACAAATCACCGAGTGAATGTAAATATTTTCTATTACTCATAAATTTGTAAAATTCCTATTGTTATGCGGTATTACCATATTATAGCAGTTTATCAATTGATTTATACCATAATCTAAATCATATTCTGCTTGCCAACCCAATGACTCTATTTTCTTATTAGAAACTAAATAATTTCTTTTATCAAAGTCTTGTTTATAATTGTCTTCTTTTATTACTAGAGAAGGTAAGTGTTCTTTAATTTTAGTTGCTAGTTCTAATTTAGTTAGATTAGCGGAGCTCAATCCTACATTGTAAACTTGGGTGTTGCATTTAGAATAATTCTCTATCATAAACCTAAAAGTTTTTGCTATATCTTGTACATGTATGTAGTTTCTTTTGAAATGTGATTCAAATAAAACAATATAGCCATCAACTAGTGCCTTGTATACAAAATCATTGACCAGCAAGTCTTGTCTCATCCTAGGACTAGCACCAAATACTGTTGCTAATCTTAAAATTACACCATTATTTTTTTGTAGTACATAATTTTCGGCATCGCATTTGGTCTCTGCATATAAACTTAGAGGTTTAAAAGGACTTTCTTCTGTAATTATTTCATCACTGCTACCATATTGACTATTGGTATTAGGTAAAATCAAACCTTGATATAGACCTAATTTGTCTACGATATTTTTTATCTGATTAAAATTGACATCTACAGCCAACTCAGGGTTGGCTTGACACGCCGGCATACCCACAATAGCAGCCAGTGGAATCACAAAATCATGCTTTGCTATTTCTTTGTGTAATAGTTCAGTTTCTCTAACATCAGCTTTAATAAACCTAAAATTAGCACGTTTAAATAAATGTAGCAGTGATAGTTGTTTGTATAATAAGTTGTCTAATACCGTAACGGCGTACCCGTTATCTAATAAATGCTCTGCCAGAGTCGATCCTAAATATCCGGCTCCGCCGGTTATTAAAACACTTGTCATACTATACCTTACTTAGTAAATTCTTCTTTGTGTTCGCAATACCAGTTATATGTACGTAATAAGCCTTCTTCTAGTGTAACTTTTGGTTTCCAATCAAATGTTGTTCTTACTTTATCAGAGTTGATTCGGCGAACAGGAATCATTGACGGTTTGCCTGAAATAAATTCTATTTCATTTGTGTTCCCTACCAGAGTTTTCATAGTGTTTAATACATCAAGTACACTGTATACTTGGTTTGATCCTATATTGAAAACGTCATATGTTTCTTGCTTGTCGATTATCAATTCTAATGCTTCTATAAAATCATCAATATATAAAAGATCGCGTAATTCTTGTCCGTCGCCCCATACTGGTATAGGATTCAGATTGTCAGCTACTTTTCTAATGCTAGCAGGTGTGACATGGCATTTAGCAAAATCAAATTTATCATGCGGTCCATATAAATTTGCCGGTCTGACAATAACAGTTATCATTTTTTTGGTTAAATAGTTAGAATATAAATCACATTGTATTTCAGCATAACGTTTCATCCATCCAACAGGATAGTACGCAGGATAAATGCTACCATATAAGTAATCATATTCATATACCGGTTCATCATTATTTTTTGGATAAACGGTATTGCTACTTATAAAAACATATTTTTTGACTTCGTTTCTGTATGATGCGTCTATCAAAAAATTATTCATAGCTACATTAGGAGTAACGTGTGCCAACGGATCACTCACGGTGTCTACTGCGTTACTGGTACTAGCAGCAGCATGTACCACAACATCTATATTCTTTGTTACTTCTAAACAATCTTCATACTTAGTTAAATTTCCATATACATATTCAACTTCAGGATACATTATCCTAGGTTTTCTACTGTGTAGATGTACCCGTATATTTTTATATCCTTTGTTTACTAGATATGCTGTTAAATTCTGTCCTACTAGTCCAGATCCGCCTGTAATTAAAATGCTCATTTCTTATCCCTTTCAAATAAATCGTATATAAACGACAAATATGCTTTTCTTACAAAATTATTATTTTTAACTGAATTAACAGCATGTGATATATTATTTTTCGTAAAGTCTAAAATTACATAATTGCCTTTAGTCGGTGCTAATGATAAAAGTTCGTTGTTTTTCTTTTTTATGACTAGCTCACCGCCAGAATCTGGAGTGTACAGGTTAGGTTCTGTAAAATATATTAATATTACACACAATCGTCCGGGGTTCAACCCGTCTTCATGCATGACAATAAAATCATCTTTTTTATAGATAGTAAACTGTTCTAATCTAGAAAAATTTTCCCCTGTTGGTAAAATTTGTGGATAAATTTCACTTATAAAAGATTTAGTAAGATCAGTAAAATACCAGTTAACTGATGGTATATTTGAAGAATAATACCATTGTTGAACTACCTTAAGGCCTTTAAGCTTGACCTGAAGTTTTCTTTTTTCTACTTGATCTTGATCTATAAACACTTCCCACGGATATACATCAGGAATGCCGCTCTGATCGACTTGATGACGATATTGATAATATTTAGGATCCATATCAAATTTAGCCGCTTCTGTAATCATCTCGTTAAATTCGTCATAATCATCTATTAACTCTGATATATGTCCTACATAGTACCCGTCTTCTAACAATGTACTAAACTCTCTATTTTTTCTTTTATATCCTAAAATAGTTTTCATTATACCTTTTCTAAACGGAGTATTGGGTAGAAGGTCATATTTTGTCTGTCGTTCAATACTCAAGCACCGATGAAGGTCACCGTTTGGTTTAGAAGTATCGTATACTATAGTTTTTTTAACTCCAAATATTTCTTCGTAGACTTCACACATTGTTTCCAGCATTTCTTTTATAGAAACAGCATTACCAGATCCAAAATTTACAATGTCGTTAATTTCTTTTCGAACAGAGTCTATTAATGCTTTAGCTACGTCATCTGAAAAAACAAAATCGCGGCGTGGTGTCCCGTCACCCCAGCATGTAATGGTATCACCGTCATTGAACATTTTATACACACTGCTTGCTATAACAGTAGCATCTGGTGAAAAATTATCATTTGCTCCGAATATATTAGCAGGACGTATGATAGTGAACCTATTCCATCCGTATTGTTTTTGTAATGTCTCCAAAGCAAGTTCGCCACATCGCTTGGCCCAGCCAGGATACCAATCATTTTGACTAGGTTGTGTTTTCCACACATCGTCCTCAGTCATAATGTCTGCCGGCTGATATACTCCCACGCTTGATGTATATACAAACCACTCAACCTTAGCATCAAATGCTGCTTTTATAATATTGGTATTAAACATGACCATTGGGAAAAAATAATCTGCCGGATTATTTTTTGCTCTCAATGGGTTGCCTTTAATACCTGCCAAATGAAACACAATGTTGATATCATTTTCAAATAATTTTTTACAATTACCAAAATCGGTCAAATCAGCTTCAATCAACGTCAATCTATTCTTGTGCTTTTCGGCTAGATATTTTAATTCTTTACCGAAATGAATATCAACGGCATATACATGCCTGGGTTCTTCATTTAAGCATCTCTGGACCGCAGGTAATCCTACTAGTCCATTGGCTCCTGTAATCAGTATTTTTTTTCTAGTTAAGTCCATATTTTTTTCGTAAAAAATCCGCCTAGTGGATTATAGTGTGCATATTTAGTTAGCAAAATTTGATTGTAGATTAATTTATCAACTATACTATAATACCATTCATGTATTTCTTTTATATCCATGTTGTTTATCCTAACGACTTCATCCATAATTTTCTTAAACCTAATAACTGGATCCAATTCTGTATCGTAACTCTCATCGATGAAGGGAGAAAATGTCTTGAAACCTAAACTTTTAAGTATATACAAAGAATTTTGACTACCCATTACTATGAATGGTTGCATATTAATAATAGGACGCCAAATTTTTTCTGAGAAGAACGGGGACCTTTCATCTCCGAACATTGTTTCAGATACTAGTTGGATATACGATTGCAGGTATAAATCTTTCTTGTTATTCTCTACTGAGGCAAAACTGTTTTTTTGGTCAGACGGCAAATGCTGGGTATCCAATTCATATGGTACATTCTTTTTCATTATCTGTGATATTTCTATGATATCTGTTGCATCCGGAATACAAGCTTTGATAGAATTTTCAATGTCATCAGATAAAGAACTAACAAAACTAAAATAGTTATCTTTAAATAAATTATATTTTATCGCAGCATACAGCGTACTTATACGATGCGGGCGATTCAACATTCGGTTAAAACATAAAAATTTTTTTGGTCTAACTATATTTTTATCTAAATCGCTGACTTTTACAACATCACTTACATACCCCAAATTTGTAAATTGGGGATACGTAAGTATTAAATTTGCTGCCTGGCGTAATGACAGAATTCCGGATGTTCTAATAGATTTTAATTTTCTAGTGTTACTAAAATACTCATTAGAAACATTTCCTTGTATGAAGATTATGTTTGATGCGTCTATACCTATAGACTCAATAGCATCTTCAATTGTTTTTAAACATCCGTCGATGTAGTATGGATCAAATAAATTTGAAAATGTTATTTTTACTTTCCCCGACTTCATTAATCTTCGAAGTTTTGGGCTAAGAGTTTCTAAAAAAGAGTAATTATACTTTGCCCCATCTACTGAAATTTCAGGAGTTTCTGTAACTAAAAACACCCCTCTTCTTTCAAGTTCTATAGGATAAAGATATTGAATGTCATCATTTTCATCTATGTCATCTTCATTTACAACATTTGATTCTAGTTGTTTAACATGTTCTAAAAAATATTGTAAAAATACTGTATGCCTAAAAAAATACCCGTTATTGTTTTCCTGAAAACAGTCATCTAACTCTCCGTGTCTGAGATACGGATGAATACCGTCGGCAGGTATTTTATCAAAAAATTTAACTATCCATCTATTAACGGCCGAATGCATGCCATTGGCAATAGGAAATAGCTTACCATCTTTATTTAACCAATTACTGTAAACTAACTTAAAAGGCGATCCATTTTCCTGAGCCATAATGTGGGTACTTTGATTTATAGGTATAGTAAATAACATCATCTGGAATATCTCTTTTTTTATTCCAGGTAGCTTCTGTAGGAGTATAAGTTGATATTCCGTTATCTTCAACAACAAAGTACAGCGGTAAATCAAAATTTCTTGCGTACTTGTGAACTTCATAAAAAGTTCCAGTTTCAAAACACATATCACCGATAAAACACCATACTTTTTCTGATGATTGATTTTGTTTAATGGCCAGCGCTGTACCTAATGCTATAGATAATGTTCCGGAAACTATCGCACTTGAATAAAATTTTTCATCGTGATTACATAACGTGATCGATTTACCTTGAAGAATTTGCTCCTCAATCCAATTTGGATCTATTCCTTTTAACAGAGCATGGTAATGGCTTCTCCAGGTTGAGAACACATAGTCTGTAGTGTTTATAGAATTAAAAATTTCTATCAACTCTTTCTCATTACCATTGCTGAAATGAACCGGGCCTCTAATTTTAGCGTTTTCCCAGTGGTCTTTAATTTTATCTTCAAATTCAATCAATGATTCTACTGTGTGTTCTACTGTACGCACTGCCGGATAATTTTTTAAATTTTTTATCATTTGTCTCTCTCTTGTAATGTGGGGTTGTTAGTAGGCCAAATCATGTTGAATTTAGGGTCATTGTATTTTATGACTCCTTGGTGATGCTCATTAACATACTCGCCTTCATAAAACATTGTGTAATGAAATATACAATCAGTTAAAGCATAATGACCATTCGCAAAACCAGGTGGAATTAAAACCTGGTCTCTTGTTTTTTCTGTAATGATATATGATTCAAATTTACCATATGTACTAGAGTCTTGTCTTACATCCAATACTACTAAATAAATGTCACCTACTAATGCTTGTACTAATTTATATGTTTTATCGTCATAATGAAGACCGCGTAATACGCCAGTATATGATTTGCTGAATCTATTATGAAAATTACTATTTGGAGGAATTACATTGGTCGCAGGATGATGTTCTGTGTGAAATGTTGTAAAAATTTCACCTCTGTGTTCTCTATATACACTAGGAGTGTATACTGGAACTTGAGTACCAAACGTTGACAAGTATGATACTTCAACGTGTTTATAATCTTTAAGTTTGTAATTCATTAACTAACCTTTTGCTTCAACAGATCAACTAGTGGTTTTATAAATTTAGGATCTCTGTGATATTCTAGTATCACTTTTCTATTGTGCCAATATATGTCTTCCATTTGCCAATACCAAGTATGTATCTCTTCAGGTGTCATGTTACATAATTTTTTTATTTCATCACAAACCATGTGCATGCGCTTAACTTCATCTGGTTCGTTGTCATATGATTCATCAATAAATGGATGAAAAGTTTTAAAACCCAAATCTTTTAATACTTGCATCGCGCCCTGAAAACCATAAAATATTATAGGTTTAAAATTAGCCAATGGCTTGAATATTTTTTCAGTAAATGATTTGTATGGTGGATGATAATATGTTTCCGTACATAAGTAAAAATATGAATCTATATAAGGAACATGATCGTTATCGCTCCACCCATGTGTATTGTTTACATCAGCGTTAGGTTCACTATCTAAGTGCTTAGGAAATTTTGCTACTGTTTGATTAATTATAGATTCGTCAAAATTAAAGTTGAACCGATGTAGATTGACTCCTCTGTTATATGAATCTACGTCTAACATAGACCAATCTGCTTTTTCTAATAAATTGTCTTGTGCTAACTTGAACAGTAGGTTAATTCTATGTTCCCGCGCTCTTCTAATTTTATAGGTAAAATAATATTTTCTTTTTTTGTGATAGGTAGATTTAAAAACTATTTGGTCAACTAAACCAGATAGGTTAGTAGCATAGTTGTGTGATGTACAATACAATAAGTAAGGAAAGTTGATTACTTCTAATTTTTGCTGACTCTCATCAAACCACTGGTTATATAGCTGTGGGGCGTTAAAGCTATTAATAGTTAATATAATTTGTGATTTGGGTATTCCACTCATTGCCAATGATTTATGAAAATTTTCATACTCTTCTTTTTCTATAAAATTTTCATTACAGTACTCTAGTAAAATTACAGCTTGTTTAGACTTTATATCATCAAGTGCTTCTTTTGAAATAAATTTCCAAAAATAGTCCCCTTCAAGTCTAAAATATTTTTTTCTATCTACACACGTAAAATCACCAAAATTATAATTTACTTTTATGGGGTAGACATATTTCTTATATGTTTGTTTACCGAAATAAACAGCATTGCTCCAAACATCGACATGCGTACTAAAACAATGTTGTGCTAAATATGATCCATTATTCCAAAAACTATTGGGCATGTGACCATATTCTTTTCCAAAGATAGATTCTATAGGGCCATGCGGTGAACCTAAATCAGTATCAAACAAACTTTGTTGGTGTAGTCTGTTTGAATACATTGTGTGTATATAATTTATTATACCCATTGCCGGCGGGGTAGCATTAGGTACACAAATATTTGGCATTACATAATCATAGTAAAAAGGTATTTTAGGTCTGTTGTCCATATTAATATACAATATAGTTTAATTTATATGAGTATTTACATGCTGAAATAATTCGTTAGCATACAACAAATGTGCTTTTTCAGAATGATGCCAATATTTGTTGTTGTTTAGATTTTCAAAACCTAAATTTTTATACTTGGTGTAAAATGACTCTTCATTGTTCAGCATATTAAAATAATTTTTTTTGTCTATTTGGTCTAGATAGGGACTCAACCTAAAATCTTCACTAAACATAAACATAGAATTTACCATAAGATGTTTAATATTTTTAGATTTCAAGTACAAGTGTAATAGCAATGCCATATTTGCACTATTAATTTCCATGTATAGATCATGATAAACCATAACAGGTCGTACACGTTCTATGATTTCTTTTTCCCAATCATTGAGGCCTTGCCATCCTAAATTTAATCTTACATAATGTTTGTTATGCGGGGATATAAATTTAGAAAAGTTATTTACTTTTTCCCAGTCACTTGTGTATTGTTGTTCTATAGGAATTTCAACTCTAGTAGATTCTGTCCAGGATATCAACACAAACACGTCCTTGACACTATTGTTTGCTTCTATCCATTGCATTACACTACGTAAAATCGTTGAGTTTGTAGCCCCATTACATGCTATATTAATAGGGATACGATTCATTTTTTCTGCTAATTTATTACCGAAACTATTATTTCTATTGAATTCGCTATCTAAATTTTTCCCATCGATTTCAGCGCCGGCGGCATGACTGCAACCTGCTACTAATAAATATCCTTTATCTATTTCTACTGGATTATAATTATAACTATACTTGTTTGCCATATATTCCACTGAACCCGCTTTTGATATGTTTGATACTTGATACACTGACTGTTTTAATGTCCGTTTCTTTTTCCGGTATTACTATATCAGTTTTGTTAGGCACATTGATTTTATAATCTTCATAGTTAGCCCAGGAACCAGTATCTTTGTATGAATAACTAAAACTAAAATTTGTAGTAGCATTCAATTCTGCTTCTTCTGCTAGCAGTTTACCGAAATCATTATCATCTCGACCGGTCTCTACTGACCAATCAGTCGGTTTCGCAAGTACTCTTGCTCTTTTGGCAGTATTACTTTGAAGCCTACTAAAATCTACTGCTAAAAATGGACCCAATCTTTCTTCTTGACCATGCTTAAATTTGTCATCTGGATTTGGTAATTGTTCAAATTTTATGTCAAAATCTGCTTCCCAATTTCCTTCATGATCTATTTTAAATTTGAATGTAGCATCTAATCCATGTGGACCGTATGTAGTACTAAATTCTCTACTATCTATATCAGGGTTAAAATATATTTCAGCAGTATATCCGCCTCTAGTTTTCCATAACATTCTAAATAAAACCCACATCTCATTTACCAATGTATTGGCATATGGATTTACATCTATTTTTATTATGTCATAATCAAACTTTTCATAATTTATTTCTCTGGTGATATTTTCATCTAGAAATTCAATCTTGTAATGTTCTTTTTCTAGCTTATCGCGTATAGGATAACTAAAAGGAACTTCCGTTTTCCCTCTCATCATGTCAAGGAAGATGTAAAAACTCTTTACTCTCATCATGACATGAGTGCCACCCATAGAAAAGTCTTTAGTAATCCAATATGTAAGATATCGTTGAAAACTTAGATTGAATCTGTGAGGATTCTGACCAGTTAAGGTCTCTGGTCCTTGAGCGAACCCTACACCAGCACCTATATTGTTGATGTTATTATCTCTCATTCTCCATAGAAAAGATATAGTGTCAGCAAAATCCTGAAACTTTTCTGTTGGGAATCCTATGATCCAGTTAGTAGCACACCATATTCCTACTTTTTTACAGTCAATAAAATTTTGTTCCATTTCTTGAATGGTTACGCCTTTATGCATTGCGTCTAGTACTTGTTGACTTCCTGATTCTACCCCGAAGTTAAACATTAGGCATCCGCCGTCTGCTAAATCTTTTAAATAGTCATAATCCATTCGACCATCGCAACGAGCATAGCCAGTCCATTGAACTTTTAAATTCTTTTCTTTTAGTGCTAAAGCAAAAGCACGTAATTCTTTTAAATTTCCATTAATTAAGCTATCAATAAACCAAATTATATCTGTGCCTTTATTATAATAAAGCCATTCAACTTCTGAAATTAAATCAACTGCTTGGCGTTGTCTATATTTCCAAAAATGAGTTTCTTCACAAAAACTACACTTAGCGGTACAGCCACGACTAATTTCACTGTTTATGCCATTTGGTAAGTCATATAAATTAAAGTCTATACTTTCATAGTCGGGCATAGGCAATCCATTAATATTAATACGCTCAGACTCTGGCTGTTTTAATATTCTCGGATATTCTACTTGCTGTTGTTCTTCGATCTCATCTAATAAAACAAGTAGATTGGCTTCTCCTTCTCCTACTACTACATAGTCATATTCTGGTATAATTTCAAACCAACTTTTGTGAACATGAGGTCCTCCTACAGCTATTTTAATGTGTGGTGCCCTTCTTTTAATTTCTTTTATCATCCACTTTGATGGTTCTTCGCTAGTATAATATAAGCTGAAACCCACAACATGAGGATTGAATTCTAGAATCTTTTCTACCTGCTCATTTAGTAATGGCTCCATTAATGGATGTATTTCTTTATAATAATTCTCTCCCTGCCATCTCCAGGTCGTGCTTGGATCCCATAATCTAAAATTAATTTTTTTATTTACTTGCCAATCATCAGTGTATTTTCTATAGGCTAGCACATTTAAGTCAATGATCGACGTTTCGTATCCGGCACTTTTTGCTACACCACTTAGTCTAGCTAAACTAAATGGAGGCATATAAGGACTCCATTCAGGACAAATAACCAAAACTAGTTTTGTGTTTCTAGTTTTATAATTAACGTATACCGGCGTTAGATTTTTTTGAATACTTTCTTTGGCGTATGGTTTTATAGCATCCATCATTGCTTGATGGCGAGCATCAGCAACATCCTCAGGTGGTTTATCCTTGGGTTTAAGATTATCAGCCTTTAAGTGTCGTAGAGTAAAATCCATGTTATTTATTTTGAATTTTTGGTATAATTATATCGGTGCCACAATGGCAATGTTCTTTTTTACAAATAACTCTTTTAGGTCCTATGTTTGTGATATCTTGTAAAATGTGTCCTACGTAACCACCTTGACCACAACTAGCCAAACTAACAGAGCCGGCAGGATTGATGAAGATGGCATCGCCTACATTACAACTCCAGTCGGTAAAATAATTCTGTCTATTAATAATAAGATCAGTACTATTTACATGAGTAGTATGACCATCGTCGTATTTCACATAACTGATGCAATTATTAACTTTATAAGGTTTATCTACAGTTTGTTTATAATCAGTTGTGTGTGTTTCTAAAAATTTTATTTTTTCTGGATCTTTGTAAATCCATGGCCCGGCGTTAACTGTCATCTCATCAAACAAAGGAGTCCATTCAATAAAATAATTCGGCATAACTTTTTTCAAATGCTCTCCGAATTCTACTACTTCCCAAAATTTTTCTTCGTGCATCAACATCTTTGTAGCAAGATAATTAACTTTGTCGCATAAGAAGATGCTATTTTTTTCATATGTTTCTTTTTTTGAGAATTCTATGTGAAAGCTAGCAACGATATCATCAAATAAGTGAACGTGTTTTTTCCACCAATTTAAAGGACGACTTAAATTTGTGTTTACTGCTATAGTACAGTTTGGAATTTCTTTTCTTAGATACTCGCAGATAGGAATAAAATTTTCCCACGCAGTAGGTTCTCCGCCACTAAAAAAGAATTTAAAGTTTTCATAATTTTCTTTTTTGTATGCGTCTATAATAGAATCTAAGTTATAAAGATAGGTACTTAAATTTCCATTATTTTCTTCTGTGCCACTCCAATTACCCGGATTACAGTAACTACATTTAAAATTACAGTAATTATTAACTTGCCATGTGACTGACAAATATTTTTGTTTGGCAAAAATTTCTATTACTTTAGAGCCCATTCGTACACCTCTTTAAGTTCAGGAATCACATCCAATATTTTTTCATTTCGGGTGTTATCAATTTCATTATTAGCTTTAATGAACTCTAAAATACCGTCTTTGTTTTCATTTCCATTTTTAAGTGTGTAGATGATCAATTTGAATCCATTAACAATATGCTGATTGTGTGCATATCTTTTAACTGATAATCGCAATCTATCGATCAACTTATCTTTAACGTGTTCTGGCAAAACCATTATATTGGCATACCATGGATGCGATAGTAAATTAAATCGCAATCCTGAATCCCAGTTTGTGTTGTCAATATCAAATAGCTTTTCATCTACTAGATAATCAAAGAAATCCGCAAACGAAAAGATATTCCATATTGATATAGTCGGAGTAACTTGAAAAACTGCATGCGGGACTTCTTTTTTTAATTTTTTGATATTCTTTACGATAGTATCCCACTTAGTTCCCTTTCGTATTATTTCTGCTACTTCTTCCCGACCATCCAAACTAGCATATATTTTGATATTAGGAAATTTTTTCCACAATTCAATCAAGTCTCTATCTTTGTATTTTAACACACTGAAGTTTGTAGTATATGTTAGTTCTACTTGACTAGTCAAGTTGTTTTCTATCCAATAATCTAAACACTCATAATGCTCAGGGGTAATAATTATTTCTCCGCCGGCAAAATACACTTCTACAACATCTTTTAAATATGGTTTCAATTTATTTAAAAATATTTGATCTTCGTTGTTATTTACTACAATCTTACTTACACCGAAATGCTGTTGAAGTTTTTCCACACTCTCACTTTTATTGACATACTCTTCTGCCCATAAACTACTACAGCCTGGACCACAGCTACGACATTTCATATTACATAAATTACTAAATCGTATATCCATGTATTTCATTTGAAAAGCGTCTATTGTGCCATCTGGATGCGTATTTCTGATAGTATCTAGAAATTCAAAACCTCTTCTTTTATTATGGCTCTGTCGCATAGTCCAGGTACCTAGTAATTCTAAATCATAGCAACGTTTACATTCATCACTAGGTTTATCTTCTAGCATGTTTTTACGTAATTTTTTAAAACTTTCGCTATTCATCATTTGAATAATAGATTCGTCTGATTTTATTTTAGATACTGGTTTTTCACTGTCAGCAATACAGCATGGCATAACATTTCCATTTGGCCAAGCATGAAAATGAATCCATGGCAAAATACAAAAATTTTTACTTTCTTTTAATAGGTGCTTAACATCCATTTTGTTCTCCGAACTTGTCATATTTAATTTAGCGATTTACAAAGATTATAGAATGATTCCATTTCCGGAAATACAGAAACTAAATTTGTATTTCTTCTCTTATCCAACTCTGTGAACCAATTATAAAAATCTTTTCGACCCTCTAATAATTTTTCTTCGGTATACACAGTTTCACTCATGTAATCAACAACTCTTTTAAATTTTTCATATTCAATTGAAGAAAATTTATCACTAGATTCGTTGTCGGTATTTTCTTCCATAAATTTTAATGCTTCGATCATAAATGGCATAAACTCTTCTTTAGGTAAGATGTTCATGTCATATTGTAATGGATCACGTAAGTAAGGAGTATCAAACCTAATAATATGGTTATATTTTTCTTGCCATGGATACATTGATCGTAATTCTAATATTTTTTCTAATAAAGTTTTAAACGTTGTTACAGATAAAATGTTGAAAGTAATCATAAAGAGCACAGGTGACATAGTTGATTTCAAATAAGAGTGTAAGTTGTTTTCCCATAATTCGAGATTTAATCCTGATCTTATATACTCCGCTCTATTTCCCCATGTGTCAATACTTGTGTATAACTTGAATTGTTTTATTTTTTTATTGTCTATCAAATGCTTGACTTTTTTACCCAACCGGTCAATCAATAATGGTTTAGTGCCTAAATTTGAGTTTATATTTAATTCTAGCCACGGCATAGGATCTTGTTCTATACTATCCAATAGAGTCCAGGTACTCTTATGTAATGTGGGTTCACCGCCGGTCACCCGCATAATATTTAAAGATTTTCTTAATTCAGGCCACCACTTCCAGAATGCGTCCACATAAGGATTCTCTTCTTCACGTTGATATAGTTTCATCCAATCAACATCACATCTATGATTTTTTACTGTTTTTACAGGTCCGTGAGTTTCTATTTCTTTATAAAAGGATGTAGAATATTTAGGATGGCAATATCCGCATTTGAAGTTACATTCGTTACCAAAATTAATTTCTATATACTCTGGATTTATATTTTGGTTCCATGAACCCAAAGTAGTTTGTTCATATCGTTCTTCGGTAAAGATTGAGGCATTGCGTATGTGTCTATCGCTTATGTATTCCGGCCCCATACTTTCTATGTTCCAGCAATACTTACAACCATCGGGTTTTTGCCCTTGTAACATTGCTTTACGTTCTAATTTTTTAAAATTAGTGTTATGTAGGGCTGAAGGATTGTTTTCTAGTTCGGATAATGGAATTGAGTGCGGCTGGGGGTGATAGCAGCTATGAGTTTCTCCGCTTTGTAAGTACATAGTAACATGATGCCACTTAGCTAAACAAAATGTAGGTCCTATTTCATTTTCTATTTTGATTTTTATCGTTTTAATTCTACTTTGTTCGTTAGTCATTACCAGCCTTCAATTTTACGAATAACATCCATCTCAGTCACTAATGGTCCTAGATTGTACTTATCTGAATTGTAGTGTCGTTTAAAGAATTTGCTTTGTTCCGGGCTCAATGTACATATAGGAAGTCCTAATTTGTTGGCTAGTTGTGAACCTACGTCTTCTGCTGCTTTTACTGAATCTTTACCTTCACAATATTCATTCCATAATTCAGGATAATTATCGAACCACTGAACGTTTGTGTGTTCCCAATCAGTCAACATAGTCATAAAGGTGCCTAGTCTTGCCCCATATATTGCCCAATAACCATTCTCAACATCACTGCCTACGTTGTGCCATATAGTTAAATTATTTAAATTTCGATTCGCTACTCTTTCTTTGAACTCGTCTATGTTTGGTTTAGAACCTTTGTCTAACACCATTTTTACTCCTTCACGAAATCCAGCACGCCATGCTTGAAATGGCGTGTAGTTTGGATAGGTAGTAGAATAACAATCATACATAGCCCAATATAAATTATCACGGCTATCTAAACAAAAATCAGCTATTCTAGTTATATCTCCTTCATCTTGCGCTTCATGTGTTTTCATGGTGGCAACATAAGTTTTAGTCCAACTGCTCATTCCACCATTACCATAACGTAGACCGTTGATAGCATTTACGGCTTTCCATCTAAATTGCGCTTTATGATACTTTTCATCCTTGTCAGTAAAATCTAACTGTAAATTGAAAAAAGATTCGTCCGGCATGTTATCACCGTCAATAAGAATAAATCTTTCAGTGTCGCTAGCTTCGCCTGCTGCTTTATGTGCGGCGTCACTTCCTTTCACCCCGTCTACTCTTTTTGCCCACGGAACCATGTTTTTAATTTTGAGCCAAAATTTTTCTTTCTGTGGTTCATCGTAGCTCAAATAAATGCAATCTAAATCTGCGATATCAACAATAGTTTCATAATTCATGATTCGTTAATTTCCATTTTTGCTTTTTTTTGTATTTGGTACTAACAATGATATTGATATCTTCGCTAGCACACTCGACACCTTCTTTACTATTAGGTTTATATTTTGATATAATAATACCTGGTACCAGGGTTGTCAACCTACCATCGACCACTCTGAGATCAGGTCGGGCGGCTGCAAAAGTATCTTTATCTACAAGGATAAAATTTCCTTCGGGTTTTTCGCAGGTATAAAAAAGAATTCTACCAGTATCATCGTAATAAACGCGAAACTCTATTTCTTCTTTTTCAATTTGTTGAATTACAAGATGCTCTACACCATCTATTTCTACAATTTTTACAAGCTCACCCATAAACCTTATCCAATTCTTCACAAAAAGATTTTACATGATAGTGTAACGGATATCTCTGTGCTACGGTGTTAATCCGTAAACAATTAGGTAACAATTCATAAACCATTTCTTTAGTCCAATCTTCTGTCAGTAGACCATTAATCATTTGTTTCATGTGTACCATACTCATATGTTCGAATTCCGGTAACGTAGTTTTTTCTGGTCCTATTATATGACAGGCTAGCGCATATACCCAGTCTGTAGTTGCTTCTTCATCTTTTTTACACTGAAGAATATCTCTATAGCTATCCCAATTTTCAAAAATGTTTTTAACTAGATTAAAAAAATTTTGAGCTAACGTTGATTTTTTAAAGTAAGTAATCGCATTGAAACAATCAGGAAGCTTATTGTTATCTATTAGTTGTCTATAATATCTTACGTTGTTCACTTCTTGTTTATAGTTTCTGATAGTCGTGCTAACCACTACATCTCTATGTTTTAAAATATCCCACCAATAATCAATAGAATCGGGCAGATACATATCTGCTTCTAACTTTATAGTATAGTCATAAGGACTTGCTTCATATACTTGCCAGTCGTTTATCAATTTCCATTTACTGCGTGGTGCTAAATCGCCATGTGGCAATTTGATTACATTATTAAAGTGAGGACTATATTCAATATCATTTGTTATTAACGATATATCAGTATTAGGCATTACCTTACGTATGCTTTTAGCCAATGTCTCCGCACATCTTATGTAATTTATTTTAGTTGTGTTTTGTGCTAAAACAACTATACCTTTATTCATTAACTAGCTCCAAAAATATATCTTTATTGATCACATGAAAATCTAAATCTTTGATAACTAGATATTCTTTTTTAATTTTATTACGCACCCATTTATCGTAAATCAAGGTATATTCGGTATTATATAAATTATTATTATTAGGATAAACATAAGTGTTTAATCCTATGTGTGTCAAATTCCATGGAATAATATCACTGTGTTTATATGAATGTCCATTAACAATCTTCAAGGCTATAGTCAGACCATAATCATTTCTAAAAGTATCCGGATCTAATTTATATAAGTTTGCATAATGGTTATAATTTTCTTGAACCATTTTTAAGCATTCAAATATTTGTTTTACTCTGTCGGTTTTTTTAAACGCCACTACAGTAGCCCAAAGTGTAGACAATGACATTTGATTATTATCAAAATATTCTTTCTTACCATGTTCAGTCATAATGTATGAAATGTTTTCATGACATATAAAGTCATCCATAATTTCAAATGTTTTCAATAACTTATTGCTGTTTATTACATAGTCTACATCTAATAGCAAAGTTTCATCGTATGGACTCAAATCATATGCTTGATATCTACCTTTGTTGATCCAAACTCTACCGTGAATTTGATTTTTTGTGTTGGCCTTTATAGTAATTATTTTATCAAATTTGTATCCAGTCGATGAAGATAATGATTTCTTATCTGTAACTAATGTTACCGGTAAATTTAAAAAATGATTTACACGTTTGGCAGTAAATTCTGCCATTTTAAAATAATTATACTCAGACGAATTAAACGCAAACAGAATTACACCGCGTGTCATCGTTTACTCTCTAAGATTTTCCATTCGTTATACCACTCTTCCATAGTATTATGATATTGCTTAGTCAAAACTTCAAGCAATTTTTTTCTGTCTACTTTTACTGGATTCTTAAAGGTGTCTATTAACACCAATTCTTTATTTTTACTAGATTGTAGGAAAGTAATTGTTGGTAAATCTGCCTTCCATAATCCATTTTGGTCGGCAACCAGTAACAAAGATTCGTATTTGTCTTTTAAATATTCTTTGGCTGTGTTGTGACTAAATCTTGCTTTTGCTTCGTTAATTAATAACTGAACGTCCATACTAAACCTCACTGAGTATTTAGATGGATAAAGCGAGAATAAAAAATTAAGCCGTAGTATTACTACCTGCTAAAGTAATGGTTCCCCAAGTATTAGCTATATAAGTTGTTGATGGCGGTACAACGGTACACGTACATGTAGATCCGCTACCTACAGTACCGTTTCCGCTAAGTTTATCAAACAAACAATGTACTGTTACTATAGAGCCATTGTCAGAATTTGAACCCTGTGTTCCGTTTGTTCTTGCTAAATATTGAATCTGCACTGTAGTGGTATACGGAGATACTCCCGAATTTTGATCAAAAATTGTAGTGTTGCCGGTCGCTAGTCCAAAATATCCATTATTAGTGCCTATACTTTCTACTGTACCACTTCCGCCTATTTTAGTAACACCGTTAAATGCCGTGCCAGCAATGGTTCTTGATCCCGAACTCTGCCCACTTATAACTACTGTTCCTGTAGCTGTCGCAAGAGTATTGAATGCTGAATTTATACCTGCTGTCACGTTAGGATG
>JACCDO011317734.1_pt1 | contig 30187 bp, 27 predicted proteins | sample 7446101 | NCBI WGS metagenome assembly JACCDO01 (sample SAMN15323440, study PRJNA562643) | freshwater metagenome | isolation source: river surface water | place: USA:Blue River Watershed | collected 2017-08-16
AAGCTCGTTAATGAGTTCCAATACGCGTGGGAGGTCTGATTTCTGTCCTTCTCTTAGGGAATACATGAGTTTTTGAGGTTGGAGAGTTGATTATTTGCTAACTATGCCCCTAATTTATATAAAATCATATACCAAGATGTTTATAGCCATTGATGCGGGCAATTCCAATGTAGTTTTTGCACTCTATGATTCCAAGCGAGGAAAGTGGACCAATCAGTTTCGATTGGAAACTAAAGCTCCCCAGCTGGTTTCCCAGTTGAGCAAAAAGGTGCCGTTGTATTTTTTGGAACATGGAATCACTACTGATCAAATTAATGCCATTGGATTCAGTTCAGTGGTTCCAGAAATCAATGAAATGCTTGAACAATTTTGTGAAGGCTTTTTTGGCAAGCTTCCCTATCGAATTCAAGCCACGAGCTACGCCAACCTACCTGTTCGTACACACCGCCCCAATGAAATGGGTACGGACTTGATGTGCAATGTGATGGCGGCTTACACGCGAGTGTCAGGCCCGGTCATTGTGGTTGATTTTGGCACGGCACTAACCTTTACCACGGTTAGCCAAGAGGGTGAAGTGTTGGGGGTAAGCATCGTTCCCGGACTCCAAACGGCCATCAAGGCACTTTTTATGAATACCTCCAAATTGCCGGAAGTGGAACTGAAGTTACCTGAATCCGTTCTCGGAAAAAATACGGTTCATGCCATACAGGCGGGAGTGTTGCATGGGTATACTGGGTTAATCAAAGGCATGTTGGAAGCGATTCGATTGGAAACAGGGCTAACATTCACCGTATTCGCCACGGGAGGACTGTCCTCCATTCTCACCAATTTGGAAGGGGTATTTGATGCCGTAGACCGCAACTTGACCCTAGATGGCTTGCGATTGATTACCGAGGCGAATTCTTGATTTATCGGTTGACTTCAAAGCTCACATCCCAGGTGTCCGTCACCCGTACATTTTCGTTAAATTCGGGATGCAAGGGATTGATGAGCAAGTTGTGTTCCTGGGAATAGTTGGCCAAAGGAATGCGGCAGGAAGGAACTTTTAGATAGGGAGAAAGTTCCCGTTTGGCCCAGATGGAACCCAATTCTTGGGTTGTTCTAGGAAAGGGTCGATTTTTCCAGCCTAAGGGAAGGGCAGTTACTTCCAATTCAGGAATTGGGCCTAGTACGTCCAAGCCTACCAGTTTCCAAGAGCTTTCGGTGACCACTGGGCCTTTGATGGACAAAAATTCCAGAAAATTCAAGGAGCTTACTGAGCAAGCATAGATAAGAGGGGTGCCGTTGATGTTCCAGCGACCAGGCCCCATTCCGAAGCCTAGGGGATCTCGTCCTGGAAGATTTTCGATCAATCGGAAGTAGCGCATCAGCTCACATTCCCCCAAGAAAGTGACTCCAATGCTTGGTCTACTTGGGTAATCTGGTACGGATTCTTGAGTAGGTCTATGGGCTTTTGCTGTCCTAGGGCTTCATTTGGGAGCTGTAGCCATTCGGAAAGCAGCTGCTCCGAGCCGAAGATTCGAATGCCTTTGGATAGCACTAGATCAATCTCCAGGAGGCTTTTGGATATCCCTTTGCTGAGCTTGCGGTCTTCCTTTTTCCAACGGAATAGCGTACTGGGATCCACCTCGAGGAGCTCAGCAATCTCCGCAGAATTAAAATCCAGGTAGTCAAAAATCAGGCTAGTCTCGTGAAAATCTAGGGTAGCTTCGCCATAATTCGCTTGGCTTTCAGCGACGATTGCGGGGGTCTCTGAAAAAAAGTGGTAGGCCTTGGGAGGAATCTCAATGCTCTCCGTACGTTGCTCATCCCATCGAATTTTCCAAACTGCAGCCATGGTTTTTCTTTATTTTCAGGAAGTTACAAAAATTATCTTATTTGCAATAGTCTTTACTCCTTTTTGCAATAATTATTTTTTCAAGATATCCTGAACGATTGCTGCTGCGTGGGATATGCTGTTTTCGATAAAAAATTCGCGGGTATTCATGCCTCCACAGACTACTCCTGCCAAATATACTCCAGGTACATTGGACTCTTGGTTGGTCTGGTCGTAGCAGGGTTGGCGTTTCTTATCCAAACTAAGTTGCACACCAAGCTGGTCTAAAAGGCTAAAATTAGGCTTGTACCCAGTCAAGGCAAGTACCCAGTCGTTTGGAATTCTAACTTCTCCTTCTGGAGTTGCTAGACGAACTTCAGTGGGAAGGATTTGAATTACTTTGGAGTTTTTGATTGCTTGGATGGATCCCTCCTTGATGCGGTTTAGGATATCGGGTCGCACCCAGTACTTCACATTTTCATCTACTTCTTCCCCGAGCAGTGCCATACTCACGTGGGCACCTTTGCGCCAGCACTCTAGGGCGGCATCTACGGCAGAGTTGGCTCCGCCAACCACCAAGACTTTTTGACCTACAAATGGCCAAGGTTCCTTGTAGTAGTGCAGGACTTTGGGCAGTTCCTCCCCAGGAACATGCATCAAGTTGGGCAGGTCATAAAAGCCCGTTGCTAAGACAATTTTTCGGCTAGAATAGGATCCTTTGGAAGTTTGAACAAAGAAAAGCTCACCTTCTTTTTTTAGGGTAGTGACGGTTTCGTACAGATTGACCTTTAACTGGAAAAGCTGGTAAATTCGGCGGTAATAGTCCAAGGCTTCAGTTCGTGTGGGTTTTGCTCCTGCAGACATAAAGGGGATGCCCGCGAGTTCCAACCGCTCTGCTGTGGAAAAAAAGGTCATGTTGACCGGATAGTTGTAAATGGAATTGCAGAGGGCGCCTTTCTCAAGTATCAGGTAGTTTAGGCCTGCTTTCTTGGCTTCAATGCCACAGGCGAGACCGATGGGACCAGCCCCAAGAATCAACAGGTCGTAGTGGGAATCAGCGAGTGGGTGGTCCATGGTAGGATTTTGTAGTTGTTCCTCAAATTTAGTTCAAAACCCTTCAATATGGATGCTGATTTTTGGAGAAGCTGCAAAAAACGAAGCCTCGGGATTTTTAAGTTTCTTTCCCTATTTTTCAGCTTTACTCGATGGCCATGAAACCAACTTTGATTGTTCTTACTGGCGCTGCCTCTGGAATTGGTAAGCAGCTAGTGCACACGTTTTTGGAGCGCAAAATTCCGTTAATTCTGGTGGATCTGGATGCGGAGAAACTTGAAAATCTTTCTCATGGTAGCGAAGCGGTAAGCTGGGTGGATGGGGATGTTGCTCAGGAGGCCACTTGGTTTCGGGTAGTGGAAATTGCCAAGAAGTTGGGTTTTCCAATTTCCCATTTGATCAATTGCGCAGGTGTGATTCGCCCTGGATTTTTGGAGGACTACGCATTGGGAGATATTGACTTCCACTTGGATTGCAATGCCAAGGGGAGTATTTTGGGAACCACGGTAGTGGGTAGGGTGATGAAGGAACAAGGTTTTGGGCATATTTTAAATATTTCTTCTTTGGCAGGGTTGGCGCCCGTGTCGGGATTGAGTTTGTATGCGGCCTCCAAATTTGCAGTGCGGGGATTTTCCTTGTCCGTAGCAGCGGAGTTGAAGCGCTATGGGGTGTTGGTAAGTGTGATTTGTCCTGATTTGGTCAATACGCCGATGTTGGACTTGCAGTTGGGCTATCCAGAAGAAGCCAAGTTGACCTTCAGTGGCCCCAAAAAAGTGCTGGAACCTAAGGAAGTAGTGGATGTGATCCTGGGAGTGATGGAGCATCCCCGTGTGCTGGTCTGTATTCCAGAATCCAGAGGGCTACTTGCCAAGATTGCCGGAACCTGGCCTTGGATTGGGGAACTTTTTAGAAAATCCCTGGAAAAAAAGGGAGAAAGAGCGATTCAAAGTCGGGTGAATTAGTGCCAAAAAAAGTCTAATTTTTTCTAAAAATGGTAGCGTAATTTGTTTGGCTGACTTTGCATTTTTTAACCTAAACTCCCTAGCAAATCATTTTTTTTGGGAGATCCTCCCGCTTTAGTTTGATTTTAGAAAAAAAATGTTTCTGCTTAACAAACCTTAATCTGATTTTTAGCCCCATTTTGAACGATTTGAGGGCTTTATCCACTTTTTTATAATCCTAAAGCCTAAAAAATTTCAGTCAAAAATTTCTTGCATTTTTTACTAAAAACTATTGCTGAGACGTAAACTTTTGGCTAGTTTTGAAACAAAGTGGGAAAAAGTGGGGGAAAGTGGTAAATTTTAATACTTCTTTGCTTATTTTTGCTTACTTCAAATTTTACCAAATAGGAGTCAATCAACCATGTTCAACAGTCAATACGATAGCAAGCTAGATCCCAAAGGTCGTTTGGCATTGCCCGCCAAGATTAAGGCGGCAATTCCTCAGGCCAATGGCATGACGCTTATGCTCCGCATGGCTGAAGATAAGTGCTTGGCGCTCTATCCCATGGTAGAATACAAAAAGCTAGAGAGTCAAATCAAATCCCTGAACATCAACAATGCAGAACAGCGCATGTTGCAACGCTCTTTTTTCAATTCCATCGTCGAGGTGGAGCTGGATAATGCAGGGAGATTGTTGATTCCGAAGCTGTACCAAACCTATGCCAGCCTGGAGAAGGATGTAGTAGTAGTTGGCATGGGGACTCGAATTGAACTCTGGAATCCTGAACAGTACCTAAAGAACATTATTGTGGATACGGCGGACTTGTCTAGCCTCATGGAAAAGTACCTCTCCTAAGCGCTATGTCAACCCCGGCTTACCATATCCCAGTGATGCTTGACCCATGCATTGAAGGTTTGGCTATTCTCCCCAATGGAGTCTATGTCGATGTGACCTTTGGTGGAGGAGGTCATGCTAAGGCTATTTTGGCTCGTTTGGAAGGAGGACAGCTCTTCGGTTTTGATCAAGACAGTGATGCTTTGGCCAATGCCCCTCAAGATCCTCGTTTCACTTTTGTGCAGGCCAACTTCAGGGATATCAAACGATACCTGCGCTTGCATGGAATCAAACAGGTAGATGGAATACTAGCAGACTTAGGTATTTCATCCCATCAAATAGACGCTCCAGAAAGAGGGTTTTCAACTCGTTTTCAGGGAGATCTGGACATGCGGATGAATCAGTCGGCGGAACTCAGTGCCAAAGAGTTGCTTGCAACTGCGGATGAGGGAAGGCTGCACAAGATCCTAGGGATGTACGGGGAGATCAAGAATGCTAAGACCCTTGCTCAAGCTATTGTGGCGGAGCGTTCGGTCAAGCCTTTCACAACCACCGAAGGGTTTACGGCTTTTTTAAAGCGATTTGCCCCTCGAGGAAAAGAATTTAAATACTATGCTCAGGTTTTTCAAGCCTTGAGAATAGAAGTTAACGACGAAATGGGGGCTTTGGAAGAACTACTGCTCAGCGCAGTGGAGCTCCTGAAGCCTGAAGGTCGTCTGGTAGTGATGAGCTACCACAGCTTAGAGGATCGCTTGGTCAAAAGTTTAATGACCAAGGGGAAGTTTCAAGGAGAGGTGGACAAGGATTTCTACGGAAATCTCCTTCGTCCACTTGAGCCAGTTAGCCGAGGCGCGATTACTGCTTCGGAGGATGAGGTAGCCCTGAATTCTAGAGCTAGAAGTGCCAAATTAAGAATTGCCAAAAAAGTAGGAAAATGAGTCAGAACACCTTCAAGAAAAAACTGAAAGAAGGGAGCAGTCCAAAGGGCCGCTCAGGAAAGACGATTTTCTCTTGGATGGAAGAAAAGCTAGATGTCAAAAAAATCCTGGGTGAGGGTGTGCCTGTTCAGCTGGTTCCTCCCGTGGGCTTTGTGGCACTACTGGCCTTGATCTATATCTACAGCAACCTCCGTGCAGAAAATAAAATTCGAGAAATCGACAAAGCCAAGCAAGAAGTGGCAGACATGCGTGCGGATGTGACTACACTCGAGGCAGACTACATGAAAAGTAGCATGCAGTCTGAAGTGTCCAAACGTGTGGCTGCCTTTGAACTTTATGAATTGAATCAACCTCCAGTAAAATTAGAACTTCCTAAAAAGTGAACATCAAACGCTCCATAGTAATCCGAGTTCGGGTGATCTTCCTCCTGGTGGCTTTGGCGGCATGCGCCATCCCCTACAAGGTGGCTGTAGTTCAGTTGGTGGAGGGTGAGAAGTGGAAAGCCAAGGCGGAGCAAGTTAATTTTCAATACCGAGAAGTTCCTGCTACGAGAGGCAACATCTATGCCGCCGATGGGAGTTTGTTGGCGACAAGCCTACCGTTTTACCAAGTAGCCATCGACCCGACCGTTGTGGATGAGACGATTTATAAGTCTGGTCTGGATGTTTTGGCTGAGCAGTTGGCCAATTTTTATAAGGACAAGAGTGCTACTGCCTACAAGCGGATGATCCATGATGCCCGTACTAAGAAAAAGCAGTATTTAATGATCAACCGGAAGCAGATCAATTACCAAGAGATGCAAACCATGCGAACTTGGCCAATTTTTAAAGAGGGCCGTATCGATGGGGGAGTGATTTTTGAAAAGATCGATCGACGCTACCAGCCGTTCACCTCTTTGGCAAGTCGAACTTTGGGAACCTTAAATCAAGATGGTGTCGGTTCGGGAATTGAATACAGTTTCAATTCTCAGCTCAAAGGGCAAAGTGGAAAGGCATTATTTCAGCGGCTATCCGGCGGAGTATGGAAGCCGCTTTTTGATGAAGAAGACGTCAAGCCACTTGATGGATACGACATTCAAACTACCCTAGATGTAAACATCCAAGATGTGGCCGAAACTGCTTTGCGGGACCAGCTTAAGGTGACTATGGGGGAGTTTGGTTCAGTAATCGTGATGGAAGTGGCAACAGGGCATGTAAAGGCAATCTCCAATCTGCAAAAGAATGCTGCTGGAACTGGCTATGTAGAGAGCTACAATTATGCAGTAGGCGATATGGGCAGTGTTGAACCAGGCTCTACCTTCAAATTGGTATCGATGCTCGCTTTGCTTGAGGAAAATAAAGTAAGCCCTAACGACCTGATTGAAACGGGTAATGGTGTGCACTACTTCTATCGTCAGCCAATGTACGATGCCAAAAATGGTGGCTATGGAACCATCACCATCCGTCAGGCATTTGAAAAATCTTCCAATGTGGCCATCTCCAAGTTGGTTGACATGCATTTTGGTTCTAGCCCATCCAAGTTTTTAGGTTACCTAGATAAGGTGGGATTGGCGCAACCCTTGAATCTCCAGCTGATGGGGGAAGGGAAGCCTTTCTTTAAAAAACCTGGCACTAAAACCTGGTACGGCACTTCACTCCCATGGATCTCAATTGGCTACGAATCCAAGTTGAATCCCATTCATACGCTAGCCTTATACAATGCAGTAGCTAATGGAGGGAAAATGGTTAAACCCCTCTTCGTAAAGTCGGTAAGCAATGGTGCTCAAGTAATTCAGACCTTCGAAACACAAGTGATCCGGGAATCCATTGCTTCGCCCAAAACTATTGCCCAGCTCCAAGAACTACTCCTTGGGGTAGTGGAGAATGGAACCGCAAAAAATATTAAAAACCCAAATTACAAAGTTGCAGGTAAGACTGGGACTGCTCAAAAAATCATCAACGGGAGTTACCAGGAAATCTACTACACCAGTTTTGCAGGCTACTTTCCTGCTGACCGCCCCAAGTACAGCATGATTGTGGTGATCGACAGTCCCAAAGGTGCAGCAACCTATGGGGGGGATGTTTCAGCACCTGTATTTAAGGCGATTGCGGACAAGATCTTCGCAACGGATCTGGAATTGAATGTAGTCAACCAATCCAAAATTTTACCCAAAGCAACTAGTGCGAAATTCCCTTATGTGGCTGCAGGAATGGGAGAGGAACTTCAGAGCATCTTTGATTACCTCAAGTTACCACTCAAATCTCCTGCGCAGGAGGATTGGATTACCGCTTCTACAGGAACGACTGGCCAGATTCAGCTGCAATTGGTGGAAACTGAAAGTGCCGTGGTACCCAACGTTGCGGGCATGTCTCTTCGCGATGCCTTGTATATTCTAGAAAATAAAGGCCTGAAAGTGAATTTTAATGGGAAAGGAAAAGTCTTGACTCAATCCATTGCTCCAGGAACCCGCTTGACCCCAGACACCACCATAGATCTTGTACTTGGATAAATGAACGTGCTCAAAGACATATTGTACAGAGTTTCGCTGACCGCTACCTATGGTGACATGGAGAGAAAGGTGAGTGATGTGTTCTTTGATAGCCGAAAGGTCATCGAAAATGCTGCTTTTGTAGCCGTTAAAGGCACCCAAGTGGATGGACATGACTTTATCTCACTTGCTTTGGAAAAAGGAGCAACGACCATTATCTGTGAAGAGCTTCCAGCGTTTCTAGCCGAGGGAATTACCTACATCCAAGTGGTGGATTCCGCCAAGGCACTAGGAATTATTGCAGCTAATTTTTATGGCAATCCTTCTGAAAAATTAAGGGTGGTAGCTGTTACAGGCACCAATGGCAAGACCACGACGGTGACCTTATTGCACCAGTTGTTTGTCCGAATGGGCTACAGCACCGGCCTGCTTTCAACTGTTGAAAATAAAATCAATGATATCATCCTTCCTGCTACCCATACCACACCAGATGCGGTAAGTGTTCAGGCCTTGCTTCGCAAAATGGTCGATGCTGGATGTACCCATTGCTTTATGGAAGCTAGTTCCCATGCGATTGTTCAAGAACGAATTGCAGGTTTAAAGCTGACAGGAGCGGTATTTACCAATATTACTCACGACCACTTAGACTATCATGGTACCTTCGAGGAGTACATCAAAGCCAAGAAAAAACTATTTGATGAGCTGCCTAAGGATGCCTTTGCACTGGTAAATGGAGACGACAAGCATGGATCGGTGATGGTTCAAAATTGCAGAAGCACCCTTCAAACATTTGGACTCAAAACACCTGCCGATTTCAAAGGAAAGATCCTTTCCAATACCATTGAAGGCTTGGAGGTAGAGGTGAATGGAAAACAGATTTGGTTCCGAATGATTGGTGCCTTCAATGCGTTGAATTTGCTTGGGGTGTTTGGCACTGCGGTCTTGTTGGGCGAAGATGAAGATGAAGTGCTAAGGGAGTTGTCGGCAATTAAAGGAGCAAAGGGAAGGTTTGACCGAATCTCCATCGGCGGCATCACTGCAATTGTAGATTACGCACATACGCCCGATGCGTTAGATAATGTGCTCAAGACCATCAATGCCATCCGTACGGGCAATGAGCAGCTCATTACAGTGGTAGGCTGTGGAGGCAATCGGGATAAGACTAAGCGTCCGACCATGGCTAAAATAGCGGTTTCAGAAAGCAGCAAGGCCATTTTTACTTCAGATAATCCAAGATTTGAGGAGCCAGGTGATATTCTCAAAGATATGCAAGCAGGTGTGGGACCTATGGATTTCAGAAAGACCTTGACCATTGAAGACCGAAGAGAGGCCATCAAAACGGCACTTATGCTGTCCCAAAAAGGAGATATCGTACTCATTGCCGGAAAAGGGCATGAAGATTACCAAGAGATTAAAGGAGTAAAGCATCATTTCGATGATGCCGAGGTCGTAACGGAAATTTTAACTCAACTTAACGGAAACTGACATGCTCTATCCTTTGTTTGACTACTTTGATCGTGTGTTGGATATCCCTGGAACAGGTGTATTTCGATACATTTCCTTCCGTGCAGGGATGGCGGCATTAGTTTCCCTCATCATCACAATTACCTTCGGTCACCACATCATCAACTGGATTCGCAATCGTCAAATTGGGGAGACGGTGCGTGATTTGGGCTTGGAAGGCCAAAACCAGAAGAAAGGCACTCCTACCATGGGTGGACTGATGATGATTGCAGCCATCTTGATCCCTACGCTACTATTTGCCAATCTCAACAATATCTACATTCAACTCTTATTGATCACAACCGTTTGGTTGGGATTGATTGGTTTCTTGGATGATTACATCAAGGTCTTTCGTAAAAACAAGGATGGCCTGAAAGGACGATTCAAAATTGTAGGCCAAATTGGAATAGGTATCATCGTAGGTGCCACACTCTATTTCCACGACGATGTCGTGATTCGGGAGTTTTCTACACCAGTATCGGTAGAAAGTGGCGTGATCGAAACTCCTGCTTTCCAGGATGTTAAAGCCTTGAAAACGACTATCCCTTTCCTTAAAAACAACGAGTTTGATTACGAATCTGTGCTCGGGTTTCTTGGAGATTCCATGATACCGGTTCTTTACATTTTTGTAGCCATTTTCATCATTACAGCGGTTTCGAATGGGGCCAACATTACCGATGGAATTGATGGTCTAGCTGCAGGTACTTCTGCCATCATTGGATTGGCGATTGCCATTTTTGCCTATTTGAGCGGTAACGCCATTTTTTCCCAATACCTCAACATCATGTACATCCCCAACTCTGGGGAGCTGGTGATCTTTACGGCAGCCTTTATTGGTGCCTGTGTTGGTTTTCTTTGGTACAACTCCTACCCAGCCCAGGTTTTTATGGGTGATACTGGTTCCTTGATGCTAGGAGGAGTGATTGCAGTATTGGCCTTGACCCTTCGAAAAGAACTGCTTATACCAGTAATGTGTGGGATATTCTTGGTGGAAAATCTGAGTGTAATGATACAGGTAGCCTACTTCAAATACACGAAAAAAAAATATGGAGAAGGGCGGCGGGTATTTCTAATGTCCCCACTTCACCACCATTACCAGAAAAAAGGAATTCACGAATCCAAAATCGTTACCCGTTTTTGGATTGTGGGGATACTTCTTGCAGTAATCACATTAGCCACCCTTAAACTAAGGTAACCTTCATGAAGCGGTTAGTCGTCCTCGGAGCTGGAGAAAGTGGGTTGGGAGCAGCATTGCTAGCCAAGAAGGAAGGCTATGCTGTTTTCGTATCCGATGGAGGCAACATTGGGGAGGCACGTAAAGTGCAGCTACAGACTGCAGGAATTGAATTTGAAGAAGGACAGCACAACGAGACTCGGATTTTAGCTGCTGACTTGATCATCAAAAGTCCAGGTATTCCAAGTACCGTTGCGGTGGTGCAACAAGCCATGCAAAAGGGAATTGCCGTCGTAGACGAACTCGAATTTGCGAGCCGGTACAGCAAAGGAAAGGTGATTGCGATTACCGGAACGAATGGTAAAACGACCACTACCTTATTGACTTACCACCTCCTGAAGGAAGCGGGATGGGATGTAGGGCTAGCTGGAAATGTAGGCAAGAGCTGGGCTAGCCAATTACTCGAAGGAGATCATGCCTGGTGGGTGATTGAGATTTCCAGTTTTCAAATCGACGGACTCGTAAGTTTGAAGCCACATATCGCGCTCCTGACAAATATTACTCCAGATCATTTGGATCGCTACCACTACCAGATGGAGCGGTACATCGATTCCAAGATGGCCCTGTTCAAAAATATGGACCAGTCAGATGCGGCTATTCTGAACTTGGAAGATCCTTTTTCGAGGACGGGTATTGATCGTGCACCAGTTCAGGCTACGATCTATAAAATTTCATTAGACCAAAACCCGAGTCAAGGGGGATATCGTAGGGGCGAATCACTTGTATTTGAAGTAGCGGGCACCACTGCGACCATCCAAGTAGCTGACTTAACCATCCAAGGCAAGCACAACCTGCTCAATGCCCTAGGTGCTGGGGTAGCTGCTCTCCTAGCTGGATTGAACGAAGCACAGCTACTTAGCGGCTATCAAACTTTCAAAAATGCGGCGCATCGGATGGAGCTCGTTCGAGTCCTTGACGGGGTTCGCTACATCAATGACAGCAAAGGCACCAATGTGGAGGCTACGTTTTATGCATTAGGCAGCTACAAAGAACCCATGATCTGGATTGCTGGTGGAGTAGATAAGGGAAATGACTATGCTGTGTTAATCCCATTGGTAGGGAATGGTCGAGTGAAAGCTTTGATCTGTTTGGGCAAAGACAATGAAAAATTAAAATCTGCCTTTGCATCGCATATTGATCAAATACGAGAAACGCAAGACATACGACAGGCAGTAGCTTGGGCGCAGGATCTGGCCGAAAACCAGGAAGTAGTGCTTTTGTCTCCTGCTTGCGCCAGTTTTGACCTATTTAAGAATTACGAAGATCGAGGAGATCAATTTAAAGCAGCCGTGGCCGCATTACTTCAAAAACAAAGCGCATGAATCAGCTAAAGGCATGGATAGATGAGCAATTCAAGGGTGACCCAATCATTTGGGCCATCGTGATTTTGCTATCTATGTTTAGCATTCTGGTGGTGTATTCTGCAACAGGCACTTTGGTGTATGCAGCAAAAGAGGTGGATACGGAGCAGTACCTTTTCAAGCATTCCAAGCTGGTGTTTGCTTCCTTGGTTGTGATGTGGCTGGCACATAAAATCCCCTACCGGAAATATGCCCTCTACGCAAGGTTATTCATGTTTTTGTCTATCCCATTGTTGGTGGTCACCTATTTGTTTGGTTCCAACATCAACGAGGCCAATCGTTGGTTGGTAATCCCAGTAATTAATCAAGCCTTCCAGCCCTCGGATTTGGCGAAGCTTTCCTTGATCGCTGCCTTAGCAGCCATGCTAGCCAAGCGACAAAATAACATCAATGACATTGCAGGAACGCTGCTTCCCATTGTCATTTCCATTGGTGTGATCACTGCTCTGATTGGTATGGCCAATATGTCCACGGCGATTTTGCTGCTGATTACTTGTTTGCTGATCATGTTTATCGGAAGAGTACCTGTGCAGCACTTGGCCTTAGTGGTGATGGTTGGAATCATTGGACTTTCGATCGCTATTCTTGCTGGGCAGCGTAAAGACACCTTCCTTTCTCGAATTGAAACCTTTATGGATTCAAAGGATGACGATAGCAAGGTACCTTTTCAAGCAGAGCAGTCTTACATCGCCATCGCAACGGGGGGCATTACGGGCAAAGGGCCAGGAAATAGCGAGCAGCGAAACACCCTTCCGCATCCCTATTCAGATTTTATCTATGCCATCATCTTGGAGGAATACGGCATGGTTGGCGGAGTATCTGTACTCTTCTTGTACCTCGCGCTGCTCTACCGAGGCATGCGCATCGTAGCCAATTCAAACAAAGCCTTTGGAGGATTATTATCCGCAGGCTTGAGCTTTGCCCTAGTCATCCAGGCCTTGGTCAATATGGCCGTAGCGGTAGGGCTTGGGCCGATTACGGGTCTTCCTCTTCCACTACTTAGTATGGGAGGTACCTCTTTAATATTTACGGGTACGGCACTTGGGATTATTTTGAGTGTCAGCCGAGGAGACCATCAGGAGGAGGCAATGGCTGCTTCTGAGGTTACTAAAAAAGGAAATCAATTACGAACTGCATAAAAGATACCCTATCAAAACTGAAGCAACATATCGAATTCTCATAAGCGGTGGAGGCACCGGCGGGCACATTTACCCAGCCCTAGCTATCGCCAATGCCTGGATGGAAAAACATCCAGACTCGGAGATTCTATTTGTGGGTGCTGAAGGCAAAATGGAGATGCAGAAAGTTCCTGAGGCGGGCTACCCGATTCAAGGGCTTCCAGTGGCTGGACTTCAACGAAAGTTGACCCTCGCCAATTTGAGTTTCCCGATTAAATTGTGGAGAAGCCTTCGCATGGCTTCTCGTATCGTCAACGAATTTCAGCCGCAAGCAGTAGTAGGTGTGGGAGGCTATGCAAGTGGGCCAGTGCTTTATGCTGCGCAGTCCAAAGGTATTCCGACTCTATTGCAGGAGCAAAATTCTTACGCTGGCTTGACCAATAAGATCTTAGCAAAGAAGGCCGCTCGAATCTGTGTGGCCTATCCAGAGATGGAGCGCTTTTTCCCCAAGGAAAAAATAAAACTTACTGGAAATCCAGTTCGAAAGGATTTGCTGGATTTGGAAGGTAAACGAGAGGTGGGGCAGCAAAAATTTGGCTTGGATACCGATCGAAAGACCATCTTGGTTTTGGGAGGATCCTTGGGAGCCCGAACGCTCAATTTAGCTATGCTCAAGCACATGGTTGGCCTGGAAAAAGAAGGCTATCAGGTCCTTTGGCAATCTGGTAAATTCTATTTCAAGGAGATGGAAGCTGCTTTGGCAACTGCAGGCTTGGCACACATTTACTTGCATGAATTTATCCGCGAGATGGACTTGGCCTATGCCGCAGCAGATGTAATCGTTTCTCGTGCGGGTGCACTATCGGTCTCTGAACTTTGCCTGGTCGGTAAGCCAGTGATCTTTATTCCATCGCCCAATGTAGCGGAAGACCATCAAACGAAAAATGCGACCGCTTGCGTGAATCAAGGAGCTGCAGTGCTTCTTCCAGACGCGCTTGCAGTAGATCAATTTAAAAATTACATCGATGAGTTGCTCCAGCAGCCAGGCAAGGCCCAGGTGCTAGCTACTGCAATCAAAAAAATGGCCATGCCGGATGCGGCAAATGCCCTAGTAACCGAACTTGAATTACTTCTAAAATGACATTTAAAGGGATACATAGCGTATTTTTTCTTGGAATCGGCGGGATAGGCATGAGTGCCTTGGCGCGTTGGTTTCAACAGGAAGGCTATGCCGTGGCGGGTTACGACAAAACCCCTTCACCCTTGACGGATGCTTTGGGAGCTGAAGGGATGCAGGTCATTTTTACCGATACCGTAGAATCGGTACCTGTTCAATTTAGATCAACTCCTGAGGAGGTGTTGGTCGTATGGACTCCGGCTATTCCAAAGGACAGCACATTACTTCATTTTTTCCAGGAAGGCTACTTGATCAAAAAAAGAGCCGAAGTATTGGGGATGATCACCAAAGACCAATACACGATTGCGGTGGCAGGTACGCATGGTAAAACCAGCACCTCTTCCCTAGTGGCGCACTTGTTGAAGTCAGCTGGGAAGCCAGTTACTGCCTTCTTGGGAGGAATTACGCAAAACTACAATAGCAACCTGATCCTTTCAGGGAAGTCTAAAGAGGCAGTAGTGGTGGTAGAAGCGGATGAGTTTGATCGTTCTTTTCTTCATTTACATCCAAACGAAGCGGTCTTGACGAGTGCAGATCCAGACCATTTGGATATTTATGGAGATGAGCAAACCATTCTAGAGGGCTTCCGTCAGTTTTTGTCTTTGGTGGATAAAAAAGGGAAGGTATACCTACAAAGTCATGCACATTACCGCTTGGGGGATCAGGGCATTGCTCTTGCCAGCTTGCGGGAGTATGGACTTCGGTCGGATGGAATTCATGCAGAAAACATTGTGGCCAAGCCAAACTCTTTTGTATTTGACTATATCGGAAGCAAAAATCAAATTAAGGGCTTGGAATTGTCTATTCCAGGTTTCCACAATGTAGAAAACGCCTTGGCTGCTATTGCCATAGCATTGGATCATGGAGTTAGTGAAGCCCAGGTTCGTGAGGGAATCAAAACTTTCTTGGGTGTCAAGCGCCGCTTCGAAATTTACTCTTCCCAAGCGGGAAAGATATACATTGATGACTATGCGCATCATCCAGAAGAGATCAAGGCTTGCCTGAGTTCGGTTCGTGCCATGTATCCTTCCCAACGGATGACTGTGATTTTCCAACCGCACTTATTTACCCGTACTCGGGATTTTGCATCTGGATTTTCAGAAAGCCTTTCCCTCGCAGATGAGGTGATTTTATTGCCAATCTATCCAGCCCGTGAGCTTCCTATTCCAGGAGTAGTTTCTGAAATGCTTTTAGAGGGAATTCAAACTGCTAAAAAGATTTGCATCCCTAAAAGTGAAGTAATGGAATACTTGGAATCTTCCGCTCCAGAGGTGTTGGTCACCTTGGGTGCAGGGGATATTGACAGGCTTGTGCCTGGTATCGCAGCATGGACCAATTCTAGATCTAATCCCCCGCAACGATGAATAAGGCAAAGGTGAAAAAGGTCCTAGGAATTGTGTTGCTCTGCCTCGTCGCAGGGGGATACATTGGATTTGTGGAAAAGCAAAACCTAAGCAAGGCTTTCCGCAGCATAACGATAGACTTGGAGGCGGTCAGTGGGGTTTATTTTGTGGAAGAAAAAGAAATTTTAACCATTCTTTCTGCTTCTTTTCCAGAATTGAAAAAGGGGCTTCCCATGCGAGAAATCCCTTTGAAGGACATCGAAAAGCGGTTGTTGGGTCATCCCTTTATTCGTACGGTGGAGGCTTCAGTGGATCAGCAGGGGATTTTAAAATTGAGTTTGACTCAGCACGAACCGATGGCCCGAATCGCTAGGCCAGAGACTGCCGATGGCTACATTACCAAAGAGGGATTGCTTATTGCAACCTCACCCAGCTACACGAGCCGGGTATTGATTATTCAAGGTGCCTACATCGGGTCATTGATGGACCAAGGTAGGCTGGATGCGATGCCAGAATTGATTCCTTTGATTCGATTCATCTCACAGGACAAATTTTGGAGTGCTCAAGTAACCGAATTGGAGATTAATGGGAGAAATGACATTCGCATTCACCAGCAAGTAGGAAACCAGGTGATTGAATTTGGAGATGCTCGAGACTATGAGAGCAAGTTTCAACGGATCGCATTACTCTACAAAGAAATATTGCCTCGAAAAGGCTGGGACGCTTACCAGCGGATCAGTGTAAAATATAAAAATCAAATTGTTTGTGAATAACGCTTGGATATGGAAAACGACAAACTAATTGTAGGTCTGGACATTGGGACGACCAAAATCTGCGCCATCATTGGCCGAAAAAATGAATTTGGCAAGCTGGAAGTTCTGGGTATGGGCAAGGCCGTATCGGACGGAGTAGAGCGAGGGATCGTGACCAACATCGATAAAACCGTGGCAGCCATTGAGAAGGCGGTAGAGGAATGTGCCAACATGGCTGAAGTCGACATTGCAGAAGTAATTGTAGGTATTGCTGGTCAGCACATTCAGAGTAAGATCATGCATGGAAGCATTATGCGCCAGCCTACAGAGGATGAAATTACCGTAGAGGATGTGCAGCGCCTAACTGCAGACATGCACAACATCGTCGTTCCTCCAGGCAATAGCATCATCCACGTGATGCCCCAGGATTATACCGTTGATTACGAAGGTGGCATCAAGGATCCTGTAGGTATGTCAGGCAATCGTTTGGAGGCTGATTTTCATATCATCACTGCCCAGACTACGGCTATCAACAATATCAACAAGTGTGTAAAGCGTGCACAGCTAAGTTCCAAACAGTTAATTCTTGAGCCCCTTGCTAGCTCGCTTTCTGTATTGAGTGAGGAGGAAAAGGAGGCAGGGGTATGTTTGATTGATATCGGGGGAGGCACTACGGATATCGCTATTTTCTATGAAAATATCATTCGTCATACCGCAGTCATTCCTTTGGGAGGTAACATCATTACTGCCGATATCAAGGAAGGATGCATGTTGATGCAAAACCAAGCGGAACTCCTAAAGACTCGTTTTGGAAAGGCCATAGCTGCTGAGGCAAATCCAAATGAAATTGTATCCATCCCTGGATTAAAAAATAGAGCCCCTAAAGAAATCTCCATTCGCAACCTCGCTTCCATCATCCAAGCACGAATGGAAGAGATTATTGAAATCGTACAAAACGAAATCATGCAGAGTGGCTACTACAAAAAGCTGGCAGGAGGGATAGTTCTTACAGGAGGCGGATCTCAAATGCAGTTTATCTCGCAGCTATTCGAATACATGACTGGATTGGATACCCGTATCGGATTTCCAAACGAGCACCTTGGTAAATCAGTGCTCGAAGATGTCAAGAGCCCCATGTATGCCACCACCGTAGGATTGGTATTGGCAGGGTTCAAGTCCTTAGACATGCGAGAGGAGATCTACCAAAATCGCCGAGCCAATTCAGGGGTGAAGCCAAAGCAAGTTGGAAACAGAGACAAGATTTCCAAGGATTTCTTTAAAAACATTGGCGAACGTTTGAAAGGAATTATTTCTGACGATATCGGCGATGATACCACCTACGGAAATTAAACAATAACCCTTATAAATCACCCAAAGCGTACCCCAGCCTAAAAATAAATTCACCACTTATAATTATGTCAGATAACATGAAAGATTACAGATTTGATCTCCCAAAAAACCAAAAATCCATCATTAAAGTCATTGGTGTGGGTGGCGGTGGCAGCAATGCCGTCAACCACATGTTTGGCTTAGGAATTAAGGATGTGGAATTCGTCGTGGTCAACACCGATGCTCAGGCCTTGAAGTCTAGCCCTGTTCCTTTGAGACTCCAGTTGGGAGCCAACTTGACGGAGGGACTTGGTGCAGGTGCTAATCCAGAGCAAGGTCGACGCGCTGCATTAGAAACAGAGGACGAAATCAGAGAGCTCCTCGCCGACAATACCAAAATGGTATTTATCACCGCAGGTATGGGTGGAGGTACTGGTACTGGTGCCGCCCCGATAGTGGCTAAGATTGCAAAAGAATTGAATATCCTAACCGTCGGTATCGTCACGGCTCCTTTTATGTTTGAAGGCAAAAAGAAGATGGCGGTAGCACAGGCAGGGATTGAAGCGCTTCGTGAAAATTGCGATACCGTACTCGTGATTTTGAATGATAAGTTGCGTGAAATCTATGGCAACTTAGCCATCCGTACCGCTTTCAGTAAAGCAGATGACATTTTGAGTACTGCAGCCCGTTCCATTGCTGAAATCATCACGATCCATCAGGATGTTAACGTGGATTTTGAAGACGTGAAAACGGTGATGAAAGATGCAGGTGCAGCTGTAATGGGTTCAGCTACCGAAGAAGGTGAAGGCCGTGCGATCCGCGCAGCTGGTCTTGCTATTTCTTCTCCCTTGCTCAACAATGTAGATATCAAAGGAGCTCAAAAAATCTTACTCTCCATTATTTCTGGTGAGGAAGAGGAGCTTTCCATGGACGAATTGAGTGATATCACGGAATACATCCAAGAAAAAGCTGGAGACAATGCGGAGGTTATTTTTGGCCAGGGTATTGATCCAGAATTGGGTAGAGCAATCCGTGTAACAGTCATTGCTACAGGATTTGAGATGGACAGACTTGCGAATGTGCCACTTACAAAACTGAATGCAGCACCTGTTTCTGCTTTTGCTAGCCCAGAAGCTCCTGTTCAAGCCCCAGCTCCAGAGCAAATCAAAACAGTGATTGATTTGGATTCTGGAAAGTCAGCACAAGTAATTGAGGAGCCTATTGCTGAAGGAACCACTTTTACTTTTTCTTTTCCCAAGGCTCCAGTAGCGGAGGAAATCCCCGCAATGACCGAAGAGGTGAAAGAAGAAATTTTCTCCTTTGATATTCAACCTGTGGCCGAAAGTTTCCATGAGGAAGAGGTACTGGAAGAAGAAAAAATAGTACATAATCTCTACCAGGAGCAGCCTGTTTCTGTAGCTACTCCTGCTGCACCAGCTGAACCGCAGCAGCCTACTCCTCCTGTATTTGCGAATGATTATTATGAGCAAATGAAGATGAAAGCTATTCAGCGAGCGCACGAAAGATTCGAAAAACTCAAAGGGGGCCGGGCGCTGACCACAGCTTCAGATGACTTGTCTGAACAAATGGTGGTACCTGCTTACCAGCGTAAAAATGTGATTCTCAACGAGCCACAACATAGCTCGGAGTCTGGCCTGAGCAAGTTTAACCTCAGCGAGGACAATGAGATCTTAGGTAATAATAGATTCCTGCACGACAACGTGGACTAAGTCCTAAAAGTCGAGTAGCATGTCAGCCTGGGTATGTAATAGTTCTACATACAGCCTGTTGGTGAGCAGGTTATCTGACATATTTTGCTCTATCTTAGCTAATTTAGGCTTGAGAGCAAGAACATGCATACCCAGGTAATGGAAGATGTCGGTGAGGTGGCTCATAGAAATGCCACCCCCGCCAATTCCTGAAGAAAGCCCAACTAGGGCACATTTTTTATTCAAGAACGAATTGGGATACGTCATCCCATCAATGAATGTTTTTAAGATTCCTGGAAAAGACCCATTGTATTCGGGAACTATAAACACGTACTTTTTACCTTGCTTGACACGATCATGAAATGCGTTGAATTCCGGATTTTTTCCATTGTTTTCGTACAAGGCAGTAGCCGTAAAATCTGCAGGCAAATCAGATAAATAAAGAATCTCAGAGGCAGCTCCTTTTTCTAGTAAAATTTGCTGGTACTGTGTTGCAATCGTGCTCGAAACCGAATTTAATCGGTTGGTACTGACAATAATCTGAATCATTGGGGTGAATTTTATCACCTTTATACACACAAGTACCCAGAAAAGTTCGAACAATTTTTCAAACCCCTATCTTTGAACCACATAAACTAATTTTTAGATGGACTACAAGCAGCAGGTGGAGCAGGCTACGGCCTTCATTCAAGGGATTCATTCCAATCCAGTAGCAATCGGAATTATCTTAGGGACGGGCTTAGGAAACTTGGCTAGCCAAATTCAGGTAGCGCTTGAAATTCCCTATCAGGATATTCCTCACTTCCCTATTTCTACGGTTGAAAGCCACAGCGGCACCTTACTTTTTGGAACTTTGGGAGGTAAGCCAGTCTTGGCTATGAAAGGGCGTTTTCACTATTACGAAGGGTATTCCATGAAAGAGGTAACTTTTCCTATACGAGTGATGCAGGGCTTGGGCGTAAAAATGCTCTTGGTCTCCAATGCTTCGGGAGGATTGAATCCAGCACAAGTAGTTGGGGAGGTTATGGTAATTCGAGATCACATCAATTTGTTTCCCGAAAACCCTCTACGAGGAAAAAATTACGAGAATTGGGGACCACGATTTCCAGACATGAGCGTTCCCTATTCCCCTCGATTAATTGAATTGGCTTTACAGATCGCAAGAGAAAAAAATATCAAACTGCATACGGGGGTGTATTGTGGAGTAGAAGGTCCAAACTTGGAGACTCCTGCCGAATACAGTTACCTCCGTACTATTGGCGGAGATGCCGTAGGCATGAGCACCGTTCCTGAGGTCCTTGTGGCTTGTCACGCTGGGATGGAAGTTTTTGGAATGTCCGCCATCACTGACTTGGGAGTTCCTGGAAAAATCCATCAGGTATCACTCCAGGATGTGATCGCTGCCGCTGCTTTAGCCGAACCTGTACTCAGTGCGATTTTTCAGGAGCTTGTTTCCAGAATAGAGGTTAAAAAATAAGACCTCTACTGTGGAGGTCTTGCTTTTGCTATTCTTCGGGAAGCTGAGGGATTGTTTGTACCAATTTCTCCATAAAAGGGCGGATCTCTTCTGGCCAGAGCTCAGGAATTTTTCCTACCTGCCACCAAATGATTTCTGTTTCCCGTTCGAATGCTAAATAATAGCCACCTTCTTCTACACAGACCGGACAGGCAATAAATGTAAGTCCACGAGGCATTAGGTAGTCCTTGGGAAACACTTGCTCTAACTCTTTCGCTAAAGTGGCATACTTTTCTTCTTTTGGGTTTTTGGAATAGGTGATGACCGGAGCTTCTCGAAAACTATTCATGTTGTCTACATACAGCTTCCCGCCAACGTACTTGTATATTTGAATGCAGTTGCCTGTACAGCGAAAATTCCACTGTCCAAATATAAAAGCTTCTTGTTCAGGCTTTTCCTCTTCTTTGCAGGTGGTTAGGGTGAAAAGGAGAAATAGGTAAAGGACTATATTCTTAAACATTTCACGGTTTTTTCTAATAAACGAAAAGAAAAAGTCGTAGTTACATTACTACCTTTATAAAATTAGTAGAATCAGGAATTTTTTCCTTGCTATTCACTACATGTTCAAGATTAATTGAACTTTAGAGAACTCTTTAAATTAATTTTATTTTTTAATACCCATGTAATCTACCACTAGGTAACTCAACGCGCGTACCCCCAAGGTAAATCCACTTTCATCCAGGTAGAAGTCAGGCGTGTGGTGTGAGGGAGTTTTGAGTGGATCAGCTCCTGGCTTCATTCCACCCAAGAACACAAATACGCCGGGCTTTTCCTTTTGGAAGAAGCTGAAGTCTTCCGAACCCGTCATCGGATCCATCAAGATCAAATTTTCTTTCCCTGCGGCAGCAGCTAATGAAGGAAGCATGGTCGCTGTCAAGGCCTCGTCATTTACCGTGGAGGGATAGAGTTTGGTAATGGTAACCTCTGCTTTGGCACCTGCGCTTTCTGCGATATTGGTAGCGATGGTGTTGATTCTTCGGTGTACGAGTGCTTGCTGCTCGTCACCAAAGGTACGGATGGTACCGATGAGCTCTACTTTTTCAGGGATGATGTTGTGGCGGATGCCTCCATGAATCGCTCCCACAGTCACTACCGCTGGGTTTTCGGTGACATTGACACTGCGGGAAAGGATGGTTTGTAAGCCTGTAATGATCTGCGCAGACGTGACGATGGGATCTACGCCTGACCAAGGCGCAGCTCCATGGGACTGGGTACCATGCACGTTGATTCCTAGAATGTCCACTGCGGCCATGGTAGGTCCAGGGCGGTAGCCGATTTTACCTGCTTCTACCTGTGCCCAGATGTGAAGGCCAAAAATGGCATCCACATCCTTCATGACTCCTTCCTTTACCATGAGTTCAGCTCCGGCCATGGGCACCTCGGTAACACCCTCTTCGGCCGGTTGGAAGATAAACTTCACGGAGCCTTCCAATTGATTTTTATGTGCTGCCAAAACTTCGGCTACCCCCATCAAGATGGCGGTGTGGGAATCGTGTCCGCAGGCATGCATCACGCCGGTTTGCTGTCCGTTATAGGTGGCAGTGACGGTAGATTTGAAGGGAAGATCTACACGCTCGGTTACGGGAAGGGCATCCATGTCGGCACGAAGGGCCACCATAGGTCCAGGCTTGCCTCCTCGAAGGACACCTACCACGCCAGTTACCGCTACATTTTCAGTCACTTCCATGCCCAGAGAGCGCAGGTGAGCGGCGACGATTTTGGCAGTGCGTACTTCCTGATTTCCCAGTTCAGGGTGCTGGTGAAAATCCCGTCTCCATTCGATGACTTTGGCTTCTACCCCCTGGGCTTTCTGATCAATGCTGGGACGAAGTTTGGATTGACCAAGGGCAGTAGTGGCAATCAAGAGTAGGGGCAGGATGACTTTTTTCATGGGGTCTATTGGGAGGGTTAGGCGCTGATCGCTTTCTGGAAACTCGAAAATAAGTTTTTTTGGTGAATTACTTTCAGTGTGTAAAGAACTAGGTGCTGAATTAAGTTTAGGGGTCTAGGGGAAAAGAAGGGTCGGTAATTCCGTTATTTTTTTAGGATAATTCTTTTGACCCAATCATTTTATCGAGTAACAGACATTACGTCCACTTCCTTGTTTTTCGATCAATTCTTTGGCAGTTAGCACCGAAAGCAAGCGTTTTATGGTAGGTAAGGGGATTGACAGTTTTGCAGAAATTTCTCCCGACTGAATATTGGGGCGATTTTGGATGATCGAATAAATCAATTTCTCCTTGGGTGAAAGCTGGGTTTCTAATCCGCTTTGGATCAATTTCATCAGTAGTTGCTTTTGGATAGTTAACAAGCAATTAAGAAAGAATTGAATCCAAACCGTTACCTCTTCATTTGGACGTTGTGCCTGGCAATTTCTTAGTGCTTGGTAGTATTCGTTTTTCCGATTTTCAATTTCGTGTTCAAAACTCACGTATGCGATCCACTTGTATCCTGTAGTTAAAAGTAGCAGTGTACAAATTAATCGGCTTAATCTTCCGTTCCCGTCTTGAAAGGGATGAATACTCAAAAATTCATAGACAAAGGATGCGATTTTAATTAATGGGTGTACTTCAGTTTCTGTAGTATACCAATCGAATAAAGCCCGCATTTCATTTTCGGTTGGGAATCCCGCTTCTGTAGTTTGGAAAATAACTTGCTTTGTTCCATCAGGAAATGAAGCTTCTACAGCATTGCTATGTTGCTTGTAATTGCCTTTATGCCATTGATCTTTGGCATTGTATTTCATCAAACTGTTGTGTAGGCTTTTTAAATGACTTTCGGTAAGATCGATGCTTTGGTAAGATTCTGTGATCAAATCCAGTACCTCAAAATACCCTACTACTTCCTGAGAATCTCTGTCGACAAGTGTGGCTAAATCAATCTTTTGAAGTAAGGCATCGACTTCTTCATCGCTCATTTTGTTGCCTTCAATTCGGTTTGAAGCGCCAACACTTCGCACTGTAGCAATGCTTTTTAACTCTTTCAGGCTTTGCCCTTCCTTTCGTTCAATCGCGTTCCAATTTGCATCAAAACGATCTATTTCACTGATTAAGTTAATCAGTTTCCAATCGATGTTTAATTCGAAATTATAAACCTTGTTGTTCATTTTGATACGATTTGATACGCAAATATACGATTACGATCGTTAATCACAAGTAGTAAATGATACGATTTGATACGATTTTATCTGATTTTGATACGAAAAAATCCCTACTTCAAACAGGGATTTGTTCTGTGATCCGTTAATCAAGCCTTGGCGGGGCATAAAAAAACCTCCCAAAGCCATTTGGGAGGTTCAATTTGGGTGATGGACTGTGGACTGTGGACAAAAATTACTTTTTCATTCCCATAAAGTCCACCACAAAGTAACTCATCACGCGTACACCCAATACAAATCCACTCTCGTCCAAGTAGAAATCTGGAGTATGGTGGGAAGGGGTTTTGGTTGGATCTCCCCCTTTTTTCATCCCGCCCAAACCAATAAATAATCCGGGCTTTTCGCGCTGGTAGAAGCTGAAATCTTCCGCCCCGGTCACAGGTGGGTTGACATGCACGTTGTCCTTGCCTGCAGCAGCTTCTAGCGTGGATACCATCTTGGCTGTCAAGGCGGGATCATTGACCGTAGAAGGGTAGAGCTTGGTGATGTTGACCTCTGCACGAGCGCCTGCACTCTCCGCGATGTTGGTCGCGATCTCAGTAATGCGGCGGTGTACCAATTCTTGCTGTTGATCTCCAAAGGTGCGGATCGTGCCGATCATCTCTACTTTTTCAGGAATGATGTTGTGGCGAATGCCTCCATGAATGGCTCCAACGGTCACTACTGCAGGATTTTGAGTCACATTGACGCTACGGGATAGGATGGTTTGTAGGCCTGTGACGATCTGTGAAGCTGTCACAATCGGATCTACCCCAGACCAAGGGGATGCGCCATGTGCCTGGGTTCCGTGCACGATGATTTCCAAGTTGTCCACTGCCGCCTGCGCTGGGCCGGAGCGGTAGCCAATTTTCCCTACTTCAGTTTGTGCAGAAATGTGAAGGCCAAAGATGGCGTCCACGTCTTTCATCACGCCTTCAGCTACCATTTGCTTGGCACCCCAAGAAGTGACGCCAGGGATGTAAATTCCTTCTTCGGCAGGTTGAAAGATAAATTTAACGGAGCCTTCTAGCTGTGTTTTCATGCCAGCAAGTACCTCAGCTACGCCCATCAAGATGGCCACGTGGCTATCGTGCCCGCAGGCATGCATCACGCCGGTTTGCTGTCCGTTGTAGGTGGTGGTGACTGTGGATTTGAATGGCAAGTCCACGCGCTCAGTTACTGGGAGTGCATCCATGTCGGCACGCAGAGCGACCATCGGTCCAGGCTTTCCCCCACGCAAAATGCCCACTACCCCAGTGGTGGCTACGCCTTCTTGCACTTCGATACCCAAGGCACGCAAGTGGTCCGCTACCTTTTTAGCGGTACGCGTTTCCTCGTTGCCTAGCTCCGGGTGTTGGTGAATGTCGCGTCTCCAGTCGATGACTTTGTTTTCAATGGCTGCAGCCTGCTGGTCGATGCTGGGGCGAAGTTTGCTTTGGGCAATGGCTGTACTGCTCAATAGCAACAAGGGAAGGAGTAATTTTTTCATAGGATGTGTTGAGAGGATATTCGTCTAGATGATGATCAAATTAAATTCAGGAGCTGTAAATTTCATGAATTTTTGGATAAAGCCTAGAATTGGAGAACTTTTTGGTTGGAAATGGCTTTAATACATAAACACAACTCTTTATGGAATTGAATCAAAAGCTGGCTGTGGTCACCGGCGTAAGCAAAGGGCTGGGCCTTGAGGTGGTCAAATTGCTACTTGACAATGGCGCCGTCGTGGCGGGCTGGGGAAGAAACCAACCTTCCTTCAAACACCCCAATTTTCATTTTTTCTCCTGTGATGTGGCGGAGGAGACGCAAGTCGAACAAGCCTACCAATCCACTGTTGCCCGCCTTGGTGCGGACATCCGTATTTTGATCAACAATGCCGGATTTGGAGTTGCCGGACCACTAGAAACCATGAGTTCTGCAGACTGGAAATCCATGTTTGATACCAACGTCCATGGGATCTTCTACGTGACCAAACGCATCATTCCTGCGATGAAACTAGCAGATGAAGGACACATCATCAACGTGGCTTCCATCGCCGGGCTCAATGGGGTAAACAATTTTGCTGGCTATGTGGGCACCAAACATGCCGTCCGTGGCATCTCCCATTCCCTTTACATGGAGCTTCGTGACTTTGGGATCAAAGTGTCGACGATCTATCCGGGATCCATTCAGACAAACTTCTTTGATGCCATTCCTGGGATGGATGCACACGAACACATGATGCAGCCTGCCGATGTGGCCTTGACGATTGTACAAACCTTGGAGACCCATCCCAACTACTTTGTGGTCGATGTAGAGTGCCGTCCACTCCGTCCAAAAGGAAAAAAATAGAGTACAGCATACCTAAAAAATCAGCCTTGTCGTTCTAAGGGCATTCTGTATTTTTGTAGGTACTCGATGTATTGAATCGCCCCAACGCATGTCTCTCCAGGTTTCTCAGCTCAGCAAACGATATGGTGCTCAAAAAGCATTGGATGACGTGAGCTTTACGGCAAGTCCTGGACGGATTTTAGGGTTTTTGGGTCCCAATGGTGCAGGGAAGTCCACGACAATGAAAATCATCACGGGCTACCTAGCGGCTGATTCGGGAACGGTATCGGTTTTGGGAGAAAATGCCTTGGCCAATCCCAAAAAATTGGCTGTTCAAATTGGGTACCTACCCGAAAATAACCCCTTGTATTTGGATAGCTATGTTCGTGAATTTTTGGAATTTTCTGGCGGTATCTATGGCATGAAATCTGCCGATATTCGCCGCCGCACGGAGGAGATGATTCGCAAAACAGGCCTTCAAAGCGAGCAACATAAGAAAATTGGACAGCTTTCTAAGGGCTACCGACAGCGGGTTGGTATTGCGCGCGCACTTTTGCATGATCCCGCGCTGGTGATTTTGGATGAGCCTACAACAGGCTTGGATCCCAATCAGCTGGTTGATATCCGCAACTTGATCCTAGAGGTGGCCGAGAATAAGACCCTCATTTTCTCCACCCACATCATGCAAGAGGTGGAGGCAGTATGCCAGGATGTGGTCATCATCAATCAAGGTAAAATCCGATCTGCAGGTTCGCTTGCAGACTTGAAGTCTACGGCTACCCAGGTGACCTTGATCCTGGAAACGGAAGAGCCGCTTGACTTATCCTGGTTTGAAGGGATCGGAGTACCTAGCTTTGGAAGTAAGGGAGCTCAGGAATTGGTGCTTCTGACCAAGGATGCTGGGGAAGCACGAAAGGCGATTTTGCAGGTGGTAAGCCAGCGGGGACTTAGCCTGATTCGCCTCGACCAAGGCGCTAAAAATCTAGAAACCCTTTTCAGAGAACTCACCCAAGGCCAATGAAAAGTTTGTTTCTCAAGGAAATCACGGCCTTTTTCGGCAGCTTGACCGGTTACTTGGTACTGGTCTTGTTTTTAGTAGCCATCGGTTTGCTGGTTTGGGTATTTCCCGAAAGTTCAGTGCTCGATTATGGCTATGCTGACTTGGAATCTTTATTTCTTTACACTCCTTATGTGTTTACTTTTTTGATCCCGGCGATCTCCATGCGCAGCTTGGCTGAGGAGCGGAGGGCGGGCACCTGGGAACTCTTGCAGACGTCCCCGCTTAGTTTGACTCAAATTGTACTTGCCAAGTACCTGGCCTTGCTCGTACTGGTTTTCATGGCGATCCTTCCCACCTTGGGCTATGCCTATTCCATTTCCCTGTTGGGTAATCCTCCGGGCAACTTGGATTGGGCAGGGTTTTTTGGGAGTTGGCTGGGGCTACTGATGATTGGAGCCACGTTTGCAGCCGTAGGCTTATTTGCGAGTTCCTTGACCTCCCAACAGGTGGTGGCCTTTGTTCTTGGCGTTTTTCTTTGCTTCCTCTTGTATTTTGGGTTGACTGCTTTGGCAGGGATGGTTTCGGGGGATTGGGCCTATTGGATAGAGGAACTCAGCTTGAGTTACCATTACAACAGCTTGAGTAGAGGTGTAATCGATAGTAGAGATCTCTTTTTTCTCCTGGGGATGATTTGGGTATTTCTGGGTGCAACGGTTTTGATTTTGAAGAAAAAATGAACCAATTGAGCTCCCATCGGCTATTTCCACTTGCAGCGCTGTTGCTCGGCGTCTTGGTCTTGGTAGGCCTTGCTCAAACGGTCCGTTTTAGAATTGACCTGACCGAAGAAAAGCGGTATTCCATACATCAATCCACCCTCAAGCTATTGGAAGAGATAGACCGACCGCTGCATGTGGACATTTTATTGACTGGGGAAGATCTCCCGGGGGGGATGCGTCGTCTTCAAAAATCCATTGAGGAGACCGTCCGCACCTTCAACGCGTATTCGGCAGAGCCCATCACAGTGTCCTATTTTGACCCCTTGGAAGTGACCGACTCTTTGAAGGAGGACTTTATTTATACGCTAGCGGACTACGGTATTCGCCCCACCAACTTGTTTGTCAATCAGGCCACGGGACAGCAGGAGCAGCTTATTTTTCCAGGGATTTTGGTATCTGATGAGACCTACGAAACAGGCGCACTAATTTTGAAAGGGGAGCGGGGCATGTCAGCTGAGCAAACCTTGAATGCCTCCATTGAAAACCTTGAGTTTGAACTGGCACAAGCCATACAAAAGCTATTGTATCCCCAAAAAAGTGCCATTGCCATGATTATTGGGCATGGGGAACTCGCAGAAGACGATGGTTTTGGGTTGGTAGAAGCGCTAACTGGACGCTACGAAGTGTTTAAGGTTCCCTTGGAGCAGGCGAAAAAAGTAGAGGACCTCAGTTCATTTGCTGCGATTTTTAGTTTGGGTGCAGACACGACCTATTCCGAGCGGGAGCTATTCCTTTTGGATCAATATGTCATGGGAGGTGGCAATTTGATTGTGGCTACTGAAGGGGCAAGCTTGGATTTAGGGCAACTGGCAGCCGAAGGTGCCTTGGCAATGCCTCAAGAAAATAGCTTGGATCGCCTGCTGTTTCGGTACGGAATTCGTGTCAACAAGGACTTGATCCAGGATCTTAATTTTGGGTTACTTCCAGTTATGGGCGGAAATTTTGGTAATCAGGAGCAGCTTGTGCCTTTGCCTTGGCCCTACCATTTTCAAGCGGGGCGCATGTATCCCCATCCCATCACCAAGGGACTGGATCAGGTGAGTTTCCGCTATGCCAGCAGCCTCGATACGGTGAAGGCAGATGGAGTGAGAAAGACCCCCTTGCTTTTCAGTTCGGAGCGTTCCCGGATCATGCCCTTGCCTCATCTGATAAGCCTAAGGGCTTTTCAGGAGCCACCTCTAGAATCTGAATTTGGATTGCAGTACCTGCCGCTTGCCTACTTGCTGGAAGGGGAATTTACCTCCCTGTTCAAAAATCGATTTGTACCTGAGGAATTTGCGGGGACCCCACTAAAAAACAGTGGCAATGGAAAAGTAATCGTGCTTGGGGATGCGTCGGTATTTCAAAGTCAGGTCAATACAGCAAATCAAGAGCCACTTCCATTGGGTGAGGATCCACTGGCGCAGACTACATACGCCAACAAGCAATTTTTGGAAAATATGGTGCAGTACTTGACTGATCCAGAGGGAATCATTGCTACGCGAACGAAGGTCTTGCAGATACGCCCCTTGGATAAGGTAAAAGTAGCCGAAGAAAAATCGATGTGGCAGCTGATTAACGTTGGGGCTCCTGTGCTCTTCCTAGTGCTGATGGGTGGTGTAATTGGCTTGCTACGCGTGAAACGATTTTCCCGAAGGGCATAAGCCAAAAATCACCTAACTATTTGTAACTTTTTTACTACAATTAGGAGGAGGTTCCTCTGAATTAGCATTTTATTTCTAAATTTACCACACTAGAAAAAAACTATACCCACCCCTACGATATGAAATTTATTGTTTCTTCCTCCGCCTTGCTCAAGCAGCTTTCTGCCATCAACGGTGTAGTGACCACCAACCCGGTGGTGCCTATTCTGGAAAACTTTCTGTTTGAAATCAAG